>Ga0073934_10004278_pt1 | contig 24139 bp, 20 predicted proteins | sample LarsenN4metaG_FD_76834 | JGI IMG/M metagenome (GOLD analysis project Ga0073934, IMG submission 76834) | Hot spring sediment bacterial and archeal communities from British Columbia, Canada, to study Microbial Dark Matter (Phase II) - Larsen... ... | reverse complement strand
TGCGGAGCGGCAGGCGTCAGCCCGCTGTGGGAGCGTCCCTCACCCCCGGCCCCTCTCCCACAAGGGGAGAGGGGGGTATGAAGGATAGAGGGGGGGTATGGTTCTCCCCGCGCAGTGTCTCTCTCCCCTCTCCCCGCGCAGCGTGGGTGAGGGGGGAATGAAGGATAGAGGGGGGGTATGGTTCTCCCCGCGCAGCGTCTCTCTTTCCCCTCTCCCCAAGCAGCGTCTCTCTCCCCTCTCCCCGCGCAGCGTGGGAGAGGGGCCGGGGGTGAGGGCCTCCGCGCAGCTGCGCGCCACAACCAACCTTGACAAATAGACTGTACACTTGTTGATATACAAGGTGGGGGGAGCGCCCATCGCCTCCGCCCCTCTCCCACAAGGGGAGAGGGGAGAACCGTGCACCCCTCCCCGAGTCGGGGAGGGGCGGGGGGGAGGGTTAGATGGCGCCGGGCCGTGAGGTCGCCGATGCTACGACCTGGTGGATTATGTTGCGCGGCTTCGCCGGAGGCAGGCTGCGCGGCCTGGCTCAGGTCGCCGTTCGGCCCTGAAAAACCAGGTCTCTGGCCGTATCGGGGAGGCATCGCCGATGGTTTTCGTTTGTTGCGCTTCCCCCTTCGCTCGGCTGCGTGGAGAAGCAGCGAGCTGGAACGCCCAGGCGCGCAGAAAGTGCGCGTCGCGCACCTCCAGGGCCCAGCCCCAATGCTGCAAACTTCTACCCGCTTTACAGTTACGTCCTTTCCTCATGGTTCGAGAAGTGGGCGCAAAGGGCGCTTTTACTACCGGACGTGTGCGCAATGGGGACTCATGGCCCGAACACGGTTTGTTGCGCCGTTCGGAGTATCGGAACACATCTTCAGGTACTGTAAGTGGTTGGGGTTGTCCATTTTCCCAGTTCGTGCTATCAGCGAAGCAAGGGCAGGACTGTTCGCTGATGGCAAGGATGCACACATGAAGACCAAGATCAACCGTCCTCGAGCGGTCGAGTTCTTCGCTCGGGTCCCCGGCCTGAAGACCCCTGTGCTGGGGGCCTACGACACCTGGCTGAGGTTCGCCTACCGCCGTTTCTGGCACTGGAACAACACCCATGCTCGCCGGGCCTACGCCCAGAGTAAACCTCAGCTAGATGCGGTGCAGCAGCGCGTTCTGGAGGGCCTGCGCGAGTCCGGGATCGCGCACATTGCCTTCCAGGAGCTTTTCGGCGACGCCGGCTACTGGAACCACCTCGATGGCCTGGTACACGACTGGTTGAACAGCAGCGAGGTCCGCGAGCAGGAACGTCGGTACAAGGAAGGCGGCTACAAGGACGCCCATTTCAAGGAGTATCTCGTCCGCTGGTACGGGCGGGAAACCGACGGCAAGGTGATCCCCTGGGATTCGCCCTGGCTCCAGCTCACGTTGCACCCGAAGGTGCTCGACATTGCCAACGCCTACTTCGAGATGTTTACGCGGATGTACCACGTGGACGTGTGGAACACGATCGCGCTCAAGCACGACGGGCCGCTGATCGGCGCTCAGAAATGGCACCGCGACCCGGCTGACATCAAGTTGCTCAAGTGCTTCCTGTATTTCACGGACGTGGACGAAGGCTCGGGGGCCATGCAGTACGTGCCCTATAGCCGGCCAGGCGAGAAGTACGGCTATCTTTGGCCGCAGGATGCGCCGTTCGATGGGGCCCGCCCCCCCGACAAGGAGTTCGCCCAGTGCGTGCCGCCCTGCGATTGGTTGACGGCTGCCTACCCCAAGGGCACGCTGGTCTTCGCGGATACGGCGGCGTTCCATCGCGGCGGCAGGGCCGACACGCACAACCGCGTCCTGGCGACCTGGGCGTATTCGAGCCAGGCGTGCCGCTGGCCGCGGGCTTTCCGCGTCGATCCGGCCACGACGCCCAGGGATATGTCGACCGCGGCGAAGTGGGCGTTGTCGATGCTGTGAAGATTGCCACGCAGATTGCGCTAGGATGGCTCGGGAGCTGGCGACAGTGCTCGTTCGCGCAGTGGGTGTTTGAAAGGTGCTTTCATGACTCGACCCCTTATACACATTGGCTACCACAAGACCGGCACCACCTGGCTGCAGCGCTGCGTGTTCGCGCGGCCTGAGATCGGCTTCGGAGCGCTGGATGAGCATGGCGATATTCACGACCACATCGTCTTTCCCCACGGCCTGGATTTCGACGCCAGGGCGTGCCGCGCGCACTTTCAGCCGAAATTTGACCAGATCCTCGCCGCGGGCAAGACGCCCGTGCTCTCTGCGGAGCGCCTGTGCGGCAACCCCCACTCGGGCGGCTACGACAGCAAGGAGATCGCCGACCGCCTGGCGGATGCATTTCCGGACGGCAAGGTGTTGATTGTACTGCGCGAGCAGAAGAGCATAATATTGTCAACATACAAGCAATACATCCGCGCCGGCGGACCTTGCAAGATCAAGCAATATCTCTACCCGCCAGAGCGAGGGAAGAGCCGGCTGCCGCTGTTTGATTTTGAACATTTCAAATACCATCGTTTGGTGGGGTATTATCAAAGGCGCTTCGGTGCAGAGAACGTCCTGGTCTTGCCCTTTGAAATCTTCCGCTCGGCCCCGCGCAATTTCGTCGCTCCCATCCTCCGCTTCGCTGGCGTGCAGTTCGATGATGCCGCCATCGACGCTTTGCCCTTCGGCGAGAAGGAGAACGAAGGGCTGTCTGGCTTTGCCGTGGCCATGAAACGTCGGCTCAATCCGTTCGTGCAGCAGGACCGCCTCAATCCAGGGGTGCTGTTCCCGATCCACAAGGCGGAGTCGATGCTCAAGAAAACTGTCGGAGCGGTGGATTATCTGGTTCCGCGCACCATCAGCCGGGCCATGGAACGCCGATTGAAGTCGGTCGTCAGTGAAGCAGTCGGCAACCGATACAAGGAAAGCAACGTCAAGACGAGCGAATTGATCGGGATGGACCTGGCAGCGTTCGGCTATGATGTCTGAGCCTTTCGGGGATCCATTCGACGGTCTTCTGTTGGCCGTTCCTCTCGGCTTGACTGGATTCGATGGCCTCGACGCGGACGACGTGAAACAGGTCAACCGTCGTTGTGCGATCGTACAGGGTTTCCTGGGGAGTGGAAGTTGAACCGATAACGGCCGAGCGCTTGCCCAGCATCGACAACTCAGGATGGTGGATGTCGAAGGTCTCACCGGCGGTTAGATGCACGCGAAAAGGAGTGAAGGGACGACGACGGACGAGGCTTTCCAGATCTCCAGGCGACTTCGGTTGCTGCTCCGCATGTTCCTTGACTGGAGTTTCATCCCCTGCAATTCTACCGTCCCCTCGATCGAAATGTAGCAGGCCGAGCGGGCAAGACTCGGCACACGTCCTGTAGAATGCTCAGTGGACTTCAGACACAGCTCATTCGTCGAGGATTGGCTCAGTGACCCACAAGACTTGGGGCGGTCGTTTCACCGGCGGCACGGATCAGCGCGTCGAACAGTTCACGGAATCGATCAGCTTCGATCACCGGCTCTACCATCACGACATCCTGGCCAGCATCGCCCATGCACGCATGCTGGCCGAGGTTGGTCTCCTCACGGCGGGCGAGGCCCAGCAGATCGTGTCGGCTCTCGAAGCCATCCGCGGCGAGATCGAACGCGGCGAGTTGAAGTTCCGGATCGAGTTGGAAGACATCCATACTCACATCGAACAGGCCCTGATCCAGCGACTCGGGGACGTGGGACGAAAGCTGCACACCGCCCGCAGTAGAAACGATCAAATCGCTACAGACGTTAAACTCTGGACGCGCGATGCGATCGATAACCTCGCTGCTCTCCTGCGATCCTTGCAGTCGGCCCTCGTCGAGGCAGCCGAGCGCGAGCACGACCTGATCCTGCCAGGCTATACACACCTCCAACGCGCCCAGCCGGTGCTGGCCTCGCACTACTTCCTGGCTTATGTCGAGAAGTATGAAAGGGATCGCAGTCGGCTTCTCGACTGCCGGCGGCGGCTCAACGAGCTTCCGCTCGGCGCAGCAGCGCTGGCCGGAACGTCGCTTCCGATCGATCGCGAAAGCGTCAGACGGCAACTGGGCTTCGAGCGTTTGGCGGCTAACAGTCTGGACGTCTCCAGCGACCGCGACTTCCTCCTCGAGTTCGTCTTTTGCCTCTCGACCATCGCCCTGCACCTCTCGGGCTGGGCTGAGGAGTGGATTCTCTGGGCCACTGTGGAGTTCGGCTTCCTGGACCTGCCCGATGCGTTCTGCACCGGCTCTAGCATCATGCCGCACAAGAAGAATCCGGACGTGCTGGAGCTAATCCGAGGCAAATCGGCCCGCGTCGTCGGCAGTCTCACCCAGCTCCTGGTGCTGGTGAAGGGACTGCCGCTCGCTTACAATCGGGATTTGCAGGAAGACAAGGAGGCCGTGTTTGACGCCTGCGACACGGTCAGCACGTCGCTAGAGTTGGCGGCTCCGCTGATCCGCGCAGCTCGGTTTCGTCCGGAGGTTATCAAGGCCCGTCTGGAAGACGGGTTCCTGGACGCGACGACGCTGATGGAGCATCTGATCCAAATGGGCGTGCCGATGCGATCTGCCCACGAAGCGGTCGGTAAGCTAGTCCGGCGATGCGAGGAACGCCGCTGCCGATTGGCCGATCTGCCCGCCGAAGAGTACGAAGCGGTTCGCCCTGGCTTGAGTTCGGGGGTATATCACATCGTCGGAGTCGAGAAGTCCCTTGGCGCATTCCGCAGTCCTGGCTCAACCGGACCGTCGCAGGTAGCGGAGCAAGTGCGTCTGTGGCGCGAGAGACTGGAGAACCCCGCAAAGATGTGATTAGATGGAAGAGATTGCGGTTTGGGCGGGGAGTAAGCGGACCCATCGCGGAAACGCGCGTGAGTCACTTCAAGACAGTCACCTTACAAGGCTTAGCCGTCGCCGATGCCGGGTTCTCATGGCCAACGTGGGTTCGAACTCGATGGATTTGAGTTCCATCGGACGCGCGTCGTCTGCGTAACCCTCGTCCCCTGCTATGAGGAGAAGGAGTACAGGATCGACGCTGCGATCGAAGCCAAAGTAGACAGGCTCGTTGCGTCCCTTGGACCAAACTGTAGAGTCAGTAAGTTCCAGTGGATGGTAGCGACCAAGGAGCCTTGTGGAGCCATTGCTCAGGACCTGGTTCACGAAGGGATTCAGAACGTCTTCGTGTTCGCAGCGCTCATTGGGTCCGACTGGAAGTTCTACTGTAAACCCATGAACGCAATCGACGAATGGGAGTTCGACGGGCTGGGGGCGTTTCTGCAGCAGGAGTTATAGCAGTCATCCGCCATCTACTGGCGAGTCGCGAGAGCGGCGTCTTGTTTTCGCAAGGAAGGATGATGGACCACTTCCAGTATCACGGGCATGTTCTCTATTGCGAAGCGGTGCCGGTGCGCGCTCTCGCCGAGGCTTACGGAACGCCGCTGTGGGTGTATTCCAGGAAGACGCTGCAACACCACGTCTACGTTCTTCAGCGGGCATTTGCGTCGGCCAGTCCGCTCATCTGCTATAGCTTGAAGACCAACGGCAACCTCAGCATTGCCAGGCTGATGCGGGAAGCAGGGACGGGTTTTGACGTCACCAGCGGCGGCGAGCTGTATCGCGCTTTGCAGGCCGGCGGAACGGGGGAGAAGATCGTCTTCGCCGGCGTCGGCAAGACCGATGCGGAGATGCGCTACGGGATCGAGTCCGGCGTTTTGATCTTCAACGTCGAGAGTGAAGGGGAGCTGGCCGCCCTCGCCGACGTCGCGAGGCAGATGGGCAAGAAGGTCGCCATCGCTTTGCGCGTCAACCCCGACGTCGATCCCAAAACCCACGCCAAGACGACGACGGGCAAACGCGGCACCAAGTTCGGCATGGACTGGGACAAGATCCTCGCCATCGGTCAGACGTTGGTGGGCAACCCGTGGATCAGCCTCCAGGGAATTCACATGCACCTGGGTTCGCCGATCCTGACCACGGAACCCTACCGTGAAGCTCTCGAAAGAGCCGTCCCGCTCATCGCCCAGCTCCGGCAACAAGGTCACCCGATCCAGTATCTGAACACGGGCGGCGGCTTCGGCATCAATTACAAGAAGAACGAGGCCTTGCCGGCCGAAGCGTTCGCGGAGGTCATACTCCCCGCCGTACGCATGACCGGCTGCCAGTTGATCCTCGAACCGGGACGCTTCATCGTTGGCAACGCCGGCATCTTGCTAAGCCGAGTGCTGTACACCAAGGACTCCGGGGGCAAGCACTTCATCATTCAAGATGCAGCGATGACCGACCTGATCCGGCCGACGCTCTACGAGTCGTTCCATCGTATCTGGCCCGCGGAGCCGGCCGAGCACCTGCCAGCGCCGCCGGAGGACTACGAAGCCCACATCCCAGGCACGCGGCCCGCGGACGTCGTCAGCTCCGTGTGCGAATCGAGCGACTACCTGGCCCGCGACAGGAACTTGCCCGAGATGAAGCGCGGCGACTTGCTGGTGACGTTTAGCGCCGGCGCCTACGGCATGGCCATGAGCTCAAACTATAACGGCCGGCTTCGCGCTGCTGAGGTGCTGGTGGACGGACACCACCACAAACTCATTCGCCGCCGAGATACGTATGAGGATCTAGTGCGACAGGAAATAGAGATCTAGTCCAGGGTCCGTAGTCGAGCGCAGACTGGACGACGGACAGCGGACAATCGACGAATCAACGGACAAGGGGCACTTGCATGATCCGCACCATCGCTGGGTTAACCTTGCTCACCCTCGCCGTGAGCACGACCCTGGGCCAGGACGATCTTCTCGTCCCGTATGGGAAGACGCCCGAGACGGCTCCGGAGTTCTGGGCCGTCGTCAAGTACGAGGTCAGCCTGGGCAATTACCGCCGGGCCCGCGAACAGCTCAAGAACTTCTGGGACAAGCTGGCCGCGGAAGCGGACCAGGACAAGTTCCTGCTCAGTCTGCATGACAAGGACGGCCTGGCTTACTTCGTCAAGCTGAGCAACATCCCCGAGCTGCGCGAGCTGAAGGACAAGGACCCCGACAGTGAGAAGGAACGGCCGGTCGTCGACATCCTCACCCAGCGTGTCGGCCGAGCCGCCGCTGCCCGCTACAAGGATCCCGACCGGATTCGCTTCTTCATCAAGCGGCTGAACGGTCCCCAGGAGGAGCGTTCCTACGCCATCGACCAGCTTCGCAGGTCCGGCCCGCTGGCAGTGCCGCCCATGATCGAAGTTCTCCGCGATCCGCAACTCGATGCCAGGAGCAAGGAGGCCGTCTACACGGCTCTGCTGAAGATGAACCGCGAGGCGGCCCCGCCGTTGCTAGCCTGCCTCGACTCCAATGATGTGAAACTCCGCGGCCTGATCGTTGACTGGTTCCTCCTGCGTGCCGACGACCGCATCGTTCCCTATCTCTGGTATCTGCACGGACGCAAGGATCTGGTTCCCTCCGCCAAGGAGCAAGTGACCAGTGCCCTCGCTCGGTTCACCCGCACCAATGCCAAGGACCTTGGCGATCCGCGCGTGAAATGCCTGAAGGAAGCCGAACGCTGGTATAACCATCAGGTCGAGCCGCCGCCTGGCGAGATGCCCACCATCTGGACCTGGAACGAGACCTCAGGCCCCGTCGGCCGCCGAGTGACGCCAAGCCAGGCCGAGGAATACTGGGCCACCTACTGGGCCAGGAAGGCTTTGGAGCTCGATCCCGAGTATCATCCTGCACAGATTCTCTTCCTCAGCACGCTGATGGAAAAGGCCCACGAACGCAATGGCGTCGAGCAGCCGCTTTCCAAGACCGCTCCCGAGGTTCATGAGCTCACAGCCGGGGCTCGCAGCCAGCTAATGGAACAGGTGCTGGACAAGGCGATGGCCGAGAATCGCACCGCTGTGGCTCTTGCTGCCGCGCGAGCCCTGGGGCACGCCGGCGAGTGGCGACTGGTTCGCGCCTCTGATCGGGGTGCGCCGCCATTGTTGCGAGCACTCAGCTACCCCGATCGTCGCGTGCAGATGGCCGCAGCCGAGGCGATTCTTCAAGTTCCCAGCAACGATGGCTTCCCAGGCAGCAGCCGCGTCGTCGAGGTGCTCCGCCGTGCAATCGCCTCGGATGCCATGCCCAGGGCGCTCATCGGCATGTCCGACAGCACCGCTGGGCAGCAGCTCGCTGCCACGCTGCGGGGGTTCGGCTACGAGCCAGCCCTGGCCACCACGGGACGCCAGGCGATCAAGATCGCCAGCGAGCTCGGCGACGTCGAGATCATCTTCCTGGAACCAGGCATCCATGAAGTGGGCGGCCTCAACGCCGTGCTCGCACAGTTCCGCGGCAATGCCGATACAGCAGGAATTCCCATCGTGATTCTAGCTCAGCCGGACCAGGAGCAAGCCGCGAAGGCGCTTGCATCGCGCTACCTGCGGGTTCACGTCATTTCGCCGCCTCCGGCCAGCGTGGAGCTGCTCAAGGAGAAGCTCGATCCTATCGTCGGCGAACTGCATCGCTCGCCGCTTTCCGAAGCCGAACGCAGGTCCTACGCTCTTCAGGCGCTTGATTGGCTCAACCGCATGGCGTCGGGTGAGAAGCCCGGCTTCGACGTTCGTCCCGCGGATGCTGCCGCCGTCCGGGCGTTGACCAGCGATGAGCTCGCGCCCAGGGCAGCCGCCTTCGTGGCCCAGCGAAGCGGAAAGGCTGCTCAGATGGCTCTGGCCGACATCGTGTTGAATGAAAGCCGCCCAGCTCCCGTTCGTGCCGAGGTTGCTCGCCAACTTCGCATCAGCCTCCAGCGCCACGGCACGCTGCTGAAGCCCGATCAGCTCGCGGCCTTGCTCAAGCTGCCCAGCAGCGTGGAGGATGCGAGCCTCAAGGAACAGGCGACGAGGATCGTAACCGCACTGCAACCCGACGCCGCCTCGGATGGAAACCGTCTCAAGTCGTTTCCGCCGGCCCTTCCGAAGGCCGCTGGAGAAAACGGCGACAAGAAGTGACGGCTGGGTGAATCGAGAGGCGCAGAATCAACGGCAACAGCCGGACCTGCCAGGGTCCGGCTGTTGCATTGTCGGTCGAGTTGAAGTGGATTGCTAGACATCGAGATTGCGAACTTCCAGAGCGTGCTTCTCGATGAACTCCCGGCGCGGCTCGACCTTATCGCCCATGAGAATGCGGAACAACTCATCTGCCTTGAAGGCATCCTCCAGCCGGACTTTCAGCAGCGTCCGCTTGGCTGGGTCGAGCGTGGTTTCCCAGAGTTCATCTGGATTCATCTCTCCCAGGCCCTTGAAACGGGTGATCGCGAGTCCCTTCTCGCCGATCTTGCGGATGGTTGGAACCAGTTCACGCAGGTGCTGAAGCTTGTGCGTTGAATCCCCGCCCTGGAGCTGAAAACGCGGGGGTGGCTCCAACCCAGCCACAGACTTCGGGGGCAGCAAGGCCTCGGCTTCAAGGCCAAACTCACGCAGCTTTTCGAGAGCGCGGGTGAGACTCCGGACCTCGTGCAACTCCTGGACTTCGAGACGATCAGCATGGCCATTCGCCGATTCTTCCGCCTGGGGAGCAGCTTGCGACTCGCAGAACGCCGTGACCTCAGCAGGAGTAAAGAACCAGTGCTCCTTGCCTGCCTTGAAGACCCGATACGACGGTAGCAGATGACCTCGGGCATGCTGTTGCAGGATCTGCAGCGTCAACCCTCGCCTTTCCAGGATCATCAGCGAGTTCTCGATGCTGGCGAGCAGGTCCGAGAGCTGTCTCAGCCTGTCGCCTTCGAGGACCAGGGCCGGCGCCTGGCCGTTGAGACTGGTCAGCTTCGTGCCTTGCAACCCACGGTCCATCAGCTCCCGGTTCATGGCTTCGTTGGTCTGAACGTACCGGGTAGTCTTTCGCTGAATCACGCGGTACAGAGGCGGCTGGGCGAGGTAGACGTGCCCCTCCTTGACCAGGTTCCGCATCTGGCGATAGAGAAACGTCAGCAGCAGCGTGCGAATGTGGCTGCCGTCCACGTCGGCGTCGGTCATGATGATGATCTTGTCATAGCGGCGCTTGCTCACGTCTTCCTGCTCGCCGATGTCGGTGCCGATGGCCGAGATCATGCTGCAAATCTCGTTGTTGTCGAGCATCTTCTCGACCCGCGCCTTCTCGACATTCAGGATCTTGCCTCTTAAGGGCAATACTGCTTGAAAGACGCGATCACGTCCGCCGTCGGCCGATCCACCCGCGGAATCGCCCTCAACGAGGAACAGCTCACATTCTCCTGGATCGCGGCTGGTGCAGTCCATGAGCTTTCCCGGCAAGCCGCCGCCGCTCAGGATGTTCTTTCGGTCCTTGAGCTGCTTCTTCGCCTTGGCGGCCGCCTCGCGCGCCTCCGCCGTGAGCAGCACCTTCTGCACGATCTTCTTGGCCGCGGCAGGGTTCTCTTCGAGAAATCGGCTCAACTGCTCATTGACCACGCTGGTGACGATGCCTTCGACTTCGGGGTTGTTGAGTCGAACCTTGGTTTGGCTCTCGAACTGGGGATGCGGAACGCGGACGCTGATGATCGCCGTGAGCCCTTCGCGGAAGTCGTCGCCCTGGAGCGTTGGGCCGTTTTCCTTGAACAGGCCTTCTTTTGAGCCGTACTGGTTGATCGTGCGGGTCAAGGCGCCGCGGAAGCCGCTGACGTGCGTGCCGCCGTCGCGGGTATGGACGTTGTTCACATAGGCGTAGAGCCTCTCTTCATCGCCAGCGTTGTACTGGAAGACGACTTCGACATGGACGTTATCGCGATCATCCTCGATGACAATCGGCGGCTTGTGCAGAACATCCTCGTTGCGATTGAGATACTCGACGAACTCGCGAACGCCGCCCTCGTACAGGAAGACGTCCTCCTTCCCTGTGCGTTCGTCCCTGAGCTTGATGCTGACGCCGCGATTCAAGAACGCCAGTTCGCGCAGGCGGCCTTCCAGCGTGTCGTAGTCAAACTGCGAATCGTGGAAGAATTCAGGGTCCGGTCGAAAGGTGATCTTTGTTCCATTACGATCCGACTTGCCAATGGTCCGCACCTCGCTCGTGGGAGCGCCGCGCTCGTACTCCTGCTGGTAGATCTTGCCATCGCGGCGGACTTCAACGTCGGTCCACTCACTGAGCGCATTCACAGCCTTGATGCCCATGCCATGCAGACCCGCCGAGACCTTGTAGGTGTCCTTGCTGAACTTGCCTCCTGCGCCCACCTCGCACATCACCAGCTCCAGCGTGGAGCGTTTCTCGGTGGGGTGCATTTCCACTGGGATCCCGCGGCCATCATCCTCCACTGTAATGCTGCCATCGACATTCACTGTGACGTGGATGTGCTTGCAGTAGCCGGCCATGGCTTCATCGACGCTGTTGTGTACCACCTCGTAGAGCAGATGGTGCATGCCGGCGAGGTTGCTAGCGCCAATGTACATGCCGGGATTCTGGCGGATGTGAGCGGCGTTCTTGAGGACTTGGATGTTGCTCGCACCGTAGTGGCTGGCAGCGTCTCGCGTATGTTGTTGCTGTGCCGTGTTCGACGGCTCTAGCGTCGTGGTGGCTTCATCGGCCATGGTTCGGTCTCCTTTCGCTATCGGCACCGCGACGGAGTGGCATGGTGGACGGCCTGCTGCCACAGGCTTGCAGCCAGCTTTCGTAGCGTCGCGGTGAAAACCTCATCACCAGCCCCCCAACCGGAACCGCAGTTCCTTCACGCGGTCCGGTCCGAGCGACCTGGCCAGGCTGGCGAGGAGCTGGCGCTTCTTGAACTGGGCGAGTTCGTGCATTAGCACGGCGTCGCGAACGAGCACTTCCAGCACGCCGCGCCGCAAGGGTCCGAGCTGGGTCCGTTCCGCGCTGCCGGGTCCGATGGCTTCTTTCCAGGCGTTTTCGAGCCGGAGCCGGCCCTGGTCCTGACCCAGGCCGCGCGCGGTAAAAAGACGCGATAGTATTTCTGCAAGCGGTTCGGGGCCTGAAGACTCTGGCGTTTTCATCATTCCTTGTGCCACCACAGGCTTGATACCGCACTCCATCCGTTTCCGCCCCTGGGCGTCGCTCCTGCCCAGCGAGCTAACGGCCCTCTCTTGTCAGCGGCATAATGATGTACGAATACGCATCCCCTACCCGAAACAACGCAGCGCTGTTGCCGTCCACCAGGTCGAGCGTGAGGTCGGCATCGGCGTCGAGCACTTTCAACATGTCGATGACGAAGCGGGGATCGAAGGTAATGTCCACGGGTTTCCCCTCGTAATCGACCGGCAAATCGACCTTGGCCCTTCCTTTGTCTGCAACCTTCGCCTGAAGGGTAAGCAAGCCCTTGGCGAACTTGAAATCGACGCCGCGCGTGTCCACATCGGTCACGATGGCTGCCTGCCTCACGGCCGAAAAGAACTCACTCACCGCCAGCTTGACCCGTGCGTTGTGCTTCTTGGGAAAGACATCTCGGTAAGGTGGATAACGGCCCTCCACCAGCCGGCAGTGGATCATGCCCCTGCTGGTCTTGAACAAGACTTCATTCGGCTTGATGAGCACAAACACTTGCTCCTCTGGATCGGTCAGGTTCCGTTCCAGCAAGGACATGCCCTTCGTGGGGACGACTGGCGTTTGACCCTCCGTTCCATGCTTGCCGTGCATAATGCCGACCCCTTCGGCCACGGCAAGCCGACGACCATCGGTGGCGACCAGTCTCACCTTGTCCCCAGCCAACTCCCAGAGCACGCCAGTAAGAGCATAGCGAGCACTTTCCTGAGCCGCTGCGAAGATGGTCCGAGCGATCATTTCGCGAAGGGCGCCAGCAGCTAGCTGGTGAAAATTGTCCCCTTCGAACGTCGGCACATCCGGATACTGGGCCGGATCTTCGCCTGGCAGTTCAAACTCGCTGGAGCGTCCCCGCAAGGTGCAGCCGTTCGCGTCTCCTTCCAGACTTAGTTCCTGGTCCGTCGCCTCTCGAAGAATGGATGACATCTGTCCAACGGGAAGAAGGACATCGCCAGCTTCTTCAACCTTCACGCCGCGAACTTCAAGCCGGATGCCTACCGTTTCCAGGTCAGTGGCCATCAGGACCGTCTGCTTCTTGCCGACGGCTAGCTTCACGTTAGTCAGAATTGACTTGGGGCTCTTGCTTGGAACAACGCTGCTCACCAGCTGAAAGGAGTGCAGGAGTCCCTCTCGGTCGAAGGTCGCTTTCATCAGATTGGTCCATCTCTTTGGATCAGCATCCTTGAACTCAGAGGTAATAGAAGCTCATGCCTCTACAGATGTCACCAAGTCGAAGAAATTGGACACAAACCGCTATTGGACAATCTCTTGTGGTCTGTGACCCGTTGTTACTTGGCTGTTCGTAAAGTTGTCGATGCCATGTCATCGACTGTTCGTGAAGGTATGTTCGGGCATCAACCCGACCGCTTAGTGTCACTACGCAGGGCGCTGCGAACGTCTGGATCCAGGCGTACCAACAACCTGACAACACCTTCATCAACGACGCTCTTCGAAGCTTCATTCTATGGAAAACGGAGGCTACTGGTAGGCAGACGCTGCTGGATGTAAAAGGCTTATCGACAATAGGTTAGAGCGCATGAGTGCCAGCTAAGCAAGGGCGGTTGACGAAGTGAGAGAACCCAGCTGCACCTGGCGAAGTTCGGCGACAGCTGCGACGATTCGCCCACTGGCTTCCCGCACTTGTTCCATTGTTGTCAGGTGGGAAAAGCTGAACCGCAGGGCCGTACGGAGGAGGGAGTCCGGCAATCCCATCGCCCGAAGGACCGGTGAAGGGAGCAGGGAGCCGCTTGAGCAAGCTGAACCTGTTGAGCAGGCCACGCCGGCGAGGTCGAGCTTCATGAGGAGAATGTCAGCAGGGCAGCCAGGAAACGAGACATTGAGAATGTGGGGCAAGGAGTGCTCCGCGCTGCCATTCACCACGACGGGAGCGGCTTGATCTGAGAGAAGCTGCAGGAAGGTGTCTCGCACACGCGCTACCTGGGTGTATCGCTCCTGAAGGTCTGCGCAAGCAAGCTCGAGCGCCTTGGCCAGACCAACTGCGAGCACGACGGGCTCCGTGCCTGGCCGAACGCCATTTTGCTGATGGCCCCCCAGGAACAGGGGCCTTAACCGCGCCCCTCGTCGCACGAGCAATGCGCCGATGCCCCTTGGACCATGGAACTTGTGGGCGCTCAGGCTCATCGTGCTCACGCCAAGCCCATGGAAATCGACTGGGACCTTGCCCACGGCCTGGACCGCATCGCAATGAAAGTGTGCGATCCGTGTGCCTGCCGCCTCAACCAGCTCCTTCACGGGTTGAAGCACGCCGGTCTCGTTGTTCGCCAGCATGACCGTAAGAAGGTCGCAAGGGTGGGCTAGAGCCTGGTTCAAGCTGGCTGGTTCTACTCGTCCCGAGGCATCTACCGCAAGATGGCGAACCTCGTGGCCTTCTTGTTGTAGCCAGGTCGCTGGTTCGCTGACGGAAGGATGTTCGATCGGCGAAACGACGATTCGGGCAGGCTTCAAGCCGTGCAGACTCCCCTTGAGCGCCAGGTTGTTGGCCTCGGTAGCTCCGCTGGTAAATACGACTTCATCAGGAAAAGCGCCGAGCAATTCGGCGACAAACTCCCGTGCAGACTCCAACGCCTGCCTGGCTCGCTGGCCTGGTCGATGGGCGCTCGCGGGGTTCGCGAAGGTCTCGTTCCAGAAAGGTCGCATGGCCTCGAGCACGTCCGGCAGGACCGGCGTCGTGGAGGCGTGATCCAGATAGATCGCAGCCATCGCAGGGTGTATTGTCGTCTGCGCCGCTCCTGCCGACTAGGCTCGCATGATCACCGGCGAGCCGGCTTCAACAACGAAACTGGCACGGGTAAGGACGTTGCCATTTGGCTTTACGACGTCCTCGCACACTACGAAGTCGCTCTTCCAGGTCCTGGGGGTCACTGTACATAGCACGTAGCCGCGCTCTTGGTTGTGGAAACGCACACCAGGGTTCACGGCGAGCATGGCCTCCAGGCCTGGTGGTTCCTGTCGGCCGTTGCCGCCGCTGGAGATGCTTGTACAAACGAACTCGCTGGCCACGACAGGATCTTCAGGCCGACGGTCGTCAATTCGCAGTTCATTGGCCCAGTTCGTGTGAATGTCGCCGGTCAAGACGACAGGATTGGGAACCTTGCGATCGGCCATGAAGCGCAGAAGCTCCATGCGTTCGTGGGCAGCTCCGGGCCACTGATCCATCGCGTATCCGGTACGTTCGCCGACCTTGAGCTCCACCATCGCCATCATCACCTGCTGGGCCAGGACGTTCCAGATCGACTGTGAGGAAATCAATCCGGCGTCGAGCCAGCCTCGCTGCGCCTTGCCCAGCAGCGTGTTGGTCGGTCGGAGGGCTTCCTCATTGAGCGGCTTGAGGCCATCGTTGTTCGGCTGATCCGTGCGATACTGGCGGGTATCGAGCACGAAGAACTCAGCCAGACGGCCGAAGCGAGCCTTGCGATAGAGCAGCATGTTCGGTCCCCTGGGCAGCGAGCGGCCACGCAGAGGCATGAACTCGTAGTACGCCTGATAGGCTGCGGCCCGCTGAATCAGGAACTGAACGGGGTCAGTGCGCGGCTTGCCCCTGGGCTGCTCTTCCTGAATGTCGTTGGCGTAGTTGTTGTCGAACTCGTGATCGTCCCAGGTCACGAACCAGGGACACCGAGCATGCATGCCGTGCAGCAGCGGATCGGAGCGGTAGAGTGCATGCCGTTCACGGTAGTCGGCCAGGGTCTTGATCTTTCCATCGCTGGGTCCAGTGTGCTTGCGAACGGTCGGGCGGAGAGGATTGTTGGGGTACTCGTAAATGTAGTCGCCTAGATGGAAGACCAGGTCAGGATTGTCCTTCGCCATCTGGCCGTAAGCAGTGTAGAGCCCCTGTTCGTAGTGCTGGCAGGAGGCAAAGGCAAACTTGAGGCTGCTGGGCGTGACGGCTGGCGAAGGAAGAGTGCGGGTCCGGCCGACTGGCGAGACGGCGTCACCTGCCATGAAGCGATACCAGTACCAGCGATCTGCCTGCAGTCCCGTGGCCTCGACGTGAACGGAATGGGCTAGCTGCGGGGTAGCTACTGCCGTGCCCGAAGCCACCACCTTCTTCATGGCATCGTCTTCAGCAATCTCCCAGCGGACGTTGACGGCCTCGGGTTTCATTCCACCGTCGGCATCGAGCGGTCTCGGGGCCAGCTTTGTCCAGAGGACTACGCTTTTCGCATCGGGATCTCCCGAGGCCACCCCAAGCGAGAAGGGATCCGCGGCAAACGTCACCTTTTGCTCAGCAGCTGACGCCTGCTTGCCAAGGAGCGGCAGTGAAGCTAACGCCGATGCATAAGCCAGGAACAAGCGGCGCGAAATGCCGCCCTCGGCGCGCACGGCGGTGGAAATGGCTTTGAGGTCGAGCATGCTGGCCTCCAGTGCGCAAGGATGGGGATTACGACGCAGTATTTCCTACGCCGGAGGCAAGGTCAAGGCTGTAAAGGTCTGATGAAATGCGGATGCTGAAGCCTGGTCGCTCAAGGGGAGAGCAGGAGCGGACTAGACTCAGCGGGATCGCCGGAGCTGCCTTTTGGCACGGTGAACGGCAAGGCGATCAAGCCTGGTGCACAAGCGGCCGGCGTCAGCGGGTGGCTGAGGGGGATGGGAAGCTCGGCTGACGGGCCGGCTCACGCCGACCGCTTGGCCTGGCTGCCTTCACTTCTGCGCCTGTTGCTGGGCCTGCGGCTCGGTTTCCTTCTTGCGGACGAACCAGAAGTACAAGGTGGCGACGCCCAGAACAGCCACGAGACTCCACAAAACGACCGTATTCATCGGAGTGCCCTCGGAAGCAACGAAATGCCCCTGCCAAGCCCCACGGCCCCCTACCGTGGGTGCATGAACAGTTCATTCGAAGTGTAGGTCATGGATTCGCGTAGGGTGGCGTTTCGGCCTCAATTTTTGTACGGCGAGACAAGGCTCGAGCAAAGCACTTACAAGGCCGCCAGCACGGCGTCTGCAACTTCCGAGGTCGTTGCCGAGCCGCCGAGGTCAGGCGTGCGGGGTCGGCCTGCCTTCAGGACGGCAGCCACCGCTTTGCGAATGGCCGCTGCCCCGCGAGGCGCGCCGAGATGATCGAGCATCATGCCGGCGGAAAGGATCGCCGCCAAGGGGTTGGCTATCCCCTTTCCCGCGATGTCCGGTGCGGAGCCGTGCACAGGCTCGAACAGACTGGGATAGATTCGCTCAGGATTGAGATTCGCACTCGGAGCCAGTCCCATGCTACCCGTTACGATGGCACTCAAGTCGGTGAGGATGTCTCCGAAGAGATTGCTGGCCACGACCACGTCGAACGACTCTGGTTTACGGACGAAATCCATGGCGGCGGCGTCGATGAGCAGCGAATGAGCTTCCACGTCCGGATAGTCCCGCGCGACGGCCTTGAACGTATCGTCCCAGAGCACCATGCTGAAACCGAGGGCGTTCGACTTGGTGACGCTCGTCACCTTCTTGCGGCGCTTGCGGGCCCCTTCAAACGCGGCACGCATGATCCGCTCGCAGCCGCGGCGCGTGAAGAGGCCGGTTTGCAGGGCAATCTCGTGAGGCGTTCCCTCGTAGTGTCGGCCCCCCAGGGGCGAGTACTCGCCCTCGGTATTCTCCCGATAGACCAGCATGTCGATCGAGCCCGGGGCCTTGTCGCGCAGGGGCGATTGCACGCCCTCGTAGAGGTAGGCAGGACGCAAGTTGACGTACAGATCAAACTTCCGTCGCAGCGGCAAGAGCAGCCCGTGCAGCGTGATGTGGTCCGGCACGCCAGGCCACCCGATGGCGCCGAGCAGGATCGAATCATAGTCGCGGAGCTGCTCGAAACCATCGGCCGGCATCACGCTCCCTTGCTGCAGGTAGCGGGCGGAGTTCCAGGGCAGGCGGTCCCATGCGTAGGAAACGCCGTCCTTCGAAGCCACTGCGTCAGCGACGCGAATGGCCTGTTCTGTAACTTCGGGTCCGATGCCGTCCCCGCCCAGGACTGCGATGCGAAAAGTTGCCATTGTCAGCTCCGGAGGGATTGCTTATAGGCCGGCGCGTGTGTTGGAAGAATCAATGTAACTGACGAGGCGAAATGGTCAAGCAGCGACAGCCAGGCGAATCCGCGAGACGGAGCTGGGTCCAGTGGGCCTGGGCGTGTCTGGCTGCGCAGGCCCTGCTGGGGTGCGGCACAGTGCGAGAGTACACAGAGCCGCTCACCGCGCTGACCAGACCGCCGGAAGACGACCCCCTTCGCGGTCGGAGTCGGCCCGCCAGGGCGGAGCCCAGCATGCTGGCCGAGGTCGAGGAAGGTCGCAATCCGGTCCCTGCCGCGGAAGTCACCCGTGAAATGCCCTCGGTACCGGCGACGCTCGCCCCGAGCCCTGCCGCGCTAACCGTAGCTCCACGACTCAAGGGGGATAGCTATCTGGGAATTGACAATCCGCCCCGCAGAGTCGGCGGAGCACCGGTTCAACAGGCGGGGTTTCCAGGCGCGTCTTCAGCCCGTGATCAAGCCTGGGATCAACTCAGGGCTCGTGGCGTCAACTGGCATCAATTGGAGCGACAGGGCGACCAGTGGCACCTCCGTTGCACCATTCCCAATCCGGCCAACCCGAATGTAAGCCGGTTCTTCGAAGCGACCGCGACCGACGAGATCACCGCCATCTGGGGCGTGATCGAGAAGATCGACGGCCAACGCTAGGAGGTCGCCGCGGGTCGAGCAGTGCAAGCTGCGTGAAGTGAAACTATCCGACCAGTTCCACGAAGCTCCCGCCGTTCTCGTAAAGATCATCGCCGACCATGCAGGTCCAGAGAATGCGGACCACGAAGGTGCGATGGGGACCTTCGACTGAAGGCACGGTGACACGCAGCTTCTGGCCAAGAAAGCCGCGGCAGCCAAGCAATCGAATACCGGAAGCCGAGATGTCCTTCGTCAGCACCCGCCAGGTCTCGCCGTCCGAGGTTTCCACAGTGACCGGCTGGATGAAGGAGATGCGATCCACCTCGCGGCGTTCCTGCAATTCGGCAGCTTGCCGATACTCAACCACCAGTTCGTGAACCGCTTGCTGGATGGCCTGAGTGCGCCGCTCGGCGCTCTCCCGTTGCGGGCTGGCTGGGGAGACGTAGTAGTAGCGGCCTTTACGCTGCACCAAATGAGGACTGGCCAGCTTGAGCACGTCTTTCCAAAGACCAGGATCCGCCCCAGCGCTGGCCACCTCCTCGCGGACCTGGCGGGGCAGAAGATACCCCTGCTCGGCTGCTCGCCGCGTGACGGCATCCGCAACTCGTTGAAGGTCAATGAGATTCATCGCGGCAGCATCGTTCTTTACGGAAAGCGTCATGATTGCGTCCACAGCGGGTATGGGCAGCGCGGGGAAGGCTCTGCCCTCGATGTAGCATAGTTCATGATTCCCAGCAGTGCCGCTTCAGATGACCCAATCCGGCCCCGAGACTGGCTGGGCTTCTAGCAGGTTGGCGTGAATTTGGGTCGCCTGAATCACCTGGAGTTGGACATCCAGCATCATTGGAGGGGCGAAGTCCGGCGTTGGCTGCCAGCTTGCCAGGGCGTAGCGTGCATCGGTCAGAACCGGCCCCACTGGCCGTTGCTTTCCGGCTCGATTGGCGTGCAAGAGGTGATGAACCAATGATCCGCTCCGGACCTCGATAGACCAACCATTCAGAACGCGGACTCGTGCGTTGGGATCCGCGGTCAAGACCACCAGGAACCGCCCTTGATCGCCGCGCTGCCGCAAGCGGATCAGCCGATCGGCCTTGCTTTCCCAGGCATAGTCCCCCAGATAATGCACGCCGACCCTGCTGCCGTCCGGAAAAGCCATGGCGGTATGGAGCCTTCCCCCATCCAGCGGCGTCTCGGCCTCGAGGAACAGTTCCACGAGCCGCTGCTCGCCGAAGCGAAACTGGTCTACCAGCAGCAAGAACTCGCCTCGCAAGCGCAGATAGATTTCATGGCGAGCCGGCGCGTCAGGCCCATGCGACGTTTCCCAAACATCCAGCAGCCCCGCTCGCCTTGGCGTCGGCCAGTCGGACCCTGCGGGCGCCTGGCCGCTAGTCAGGAGTCGCGCGAGTTCGGTGATCGAGCGGGTGTGCGTCGAAAGCGTATCCATGTCGGTAAGATTACATCGCCGAGGAAGCGGTCAGCCAGCAGCCATTTCCCTTAAAGCTGATAGGTGATTCTGCCGTGCTTCTGAGCGCGGGAGATGCGGTCCGTGGCGTACAGGCCTGCCAGCATGAACTCAACACAGCTAGCCCGCACAGCGTCGCTCGTGCTGGGGTTCACCTCGAAGGCCTTGTTCCAGGCTTCTGGAACTCGCTTCAGTCGTTCGGCATAGTGCGCGCTGGGCAAGGTGTCGCCCACTTCGATCTTCACGCCCTTGCTGAAGATGCTGGCGATTTCGTCCAGGCCGTGCTTGTCGACGTACTCCTCGAAGACAATCTTGATCGCCTCGGCCAGGACCGCATCCAGCACCTGGCGTTCGGACATTTGATGGCTGCCCATCATGTCCAGCTCGAGCTTGCCGAGGGACGACGTGTGCAGATGGCCGAGGTCGCTGATCCGCGGCACGGCGGGCCGCTCGCCAAGGCGGATCGCCCGGTGTCGGGCACTGGCCACCATCGTCCGATAGTTGGCGATGCTGAAGCGGGCGCTGACCCCCGACTGGTGGTCGATGTACTTCGACTTGCGTGCGCAGATGCTCAGCTGCTCGACAATTTCCTTCATGAATGGCGGAACCAGCACCGGATAGTCGCCGTCCAGGTCGAGCCCAGCTTCCTGCTCCATGATCTCGATGCCGACGCTGCGGTCGAGCGGATAGTGCGTCTGGATCAACGAGCCTATGCGGTCCTTGAGCTGCGGGATGACCTTGCCGCTTCGATTGTACGTGGATGGGTTCGCTGAGAAGAGAATCAGCACATCGATATCGAACTGAACGGGGTAGCCACGGATCTGCACGTCGCGTTCTTCGAGAATGTTGAACAACCCCACTTGCACCAGCTCGTCGAGTTCGGGAATCTCGTTCATGGCGAAGATGCCGCGGTGCATGCGCGGGATCAGGCCGAAGTGCAAAGCGTCCTCGGTGGACATGCTGGCGCCGCTGGCTAGCTTGGCGGGATCGATCTCGCCGATGATGTCCGCAAACTTGGTTCCTGGTGCGAGGCGCTCGGCATAGCGTTCTTTTCGCGGCCACCAGGCAATGGGAATTCGGTCCTCCGGCACTTCAGCGAGCAGCTCCTTGCCGGCCCGCGTGATGGGGTGGTAGGGGTCCTCATGCACTGGACAGCCTGGAATTGCAAGGTAAGGGATCTCCTCGTCCAGGAAGCGGACCAGGGAGCGCATCAGTCGGCTTTTGGCCTGGCCCTTCTCGCCCAGGAACAGCATGTCGTGGCCGGCCAGGATCGCCAGGTTGATCTCAGGGATGACCGTGTGCTCGTAGCCAAGGATTCCAGGAAAAAGCTCTTCGCCGTTCTGGAGCATTCGGATGAAGTTATCCCGAAGCTCATCCTTGACGGACCTGGACACCCAGCCGCTGGAGTGAAGGTCTTTAAGAGTAGCTGGACGTGTCGGGGTGTGAATCACCAGGAATACTCCTCAATGGCTTTGCCTCCGCACTCAATGGGCATTGTAGGAGCGACAAGCGTGGAGATTCCACCTGGCTCAGCCGCCGGCGTGATCATGGAGAGGCCAGGGCCCAGCGCGGCGCGGCGGATCGATCGAGAATCGGGCCGTTGTGCCGCTGTCAGTACAACCCGTCGATGGGCTCTCCGTGACAGAGATCATGCGGTCGATCAGTGGCGTCGTGCCAGACCGTGGGTCAATGGTTGGAACGAGCCGAGAATCCCGACAACTCACTTCGGCTGGGGCAGCTGGCATGTCCCGTCCACAGCATCGGACAACGGGCTCAATGATCGAGCTGGACAGCCTCACCACCGGCCCGCGTGGCCAATGCCGGGATCAAGCTCCGGGCTTCGTAGCGAAGAAAACGCACAGAGCCGTCGGCAAACAGAAAGTTGGCTCCCCGCTGATGGAGGCTCCAAAAATGAAAGGTATCGCATGGATTGTTCGTGCGGCCGGGGCCGAATTCCAGTGGTTCGCCACAGGGTGCCCCGACCACGTGAGCGCCGACCGCAAGCAAGGATGGATCAGGGCCGCCCCAAAGTCCCTTGGCTGGCCGAGTGACCAGTGGGTACCACTGCCCCACGCGCAAGTCATCCGAAGGCGGCCGCTCTCCGACGATCAGCGTGTTACTCGTTCCGTCTCTCACGTCCGTCAAACGGGCCGCAGGAAGTGTCATGATCCCGTCAACCTGCCTTCCGCCGCCGACACCAACATACGAGGAGTACCCTGCAACCAGGCGATCGGCATTAGCCAACGGACGAAGCAATCGAGCATCCGCAGGACAAACAAAGACCTTGAGCGCCATTGCAAAGCCATCGTGAGGCGGTGCATGGGTGGGGTCAGGGTCTAAACGACGAGCCTGTTCCGTTCGCGTCCAGAGCGAAGCCTGTTCAAGGTACGGCAGCAACAGGACGCGCCAGCTGAGTTCAGACCCGACCCGATTTCGATTGAACGTGCGCGGAGGGAATCCTCCATGGTCCGCATGGTAGTGATGCAAGGCAATGCTAAGTTGGCGCAGATTATCAGCGCAGGCAAGTTGATCAGCAGCTCCTCGAACACGCTGGATGGCTGGCATCAATAGCCCCGCAAGCAGCCCCATGATGCCGATGACAACCAGAGTATCGACAATGCTAACCCCGTGCCGTTTGTAAGCAGTGAGAATTCTCATCGAGGCGTCCCCATCCATCGCGGTAGGACTGTAATATCAAGTGGCGACTCGCGACCTTGGCAGGTCACCATGAACCGTAGCGACACGGGTTCCGCCTTGGAGACGAACTCGGGAGTGGCGCAGACCCGCATGATACATTCCGTCCCGTCCTCGGTGTTGCTCAGAGACTCAACAGTGATGCCGTTCGGGGTCTTCGGATGTACTACTTGAAATGGCCGGCCTGACATGCTCCGCAGCGAACAGTCAGCGAAGTAGATTGGCCCTTGTGAGGACGATCTTGGCAGGACCAGGACTCTGGGACTAGCTTCAACCGCACTGCAGACGCGTCCAAAAACTCGGACTGAATCTGGATAGCGGTCCTCCTCGTCCAGCCAAACCTGAATGGTCCCCTCGAACGGGCCAATGCCATCCCCAGAAGCAAGCACTTCGATAACGCCAATGAGAGTTCCAGTGGCGCTCTCGGAATCTGGCCCCTCAAAGGCCGGAAGCAACTGTGCCTTGATTCGATCGGGGTTTGAGCTTTCCACTTTCTTGACGGTTCGAGGATGGGCAGTTCGGTCGCGCAGATACACAAGTTGCTTGGCCGTGGCCCCCTCTTCGATGGTTCCGAAAAAGACCTCCGGTGGACTGGCGATGACCCCGCCCAGCACGCGCTTGACAACGAGTTCAATTGAACCATCTGGTTGTTGTGGATCATTTGTGCGAAAGCGTAAAGCCGCTCGCATCGGCGCTTCAACGTCGCCTTGCACATGCATGCGGATGACAAAGCGCTCTTGCTTCCCCGCCGCCAGGCGCAGATCTTGCACTGGAGCAAAGCCATCCGACGTCTGTCTTTCAAGGCCCATGCACCCGCAACTGCTCACAATGCGATCGATGGTTAACTCTCCCCCGCCAGCGTTGCGGATGGGGACCTGGATCAGCAACATCTTGCCGCGCTCCTGTTCAGCCAAATCGATGTGCCTGGGATACTCGGCGAGGGGTGCACTCTTTGTAACCTTCACCCAAGCGCGATTCAGATCTCCAGAGTGGTACGCATAACCCACCAACAAAAAGAATGCCGGCGCAAGGAGCCAAGGATAACTCTTCTTGAAGAATTCCACAGGTGCGTGCTCCCAGTGGAGATTTCGAAAGGATCAAGCGCTCTGGCGACTGGGCCAGAACCGGCGATACAGCTGGATGCAAACAGCGCAAGCGAGGAGAGCGAGTGAAGCCGTCGTAATCCACCAGGACCAGCTTCCTGACTCTTCCGATGAAGCAAAGACGATCTCTTCGGCTTGACCTCGCTTCCCGCTGAAAGGGGGACGCGTGTTGAATGTTAAGAGCCGCCGGACAGAACTCATGTACTGCTCAGGTGTCTCCAGGCGATCAGGCAACAGCCGAGAAGCAGGAAGGCCTCGTA
>Ga0073934_10004277_pt1 | contig 24139 bp, 22 predicted proteins | sample LarsenN4metaG_FD_76834 | JGI IMG/M metagenome (GOLD analysis project Ga0073934, IMG submission 76834) | Hot spring sediment bacterial and archeal communities from British Columbia, Canada, to study Microbial Dark Matter (Phase II) - Larsen... ... | reverse complement strand
GCAACCCCATTCCTATCCTATCAGTCGGCCGGACGGCCGCTCCGCGCCAATGCCGAAAGGCGGCCGGGGAGGAAAGTCCGGGCTCCATGGACGTACGGTGCCGGATAACGTCCGGCGAGGCTTGTCCCCGCGCAAGCGGGGATCGACTTCAGGGACAGTGCAACAGAAAGTATACCGCCGCGGTGCGTAGCGTTTTGCCGCGGCAAGGGTGAAAAGGTGCGGTAAGAGCGCACCGCGCCGGTGGCGACATCGGCGGCACGGCAAACCCCACCGGGAGCAAGACCGAATAGGGACGGCGCTGACGCAAGTCAGGGATCGATGTCCGGATCCGGCCGTCCGGGTAGGTTGCTAGAGGCGCCGGGCAACCGGCGTCCCAGAGGAATGGCCGTCACGCGCGTCACGCAAGTGACGCGCCCTACAGAACCCGGCTTACAGGCCGATTGATACGTTAAGGGGGCTCGGCGGAGAACACCGCCGGGCCCCCGCCACTTGATCGGGCGCGGCGGCGGAAGTTTCCCTTTGCGTTTTGGCGGGTCGGGCGGCAGTTTGCCCCAGGGGGCGCGACACGCAAAATCAGGGAACCGTCATGACAGAAACGACGCAGCCGCCTGCGGGCGCAACGCCGCCGCCTCCCGCGCCCCCGCCGTCCATGTGGCAGCGGGTCGGACGCTGGGCGGCGATCGCCGCCGGCATCGTCATCGGACTCGTCGGCATCATCCGTCTGGTGGTGAACTACACGGTGCTGCCGTCCTGCGACTCCTCGCGGATGACGGACACGCTGCGCAGCATCTATGGCAAGCAGAAGGTCGCGTTCAAAGGAATATCCGACATCAAGACCGTCAGTTCCACGTCGTCGGAAGTCACCTGCACCGCGCTGGTCGACATCGGCGGCGACCAGGAGTCCATCAATTACCGGTCCTACTGGGAGGGCTGGACCGCGCAGGTGGCGGTTCGCGCCGGTCTGCCGCGCTGCGATGCCCCGCGTACCGGCGAAACGCTGCACAACATCTTCAAGGGACGCAAGGTCACGGTGAACCGCATTTCGGACTTCCAGACCGTCACCACCTCCGAGGCGGAAAACGTCTGCACCGCACAAGTCGACGCGCCGGGCGAGCTGGCCACCATCACCTTCCTCATCTTCCGCAAGGAGGGCTCGACCCAGGTGCTGATCACGGACGTGAAATCGCAGCCGAAATAGCGCGGCCGACGCAGCCGAACGCGGGCTCGGGAGGTCGCGGGCCGGCGTTACTTGCGCTACCTTGTCGTCGCGGGGACGACATGACCAAGATTATGATCTCCTATCGCCGCGACGATTCAATGGACATCACCGGTCGTATCTTCGACCGGCTGACCAGCCGCTACGGCCGCGACTCGGTGTTTCGCGACATCGACAGCATTCCGCCGGGGTTGGATTTTCGCGACCACCTCCAGACCGCGCTCGACGGCAGCGATGTCCTGATGGTCGTGGTCGGCCCGCGCTGGATGGGCCAGGACCGGCACGGCCGGCCGCGCATCCATTCCGAGACCGACTATGTGCGCGCGGAGGTGGAGATCGCGCTCAGCCGGCAGATTCCCGTGATCCCGCTGCTGGTCGGCGGCTCGGGCATGCCGGAACCGAGCGAGCTTCCCGAGAGCATCAGGAATTTCGCCTATCGCAACGCGGTGCCGGTGGATTCCGGGCGCGACTTCGACCATCACATGAACGGCCTGATCCGGGCCACCGATCGGCTGCTGCACGGCGAGGCGGCGCAGCGGCCGGCCCCGACCGATCGACCTCCGGCAACAACGGCCACCGGACCGTCCGCAACGGCGGCCATCCCGCAAGCCGGCACCGCCGGACGCGGCAATCTCGTGCTGCAGGTGCTGGGCGGCGCCATGTTTGCGCAGGGCGTCGCCAACGTCGTCTGGTTTTCGCTCAACGTCATCACCGCGATCGACGTTGGCGCGCTGGGGCAGCAGCTGCGCAACATCTGGATGTATCCGGACATGATCTTCGGCTTCGGCGGCCTCGTGGTCGGAATCGGCACCGTCTATGGCAAGGACTGGGCGCGCTTCATCGGCATCGTCCTGTGCCTGCTGATGTCCTTCGGCAATGCGCTCTGGTTCATCGATCATTTCGACAAGGACGTGCCGCGCCTGATCTTTGCGGCGACCGGCATGAGCGTGCTCCTGGGCATCGTGGGAACGTATCTCTACGTGTTTCGCTGGCCGGTCCCTGCGAGGGGCTGACGCCCCGTCTTCGCGACGCCCGAAAATGCGCAACGGCCGGGCGGGCCCGGCCATTGCCATTGGCGAAGGATCGCCGCAGCGTCAGTCCGCCTGCTGGATGGCAGACAGAATCCAGTTGCCGCCCTGTACCCGCATGAAGGTCCACACCTCGGTCGCCTCGTCGGGACCTCCGTCGATGACGCGGCCGGTGGCGCGGTCGACGAACTCGTCCTTGAGCGAATAGCGCATGGCGACGGTGCAGTATTCGGTGTTGCCCTCGCGCCAGGCCTCGGCGGCGTCGCCCTGGAGGAGCTTCACGTCGCTGATGCGGTTGACCACGCCGCGGCTCGCGTTCGCGTTCAGTTCGTCCATGAAATAGGAGAGCATCTCCGGCGTCACGAAATTGCGCAGCTTGCCGATGTCCTCGGCGCCGTAGGCCACCTGCACCTGCGTCAACAGCTGCTCGAAGGCATCGAAGTCGGCCGGCGTGGTGCCGATCTCGTCAGGATTGGACGGCCGCGGGCTGCCAAGCCCGGAGCCGAGTCCACTGCCGAGACCGCCGCCAAGTGCGCCGTACTGGTACGGACGCGACTGGTTCTGCGGCATGTCGCGCAGCGACGGACCCATGGCGGTTGCCGGCTGGTTGCGGCGCTGCCACCAGGAGAACAGCAGCCACCCGATCAGCACGATGATGCCGATCTGCAAGGCCAGGCCGAGGAACGAGGCAAGGCCGGCGAGACCGCCGGTGAGCCCGGTGCCGAGCAGCAGGCCGATCAGGCCGGCGCCGAGCAACCCGGCGAACAGCCCGCCCATGAAGCCCGGACGGTTCATCAGGCCCGCGGCCGGGGAATTCTGAAGTCCCGGACGGGTGGCGACATTGGTGCTCGGATTGGTCGGCTGCGTCATCGTGCGTTGGACCGGCGCGACAGTCGGCGCAGTCTGGGTCGGCGGCGGCGCGTTGAAGGTGCGCGTGCCGCGGCTGCCGCCACTGATGCGCGAGCGAGCGTCGGCGACATCGGCTGCAATCATGACCACGGCCGCCGCAAGGGCGCCCAGGGCCAGAGTGAAACGGAAGCGGTTGCGAGACATGGGATCCTCCGAGAGCCCGACCGGGCCCGGCCATCATATTGGTACCAAGCTATGACAATTTAAGGGGCACTGCACTGGTGGCAGCGCCCCGGTAGTTCCACCGTGTTCCGGCCGCCGCGGCGGGCCGGAGTGCAGGTCGCTCAACGCGATGCGGTCGTGACCGGCGACAGCAGCCGATGGCAGGCGCGCGCATCGGCCAGGGCCGAGGCGTAATAGGCGACATCGCTTTCATACAGCGGGTTGCGGTCGGCGAGCGCGCGGGCCTTCGCGGCCTCGCTCTCGAAGTGCCTGATCACCTGGGCATATTCGCCCGCGCTGTGCCTGCACTGGGTGGCGGCGGCGGCGCCCGGAATGAACGCCAGGCCGAGGGTCAGCGCGACAGCGGCTGCGATGATGCGAAAAACCGTCATTGGAACCCCCTGTCCCGAAGCGATCCGTATCGGTTAGTCGCGGGCAGGCGGGAAATGGTTCAAAACTGGTTAACGCGGCGGGGACAGACCGTAACATGTTGATATAGCTCAGCGATAACAAGGCTCCGGGGAAACCCGGCGGCCGCGCGTCGGTGGCAGGCGGGGCTCAGTCCTCGCCGTCCTCGCCCGGGATGGCGAGCGGGAGCTGGTGCCCGACCTTGTCCTCCGCAAAGGCAGTCGGCGGCAACGGTTTCTGGCCCCGGCGCGGGCCGACCGAGCCGGTGACGCTGGGGTCGCGCCCCTCCCGCGCATAGCGCGCACGCACGCGCGCAGCGATCTCCTCGCCCGACACCGCGCGCGGATTGCAGGCGCGGTAGCCGTTGCGACGCCGCATCAGGTCGACATGCATGTGATCGTAGTGGAACGCGTTCGAACCGGGCGCCAGCACGGTCGTGAAGCGGTCGCAGGCAGCACCCTGCACGTCGCGCAGGAAACCCTGCTCCTCCGGCGAACCGCGCCAGCCGTCCTTCACCGTGATCCGGCGGCCGTCCGCCAACGTGAAGGACGCGATGTCGAGCGCATTGCCGAACGCATGCTCGGAGATGCGGGCGCGCGGATTGCCGTTCATGCCGCGGCAGGAATAGGCCGAGATCTGCCGGATCTCCGCCACCGGCTGGCCGAACCAGCGTATCGCCGCCGGCTGAACCGACGATGCGATCCACTGGTCGAGCGCCGACACCATCGGGCAGGCGAGCGTTGCCGTGGGCGTGACGGCAACGGTGCCGGTCGCAACGGCAAGGCGCGGAGCCCGCGACGGGCCGAGCGGCGCCGCACGCCGCGGCGTGCGCGCCGGCGCGCGGGTTTCGGCCGGCAGTTGTTCGAACTGCGGCTCGCGGCGTGGCGGGCGCCTGGCATCGTCGAGTGTGCGACGGTTTTCGTAGGGCTCCGGCGACAGGTCATAGGCCGGCGATGCCGGATCGAGCGGCGCACTGCGCACGGGCGCCCGCGCCGGCGGCGCAGACTTCGGCACCGCGCCATAGGGCCTGCGAAAATCGTAGACGTCGAGCGGGGAGCCCGCGGCATTCGGCGGGTCGAGCGACACCGGTTCCCCCGCATGCGGGGACGGCGACGGCAGCGGCCGGCTGTCGACCGGCGGCGCGGCGCGCGGATGATAGCGGGGCTCGGATGGCTCCACGATCGGCCAGCGTGGGGGCATCGACGGCCGCGCATCTGGAATCGATCCCGGCGGGCGGACCTCATCGCCGAAGCTCAACGCGGCGGGCTGCCCGAGGACGGATATCCGCAGCGGGAAATCGGCGCCGCACATGCCCGGCCCGTTGATCGGGTTCACCCGTACGACGCCGGCACCTTCGCGCACCGCGCCGGAGCCGATGCAGCGCGCTTCGGCCTCCTTCCGCCATGGCTCGCGCTGGGCGAAAAAGCTGCCGCCGCTACAGGCCGCCAGGGCGCCGAGACCAAAGACGACAACCGTACCCGCCAGAAACCTTCGAACCCCGCACACCATGACCGGGACAATGCGGGGAAGTTTGTTAACGCCGCTTCAAAGAATTTGGGCGCCGGCCGCCCGGCGATCGCGCTATGGTTAAGATCGGCCCGTTGCCGGGGGACTGACTATGAAGGCCAGAGTGATCCTGTCGTTGCTGATGTCGAGCGTCATGGTGTTCATGGTGACGCTGCTGGTGACCTTCCTCAATCTCGGCCTGGCGCCCGATTTCCTGATTCAGTGGGCCAAGGCCTACATCATCGCCTGGCCGGTCGCCGCCGGCACCGCGTTTCTGATCATGCCCCCCGCGCGCCGGCTGACCGACCGCATCGTGGCACGCATGGAGCGGACGGCCTGATGCAAGGCGAGCGCCGCGACGCGAGGCGCGTCGCCTATTTCACCTCCTTCGGCTTCGTGCAGCGACCCGACGGTGAGATTTCCTCCGATGTCGCCTCGGTACGCTACCGGGTCCTCTTGCCGGCGCGCTTCCTCGCCGAACGCGGATGGGAGATCGGCATCGCCACGCTGACCGAAGAGCACCTCCAGGATCCGCAGGCCACCGCCCGGCAGACCGAAGCCGACATTGCCGTGATGGCGAAGGTCGTGGACTCGCGCGCCGTCGACGTGGCCGCGGCTCTCAAGGCGCGCGGCCTTCCGGTCATCGCGGACTTCTGCGACAACCACTTCCTGCACCCGCAGCTCGGCCCGCTCTATCGCGGGCTCGCGGGCGTGGCAGACCGATGCACCGCCAACAGCGCGACCATGGCCGAGGTCGTCGCCGGCCTCACCGGCACGGCAGCGGCGGTCGTGTTCGACCCGGTCGAAGGACCCAGGAACGCGCCGCGCTTTGCGCCGTCGCCATCGTCGATGACGCTCGCCTGGTATGGATTCCCCAACGGCCTGCCGTTTCTGTTCCGGCGCCTGGCGCAATGGCAGCGGGACGGACTCCCGTTCCCGCTCGACGTGGAAATCGTGACCGCACTGTCCGACGAACTGGCGCACGACGTCGATGCCCGCAACCGTGCCTTCGGCGACCGGTATCGGCTGTCGACCACGCCGTGGTCGATCGACGCGGTCTGGCATGCCATCGCGCGGGCGGATGCCGTGCTGGTGCCGTCGGAGCTCGACGATCTGACCCGCACCAAGAGCGCCAACCGGCTGATGGAGGCGATCTACGGCGGGCGATTGGCGTTTGCCACGATGCTGCCGTCCTATCGCGAGTTCGAGTCGTTCTGCCTGCCGGACTCCGGCGCCGGCGTGCTGGCGCTCGCGATGCGGGATCAGGACGCGATGCGCCGGAAGATCGAGGCCGGGCAGGACTACATCGCGCAGCGCTACCTGCCGGTGCACGCTGCGCTCGCCTGGGACACGCTGTTTCGGACGCTCGTCAGGAGCTGACCGCCGATGTCTGGCCGCGCCGCCGTTATGTCGATAGAACAAGGCATGCTGTCAGCGCTCGACCTTGCCCGCCGGATCGAGGCCGGAGACCTCACGCCGCGCGCGGTCGTCGACCGCTGTGCGGACGCCATTGCCGCGCGCGAGCACGAGATCGGAGCGTTTGCGACCCTCGACATCGAAGCCGCGCGCCGCTCGGCGGACGGCCTTGCCGCCACGCCGCTGCGCGGATTGCCGGTCGGCATCAAGGACATTTTCGACACCGCCGATCTTCCGACCGAATACGGCTCCCCGATCTATGCCGGGCACCGGCCCAAGGCCGACGCCGCGCTGGTGATGGCCGTGCGCCGCGCCGGCGGCGTCGTGCTCGGCAAGACCGTGAGCACGGAATTCGCGAGCCTTCAGCCGGCCGGCACCCGCAACCCGCGCAATCCTGCGCACACGCCGGGCGGCTCGTCGTCGGGCTCGGCGGCGGCGATCGCCGCCGGCTTCCTGCCGATCGCCTTCGGCAGCCAGACCGGCGGCTCGGTGATCCGTCCGGCCTCCTATTGCGGCGTCGCCGCCTACAAGCCCTCATTCCGGCTGATGCCGACGGTGGGCATGAAGACGTTCTCGTGGTCGCTCGACACCGTCGGCGTGTTCGGCGCCGCCGTGGAGGACGTGGCCTTCGCCGCGGCCGCCACGACCGGTCGCGACCTGCGGGTCGACGGCATGACCCCGGAGGCGCCGTCGATCGCGCTGGTGCGCACCCACTCGTGGCGCGAGGCCAGCGGCGACATGCAGGCCGCGGTCGAACGTGCGGCCCGCGCCGCCGCCGCGGCCGGGGCAAACGTCACCGAGGCGATCCTGCCGGACCTCTTCGAGGAGACCAGCCGCTGCCACGGCATCATCCAGGACTACGAGGCCTTCCGGGCGCTCGCCTTCGAATACGACCGGCACCGCGACCGACTCGGCCCGATCCTGTGCGCGCAGCTCGCAAAGGCCGCCGCCATCACGCCCGAGGCCTATGACGAGGCTCGGCGCACTGCCCGCAGAGCCCGCCAGGCCTTCGCCGACCTGATGTCCAAGACCGACGTGATCCTCACCCCCTCGGCGCCGGGGGCGGCCCCGCACGGACTCACGTCCACCGGGCAGCCGACCTTCAACCGGCTGTGGACGCTCCTGGGGCCGCCCTGCATCAACGTGCCGGGACTTGCCGATACCTCCGGGCTTCCCCTTGGGGTTCAAGTGGTTGGGCGCTTTGCCCGCGACCGCATCGCGCTCGCCGCGGCCCGCTTCCTGGCCGCGGCCATCGCCCGGGCCGCCCATTAACCCCATGCTGCGCCACGTATTATTTGGTAATCATGCAAGTCTTGCATGTCTAAAACTCGAGCTTTTTCGACGGGCAAATGAATACATCAAGTGCTGATTTTGTATTCTTATGCATGGTAAGGGGGAAAGATTTACTTTGAAATATCAGGCTCTTGGCACTATGGCGCGAAGTCACGCCCGGTTTCTTGCGGCAGCGCACAATATTTCTCGTTTCGGCAGGATGCCGGACTCTGTTAGACTTTCGCCACGGTCAACAAGGAGGGAGCACCTACGTGGACCTTGCCTTGAGGTTTGATGTCCTGGCGCTCTGTGCCGTGTTTGCGTTTGTGGGTGCGATCCTGTTGGGTGCGTTCTGAGTTAGGGCACGACCAGCCAGTCCATTGCCGCCGCGCAAGCGGCCCGACGTTCCAGACACCGGAGAGGGCGACCTCTCCGGTGTTATTATTTGCGGCATCCGGTGCGCCCTACTCCGCGGCAGTGCGCGCGTCGGCGAGCGGGTCGTAGTTGAGGATCGGCGCCAGCCACCGCTCGGCCTCGGCCACGGTCCAGCCCTTCCTTCGGGCGTAATCCTCGACCTGGTCGCGCTCGATCCTGCCGACCCCGAAATAGTGGCTGTCGGGATGGCTGAAATAGAGCCCGCACACCGCCGCGCCCGGCCACATGGCGAAGCTTTCGGTCAGTTTCACGCCGGTATGCTGCTCGGCCTCCAGCAACGCGAACACCGTCGCCTTCTCGGTATGGTCGGGTTGCGCGGGATAGCCGGGGGCGGGACGGATTCCCTGGTACTGCTCGGCGATCAGCTCGGCGCAGGACAGCGCCTCGTCGGGTGCGTAGCGCCACAACTCGGTGCGCACCCGCTGGTGCAGCCGCTCCGCAAAGGCCTCCGCCAGGCGGTCCGCCAGCGCCTTGATCATGATCGCGGAGTAGTCGTCATGCGCGGCCTTGAAGCGCTCGGCGATCGCATCCTCGCCGATCCCGGCGGTGACCAGGAAGGCTCCGATGTAGTCGGCGACCCCACGCGGGCCGATGAAGTCGGCGAGCGCCACATTGGCGCGGCCTTCGCGGCGCGCGAGCTGCTGACGCAGCGTATGCAGCACCGAGATCGGCTGTGCGCGCGCCTCGTCGCCGAACACCAGGATGTCGTCGCCCTCGGCGTTGGCCGGCCAGAAGCCGGCAACGGCGGACGCGCCGAGCCACTTCTCGTCGACGATCCGCTTCAGCATCGCCTGCGCGTCCGTGTAGAGCGCGCGCGCCGCGGCGCCCACCTTGGCGTCATCGAGGATGGCCGGAAACTTGCCGCTCAGCTCCCAGGTCTGGAAGAACGGCGTCCAGTCGATGGTGGGCACGAGATCGGCAAGCGGATAATCGGCAAACACCCGGGTGCCGATGAATGTCGGCTTGGGCGGCGCATAGTTCGCCCAGTCGAGCCTCGCCGCATTGCTGCGGGCGGCGGCCAGCGACAGCCGCTGCTTGTTCTCCTCGGCCCGTGCATGGGCGGCGGCGATCTTGGCGTATTCCTCGCGCACGTCGGCGACATAGGCCGGCCGCTGCTGTGCCGACATCAGACTCTGCGCCACGCCGACCGCGCGGCTGGCGTCGGTCACGTACACCGCCTGCCCGCGCCGGTAGTTCGGGTGAATCTTCACCGCGGTATGAGTGCGGGAGGTGGTGGCGCCGCCGATCAGGAGCGGCAGATCGAAGCCCTGCCGCTCCATCTCGGCGGCGACATGGCACATCTCGTCGAGCGAGGGCGTGATCAGGCCGGAGAGGCCGATGATGTCGGCCTTCTGCTCGACCGCAGCCTCGAGAATCTTCGCCGCCGGCACCATGACGCCGAGATCGACCACCTCGTAGTTGTTGCACTGGAGCACCACGCCGACGATGTTCTTGCCGATGTCGTGCACGTCGCCCTTCACCGTCGCCATCACGATCCTGCCGTTGGAGCTTTTCCGGTCGAGACCCTTGTCCTTCTTCTCCTGCTCCATGAACGGCATCAGGTAGGCGACCGCCTGCTTCATCACGCGCGCCGACTTCACAACCTGCGGCAGGAACATCTTTCCCGAGCCGAACAGGTCGCCGACCACGTTCATGCCGTCCATCAGCGGCCCTTCGATCACGTGCAGCGGCCGCTCGGCCTTGGCACGCGCCTCCTCGGTGTCGGCCTCGATGAAATCGGTGAGGCCGTGTACCAGCGCATGCGACAGCCGGCGCTCCACCGGCCATTCGCGCCAGGCGAGATCGGCCTCCTTCTTCTCGTGGCCGTGCCCGCGGAACTTTTCGGCGAGCGCCAGCAGCCGCTCGGAGGCATCCGGGCGCCTGTTGAGGACCACGTCCTCGCAGGCCTCGCGCAGCTCCGGATCGAGATCGTCATACACCGCCATCTGCCCGGCGTTGACGATGCCCATGTCCATGCCGGCCTTGATGGCGTGATAGAGGAACACCGAGTGCATCGCCTCGCGCACCGGCTCGTTGCCGCGGAACGAGAACGAGAGATTGGACACGCCGCCGGAGACGTGCACGTGCGGGAGGCCCTTGCGGATCTGTCGCGCCGCTTCGATGAAGGCGACGCCGTAGCCGTTGTGCTCCTCCATTCCGGTGGCGACCGCGAAGATGTTGGGATCGAAGATGATGTCTTCCGGCGGGAAGCCGACCCTGTTCACCAGGATGTCGTAGGCGCGCGCGCAGATCGAAACCTTGCGCTCGATGGTATCGGCCTGACCCTGCTCGTCGAACGCCATCACCACCACGGCGGCGCCGTGGCGGCGCACGGTGCGGGCGTGTGCGACAAAGGCCTGCTCGCCTTCCTTGAGCGAGATCGAATTCACCACCGGCTTGCCTTGCAGGCATTTCAGGCCGGCCTCGATGACCGAGAACTTCGAGGAATCGACCATCACCGGCACCCGCGCGATGTCGGGCTCGGCGGCGACCAGGTTGAGGAAGGTGACCATCGCCTTCTCGGAATCGAGCAGACCCTCGTCCATGTTGACGTCGATGATCTGGGCGCCGTTCGCGACCTGGTCGCGCGCGATCTCCAAGGCGGTGGCGAAGTCGCCGTTGGTGACAAGCTTGCGGAAGCGCGCCGAGCCGGTGACGTTGGTGCGCTCGCCCACGTTCACGAACGGGATCGCATCGGTGAGCGTGAAGGCCTCGAGGCCGGAAAGCCGCAGCCGCCGCTCCACTTCGGGCACCCGGCGCGGCGCCTTGCCCTTCACCGCCTCCGCGATGGCGTGGATATGCGCCGGCGTGGTGCCGCAGCAGCCGCCGACGATGTTGACCAGGCCGGCGTCGGCGAACTCCGCGATCAGCCCCGCCATGTAGTCCGGGCTTTCGTCGTAGCGGCCGAATTCGTTGGGCAGCCCGGCATTTGGATAGGCGCAGACGAGCGTGTCGGCGATGCGCGAGAGTTCCGCGATGTGGGCGCGCATCTCCTTGGCGCCGAGCGCGCAGTTGAGCCCGATCGACAGCGGCGCTGCGTGCCGCACCGCGTTCCAGAACGCCTCCGGCGTCTGTCCCGACAGGAGCCGCCCGGAGCGGTCGGTGATGGTGCCCGAGATCATCACCGGCAGCGCCTTGCCGGTCGCATCGAACGCCTCGGCGATGGCGTAGATCGCGGCCTTGGCGTTGAGCGTATCGAAGATGGTCTCGATCAGGAGCACATCGGCGCCGCCGTCGATCAATCCCCGCGCCTGCTCGCCATAGGCCGCGCGCAGGTCGTCGAAGGTAACTGCGCGGAAGCCGGGATTGCTCACGTCCGGCGAGATCGAGGCGGTGCGGTTGGTCGGGCCGAGCGCGCCGGCGACAAAGCGGGGGCGGCCGTCCTCGGCCTGCGCGACGTCGGCGGCGGCGCGCGCGAGCCGTGCGCCCTCCACGTTCAACTCATGCGCGATGTCCTGCATGCCGTAGTCGGCCTGCGCGATCGAAGTGGACGAGAACGTATTGGTCGACACGATGTCGGCGCCGGCACGGAAATATTCGAGGTGGATTTTCCGGATGGCATCGGGCTGCGTGAGGGTGAGCAGGTCGTTGTTGCCGCGCACCTCGCGGTTCCAGGCGTCGAAGCGGGCGCCGCGATAGCCGCCTTCGTCGAGCTTCAGCTCCTGGATCATGGTGCCCATGGCACCGTCGAGCACCAGGATGCGCTCGGCCGCGATGCGATGGAGCAAAGTTCGGGTGTCGGCGTGGGACGCGTTCACAACGATGCCTCAGATTGCTTTCGTGGGACGGCGCCGCATCACGCCGCCTCCCTTACCTGCGGACGCAGGCCGAGCAGGTGGCACACTGCGTACACGAGGTCGGCGCGGTTCATGGTGTAGAAGTGGAAATCGGCGACGCCCTGGTCGACCAGATCGAGCACCTGCTCGGCGGCGACCGCCGCCGCGATCAGCTTGCGCGTCGCCGGATCATCGTCGAGCCCCTCGAAGCGTTCCGCCAGCCAGTCCGGCACCGAGGCGCCGCAGCGCACCGCGAAGTTCCTGGTCTGCTTGAAGTTCTGCACCGGCAGGATGCCCGGCACGATGGGAATCGAAATTCCGCGGGCACGGACAAGATCGAGGTAGCGGAAGTAATGGTCGTTGTCGAAGAAGAACTGTGTCATGGCGCGTGCCGCGCCGGCATCGACCTTGGCCTTCAGCATGTCGATGTCGGCGTCGACGGTCGGCGAATCCGGATGCTTCTCGGGATAGGCGGACACCGACACGTCGATGTCGGGGGCAAGCCGCTTGATGCCGGCGACGAGATCGGCGCCGTTCCGGTAGCCGCCGGGATGCGGAGCGTATTTCTCGCCGACACCGCCGACCGGATCGCCGCGCAGCGCCACGATGTGACGCACGCCGGCGTCGCGATAGCCGCGGATTACCGCGTCGACTTCGCCGCAGGTCGCAGCGACACAGGTGAGATGTGCCGCCGGCGTCAGTGCGGTTTCGCCGAGAATGCGTTTTACCGTCGCGTGCGTGCGCTCGCGGGTCGAGCCGCCGGCGCCGTAGGTCACGGACACAAAGTTCGGCCGCAGCGGCGCCAGCCGCGTGATCGATTCCCACAGTGTCGTTTCCATCTCCTCGGTCTTGGGCGGGAAGAACTCGAAGGAGACGCGGATGCGGCGTTCGTCGCCGGCATGCACGAAGCGGCTGGCACGGGAATTCACTACGCTACCTCCCGCTCCTGGCCGGCCAGCACGACGCGCGGATCGCGGCCGAGCCAGAGCGACACCGCGATCTTGCCTTCGGAATTGCGGTCGGGCGCCAGCGTGCGGTGTGCAGCCACGTCGAGACCTGCGGCGGCGAGCCACCCGCTCACCGTCTCGGGGGGGAATCCGAGACGCCGATGGGCGTGCTCGTCGCGCAGGAACTCGAGGTCGTGCGGCGCGAAATCCACCACCAGCAGCCGTCCGGACGGCCGCAGCACGCGCGCCGCCTCCGCAATCGCGCGCGCGCCGTCGTCGAGGAAGTGCAGCACCTGGTGGATGATGACGACGTCGAAGGAATCCTTCGGCAGCGCGAGATTGTAGATGTCGCCCTGCCGCACCGAGCAGTGCCGCAGGCCGGCGCGATCGAGACGCGCGCGGGCGAGCGACAGCATATCGAGCGACATGTCGAGCCCGAGCCCGCGCTCGATCTGCGCTCCGAACAGTTCCAGCATGCGTCCGGTGCCGGTGCCGAGATCGAGCAGCGAACGGAACGGCCGGTCGGCCAGTTCCGCAACGATGGCCCGCTCGACCTCGCCGTCGGCGACATGCAGCTTGCGGATGCGATCCCATTCGGCGGCGTGGCGGGCGAAATATTTCTGCGCGGCGGCCGCGCGCGTGGCGCGCACGGCGGCGAGACGCTCGCGGTCGCGGGCGACGGTCGCGTCGTCGGGATCGAGGCGCGCGATCAGTTCGCGCGCCAGCGCTGCAGTGCCGCCGCGCTCGCCCAGCCGGAAGAACGCCCAGGAGCCCTCGCGGAAGCGCTCCACCAGACCGGCGTCCGCCAGGAGTCGCAGGTGGCGCGAGATGCGCGGCTGCGATTGTCGCAGGATATCGGTGAGGTCGGACACGGTCAGCTCGGCCTCGGCCAGCAGCGCCACGATGCGCAGCCGCGTTTCTTCGCCGGCGGCTTTCAGCGCCCCGTTGAGATCGGCAAACGGCAGTTGGGCTGCAGCGGGCATGGGCCATGTCCCAATCGCGAATCGATATAAAGATATCTTTATACCTTTAATCACACCATTGCAAGCTGGTCCGCGCGGGTGGACGAATACGAGGCGCGGGTCATCAGGACTTGCGAAGCAAGGCCCTGGCGAAGCCGGTCCGATCGCGCGAGATTACGTCCCATGACCACTGATCCCAACGCATTCGGCCTCCGGGACGGCGAGGTCTCGACCGACCTCCCGGCCCAAGCCGACGCCCAGCTCTATTTCATCGGTCGCATCCGCACGCCCTGGAAGACGCGCAAGGAATGCCCAAAAAACGCCCGCGAATCCGACGCCGTCTGCACCATCGAGGTGGACCCGCGCTGGGCACCGGCGCTGAAGGACGTGGAAACCTGCAGCCACCTCGTCGTGCTCTATTGGATGGACCGCTCGCGCCGCGACATCGTGCTCCAGGTGCCCCGCCACTACGGCGTCCAGCGCGGCACCTTCTCCTTGCGTTCGCCGGCCCGGCCCAATCCCATCGCCATGAGCGTGGTGAAGCTCATCAAGGTGGAGGGGCCCAAGCTTTCGGTGGTCGGCCTTGACTGCCTGGACGGCACGCCGTTGCTCGACCTCAAGCCCTATTTCGCCTCCACCGATTCGATGCCCGCGGCGGTGGTCGGCTGGCACCAGGCCCGGCAGGACCCGGACTGAATCTGAAGCCACTGTAAGATCAAGCATTTCCAGCCGCAGCCAAAACCCGTCCTGCGGCAGCAGCGAAATAATTCTGGGAACTTTGAACCATCCCGCCGGTTCGGCCGACCAACAGGCATCAAAGGGGCGCGTCATGAAAACTATTCGCTTCATCCAGGCCGCCGCCGCGTTCGTCACGCTGATCGCCGCGACCAGCACCGCCGCTTCCGCCAATCCGTTCAATTTCCTGGGCGACGCCCGGGCGCCGGTGATGGCCTATGCGCCGGAGCCGTCCGCCGCCCCGGCCCAGGAGCCCGGCCAGCTTCCCGCCCGCTTCCGCCGCCAGATCGTCAGCTATCAGACTAACGAGCCGGCCGGCACGATCATCGTCGACACGCCGAACACCTACCTCTATCTCGTGCTCGGCAATGGCCGTGCCATGCGCTACGGCATCGGCGTCGGCCGCGATGGCTTCACCTGGTCGGGCGTACAGCGCATCAGCCGCCGCGCCGAGTGGCCGGATTGGCATCCGCCGGCAGAGATGATCGCCCGCCAGCCCTACCTGCCGCGCTACATGGCCGGCGGCCCGGGCAATCCGATGGGCGCGCGCGCTCTCTACCTCGGCTCGACGATCTATCGCATCCACGGAACCAACGCCCCGCACACCATCGGCCAGCGCGTGTCCTCGGGCTGCATCCGCATGACCAACGAGGATGTCATCGACCTCTACAGCCGCGTGAATGTCGGCACCCGGGTCGTGGTGCTGCCGATGAACGGCCGCCACGCAGCGCGGTAACACAGAGATACTCTCAAGGCGACGCTTGAGACGTAGCGTAGCGTAAGCGAAACCGGCCCCGCCGACACACGGGGCCGGTTTCGTTTCGTCAGGCCGCCGCCGCGGTGACGTCGAGCGGAGCGACGAGCTTCACGCCGGCCAGGTGCACGCCGCGGCCGGCGCGGCCTTCGCGCTGATCCTTCGGAATAGGACGTCCGTCGGGATCGGACAGCCGCAGCAGGTGGCGCTTGCGATGCTCGGACCTCCACTCGACGAGTTCTACGCCACGCCAGCGGATGTCGTCGCCGCCGCCCGCGCCGTGACGACCGATTGACGCCCGCGCCGCCTGCCGCTCACGCCTTGCCGAACAGCGGCCAGAAGTCGGCAAACGAGGTACGGCTGGGCAGGGCGTTGAGGATGGCGAGGATCTTCGCCGCCCGGGCCTTGTCCATCACCAGCGCCGCGCAGTCGTAGAACTTATCTTCCAGCTGCGCCTGCGACATCGGCAGCTTGACCGAGCCGGTGGCGAAGTCCTTGCGGACTTCGTACGTCTCGCCGCTGATCATCGTGATCGTGATCTTGGCCGGCGAGTCGTTGCCGCCGCGGCCGAGATCGGGATCGACGGCGGCGGTCACTTTCGGCTGAAGGGCCTTCACGCGCGCATCCTGCAACGCCTTCTCGGTGAAGGCGGCAATCCGCGGCGCGCCGTGCACCAGCGAATACGGCACCAGATAGCCGACCGAGAATTTCGCCTGCTCGGTGTTGGCGGGCCAGGCGCTGGATGCGCGCTGACCGGCGGCACGCGAGACGCCGCAGTGGATGCTCTTGATGGCATCGAGGCGGCCGCCGACCTGCTTGCGCAGGTCGAGCGCGGCCTCGATCGAGGTGTGGGTGAGACCGCCGCAAGGATAGGGCTTGAAGCGGTAGCGACCGCTGACGAGGTCGTAGCGCTTGCCGAAGTCGGTGAAACCGTCGACCGACACCTCGACGCCGCGCCCGAAAGCCGTGAAGTAGCCGTTGCGCCCCTCGAAGGCCGCCGGGTTGGCGGTATAGCCGCTGCCGCCCAGGGCGGCCGCAAGCACGGCATTGCGGGCGGCGTTGCCGCAATGCAGGGGCTTGGTCATGGTGGCGAAATTGGCCGTGAAGCCGGACGCGAGCGACCCGGCGATTCCCATCACGTGCGGGATGCGGTCGGCCGGCACCTTCATCAGCCGCGCACAGGCCGCCGCCGCGCCCAGTACGCCGACCATGCCGACGGAGTGCCAATGATCGAAGATCGGGGTGTCCTGCCCGATGCGCACGAACCGCGCCACGACTTCGGCGCCGATGATGAAGGCCGCCACGATCTCCGCCGGCGTCGCCTTGGTGGTCTCCGCCACCGGCAGGATCGCGGGAATCAGCGCCGCCGCCGCCTGCGCGCGCATATAGGTGAAGTCGTAATCCATCGCGTGCGCGGCGACCCCGTTGGCGAGCGCCGCGAGCTGCGGCGAGGCGCGCAAGGATTCCTGCACGATCGACGCCCGCGGCGCCGAGCCTTCCGCCTTCACCATCGCATTGACGAGATGCGCCGATTCCTCGTGGCTGCCGGCCAGCATGACGCCGACGGTATCGATGAAGACCATGCGGGCGCGGTCGATCGCCGGCGCCGGCACCTTGGCGAGATCGAAGCCGGTGATGAATTCGGCCACCGCCTGGCTGACGCGCTTGCCGCCCGGCAGGCTCGGCTGCTTCGCTTGTGATCTTGCCTTCGCCTTCGGCTCCTGCGCCATGGCTGCCCCCATTGTGCCCAACGCGGTCAGCGCGCCGCTGCCGACAAGCACCGTCCTGCGATCGAGCGACGTCGTCCTGGTTGTCATGGCCGTGCCCTCCTTGTCGCGGCCATTGTCGTGCATTTTCCCGACGACGTGAACCGCCTCCGGAACGCCGGCCCGGCCGGGAAGCATCCTGGAGCGGAATCGGGGAATGACCGCGCGGCACATCAAAACAGCGACGACTGCCGCTCGTCCTTCTTCCTGGCCCGCGCGCGCTTCACCGGCACGGCCGGTTCGGGCCTCTCGGCCGCGCTGCCCTCCGGCTGCGCCGCCCCGCCGGTCGGCACCGGCCGCAGCAGCTCCGGATAGTCGTTCGTCACCCGGTTCACGTCGCGCGAAACCTCGTACGCCTCGAACAGGGCCTCCGGCGCCGGCACCAGCAGCGCCGCCGCCGTTTCGACATCCACATTGCGGCAGTCGAGCCACAGGTCGAACGCCGCCTCCGGAATCACCGCCGGCATGCGGTGATGGATCGGCATCAGCGCCTTGTTGGCCTCGGTGGTGATGACGGCCGCAGTCTCCATCTCCTCGCCGTTCGGACCCATCCAGGCCTCCCACAGCCCGGCGAAGGCGACCGGCCTGCCGTCGCGCGGCCGCACCACATAGGGCCTGCGCGGGTTGGTGGCCTCGTTCCATTCGTAGAAGCCGTCGGCCGGGATCAGGCAGCGGCGGCGCCGCATCGCGTTCCGGAACGACGGCTTGTCGAGCACGCCGTCGCTGCGCGCCTGGAGGATCAGCGACATCCGTTTCGGGTCCTTGACCCAGGCCGGGATCAATCCCCAGCGCACGAGCGCGAACTGGCGCTGCCCCTCGTGCAGGCGCACGATCGGGATCGGCTGCGTCGGCGCCACGTTGTAGCGTGGCGGGAAATTCGGCTGTTCGAGATACTTGAACAGCGCCCGCATCGCTTCCGGCGTCGAGGTAATGAGATAGCGTCCGCACATGCTATGGTCCTGCACCCATCATAGCGGAGCCTGAGCCCCGTGGCAGACGCACGGACCTACCCGACCCGCCCCTTCCTGGCCGTCAGCGCCGCCATCCTGCGCGACGGCAAGGTCTTGGTGGTGCGGCGCGCCCGCGCGCCCGCCAGCGGCGTGTTCAGTCTGCCGGGCGGCGTGGTCGAGGCCGGCGAGACGCTGGCCGAGGCGGTAATCCGCGAAATCGCCGAGGAAACCGCGCTCGCCATTGAGCCGGTCGCGCTCGCCGGCTACCGCGAAGTGGTGGCGCGCGACGCCGACGACAAGGTGGAACGTCATTTCGTGATTCTGCCGTTCGCCGCGCGCTGGATCTCGGGCGAGCCGCGCCTCAACGAGGAACTGTCGGAGTGGCGCTGGGTCGATCCGGCCGAGGTGGCCAGCCTGCCGACCACGCCGGGGCTTGCGGAAATCGTGCTGCGGGCGGTGGAAGAGCTCAAGGCGGGCTGAAGGCCGCCATCTTTCCGGCGGCTTAAACCCTAATCATGCGTGCCGGCTTGCGGCGCAGGCGCCGCGGGCCTATGCCGGACCGTCGCCATGCCGACACGGACCATCGCATTCGCGCTCCTGACCCTCATGCTCGCGGGCACGCCCGCGCGCGCCCAACTGCCGGCCCCGTTCGACGGCAACCTGCAACGGCTGGCCGAGATCATGGGCGCGCTGCACTACCTGCGCGGGCTGTGCGGCGCCGGCGACGGCCAGAAATGGCGCAACGAGGTGCAGGCCCTGATCGATGCCGAAGCCCCGACCGGCGAACGTCGCACGCGCATGATCGCCAGCTTCAACCGCGGCTACCGCGGATTCCAGCAGACCTACCGCAGCTGCACGCCGGCCGCCGACATCGTGATCCGCCGCTACCTCGAGGAGGGCTCGCGGATCGCCCGCGAGGTTACTGCGCGCTACAGCAACTGATCGTTGCATTAACCTTTCGCAAAGGTCCGGCTGGTTCGTCACACTTGCCATGCTAACGTCCGCCGCACGCGAGGGGGCCGCGTCGAGGTCCGCGGCACAGGGGTCGTAACGGTATGACAATCCAAGCGTTTCGAGCTGCGGGCTCGGCCCCGGACCATGAGCAGAAGCGGGCCGCGCTCAGCTATCTGCACGAGGCCTGGGCGGAAGCGCGCCTCGACGGCATCGACGGCGACTGCCTCGCACAGGCCTGCCTGTTCACCGCCTTCGCCGAATTCGTGACGACCTACGGCGAGGAAGCGGCCGCCCGCTTCGCCGAGGGCCTCGCCAAGCGCATTCGCAACGGCGAATTCTCGATCCCACTGGCGAGACAATAGGGCACTGCCTTCGGTCGGCGCTGACGGCCAGCTCTGTCCGCCGACGTCCTCGTTTCTTGCCACAATGGTCGGTAAGATCGGCGCCGTTGAACCGGCGGTCGAGTCATGTCCTCTCGCCTCATTCCGGCAGTCCTGTTGACGGCGATGCTCGCTGGCGGCACGGCGCTGGCGCAGAATAAGGTACGCACCGAAACGATCCGGCCGCCGGCCCCCGGATCGCAGACGTTCAAGAACGAGGGTCACGCCGTCGACCCGTCGGCTGCGGCCATGCCCGAAATCATCACCGACCAGGCCCGGCTGCCGCCGGCGGTGGCACGCATGCGTGAGCGGATCCTGGCCGCCGCGCGCTCCGGCGATCTCGGCCGGGTTGTGGCGGTGATGAAAACGGGCACGGCAATGCCGGTGTTCTCATTCTCCGACGACAGCGACCCGATCGCATTCTGGAAGGCGAACTACCCCGACTCCGAAGGCGTGGAAGCACTCTCGATCCTGATCAACGTGCTGGAGACCGGATTCGTCCACGTCGATGTCGGAACGCCGCAGGAAATCTACCTGTGGCCCTACTTCGCCCGCCTGCCGCTCAAGTCGCTGACGCCCGCGCAGCGCGTCGAATTGTTCCGGATCGTGACCGGTGCCGACTATAAGGAAATGGTGGAGTTCGGGGTCTACTCGTTCTATCGGCTCGGTATTGCGCCGGACGGAACGTGGCAGTTCTTCGTCTCGGGAGATTGACTACCGCTGCTGCGCCTGGAGGCCTAACAGCCGGTGCAGGATGGCATCGATGTCGGCCGGATAGAACGGCTTCTTGAGAAAGGCGGCAGCGCCCGCCGCCCGCGCCTTGTCGGCGATCACGTCGTCGGTCGTGGAGGTCATGATGACGACGTGCAGGTGCGGATACTGGCGCTTGATCTCGGACAGCGTCTCGACCCCGTTGAGGCCCGGCATGTTGTAGTCGAGGAATACGAGGTTGAAGCGTCCGCTGGCGATTTGCTTGAGTGCCTCGATGCCCTCCTCCGCCTCGGCGGTTTCGAGCCGGAAGCGGCTCGCGACCAGGATCTTGCTCACGATGCCGCGCATCGTGCGGGAATCGTCGACCACAAGGACGCGATGCGGCAGCCGCATCCGGATGCAACGCTCAACCAGTTTGGTCGATTCGTCGGGGGCGGCAGGCCTGACGATGGCGCCATCGGCGCCCGAGCCGGCGAAGCCCTGCGCCTCCTCCCGGGTCGATGCCACCACGAAGACAAAGGGCTGCACCTGCGCCGATCGCGCATCTGCCAGCAGCGCAGCGCGGTCTGTGGGGGCCATCGCTGCGTCCATGAAGACGACGTCGATCTCGTTTCCGGCCAGCATGGCGCGCGCCGCGGCGGCGCCGTTGGCTTCGAGCACGTCGACCGGCACCGACGCCGCGGCCGCGCCTTGCCGCAGCAGATCGCGGTCGGCCATCGACCCGGACACCAACAGGATGCGGAGGGATACCAGATCGCCGCTCATTGGCTTACCGACCAGTCTCCGCATGACGCCCCGGCCGGCGCCATACTCCCGCGTTGTTACGAAATCGTATGGCCTGAATCCGCGTGCGAACGCCGCGCATTGAACTAACACCGCCCGCGGTCCCGCTGTTCCCTGGACGTGCATGAATAACGTCCGATTATTCGCAATTAGGCCAGAATAAACGTCGGCTTCCCGCTGTGGAAAACTGAGATAACCCGGCCAAGCGGAGGCCAATCGGTACCTCTACGGGGCCGCTACCGGCCCGGCAGGGTTTCGAGGAAGGCAAGGGCTTCGCCGGTACCGGCCGTCACCAGTTCGCCCTCCCACATCGCCTGGCGGCCCCGGATCATGGTTCCGACCGGCCATCCCGTCACCGTCACGCCATCATACGGCGTCCAGCCGGCACGGGAGGCGATCCAGCCATCGCGAATCGTCTCGCGTCGCTTCAGATCGACCACCGTCAGATCAGCGTCGTAGCCGACCGCGATCCGCCCCTTGCGGGCGATGCCGAATAAACGGGCGGGCCCGGCGCTGGTGAGGTCGACCAGGCGAAGGAGCGACAGCCGGCCGGCGTTCACATGGTCCAGCATGATCGGCACGAGAGTCTGCACACCGGTCATGCCGGAGGGCGTCGCTGGATACCGGTTGGCCTTTTCCTCCGCCGTGTGCGGCGCATGGTCGGAGCCGAGCACGTCGACGATGCCCTGATGGAGCCCAAGCCAGATCCCCGCCTTGTGGGCGGCATCGCGCACCGGCGGATTCATCTGGGCGCGCGCGCCGAGCCGCTCGTAGCAGCCGGGCGCCTCCAGCGTGAGATGGTGCGGCGTCGCTTCCACCGAGGCGACGTCCTTGTGGTGCTTGAGGAAGTCCATCTCCTGTGCGGTGGAGATGTGCAGCACGTGGACGCGCTTGCCGGTTTCGCGGGCGAGCCGGACCAGCCGCTGCGTGCACTGCAGCGCAGCGATCTCGTCGCGCCAGACCGGATGCGAGCGCGGATCGCCGTCGACACGCAGGTGCTTGCGCTCGTTGAGCCGGTATTCGTCCTCGGAATGAAACGAGGCGCGCCGGCGGATGACCTTGAGGATGTTGCGCACGCCTGCATCATCCTCGACCAGCAGCGGGCCGGTCGACGACCCCATGAACACCTTGACGCCGGCGCAGCCGGGCAGCCGCTCGAGCTCCGGCAGATCGCGCGTGTTCTCGCGCGTGCCGCCGATGAAGAAGGCAAAGTCGCAGTGCATCCGGTGATGCGCCCTGGCGATCTTGTCGGCCAAGGCCTCCGCACTGGTGGTGGTGGGGTTGGTGTTCGGCATTTCGAACACCGCCGTAACGCCGCCCATCACGGCGCTGCGCGAGCCCGATTCCAGGTCTTCCTTGTGGGTAAGGCCGGGCTCCCGGAAATGCACCTGGGTGTCGATCACGCCGGGCAGGATGTGCAGGCCCCGGCAGTCGACGATCTTGCCGGCCGACGCCTGCCCGAGATCGCCGAGCGCGGCAATGCGCTCGCCCGCGACCCCGATGTCGCGCCGCGCCTCGCCATCGTGATTGACGACGATGCCGCCGGTGAGGATGACGTCGTAGCTTTGGGGCATTCCAGGGTGACAATCTTGTGAGGTTGCAGCGAGCGCCTTACGTTTGTCTGCGACATCTGGCAAGTACCGTCCATGAAGGCAGCGCTCCTCCCCGACCGCGGCGTGGTCAAGGTTGCCGGCGACGACGCGGCGAAATTCCTCAACGGTCTCGTTACCGCCGACCTCGACACGGTGACCGGAACGGGCGCGCGCTATGCGGCGCTGCTCACGCCGCAGGGCAAGATCATCGCCGATTTCATCATCGTGAAGGGGGGCGCCGAGCACCACTATTTCCTCGACTGCCCGCGCGCCCTGGCGCCGACGCTTACGCAGCGGCTCAATTTCTACCGGCTGCGCGCCAAGGTCACGATTGAGGACCTGTCGGAAACTCTGGCCGTGCTGGCCCTTTGGGATGGCACGGGCGCAGCCGTTGTCGGGCAGTGCTACGCCGATCCCCGCCTGCCGGCGCTCGGCACCCGCTGCATGATCGCCCCGCACCTCGCCGCCGAGGCGGCGTCCGCGCACGGCGCGGCGCTGGTGGATGCGGTCGACTACGAGGCGCACCGCATTGCGCTCGGCGTGCCGCGCGGCGGCTCCGATTTCATCTTCTCCGACGCCTTCCCGCACGAAGCCGACATGGACCAGCTCGGCGGCGTCGACTTCGACAAAGGCTGCTTCGTCGGTCAGGAGGTGGTGTCGCGCATCGAGCACCGCGGCACCGCGCGCACGCGCGTGGTACCGGTCGCCTTCGATGGGCCGCCGCCGGAGGCCGGCGTTGCCGTCATGGCGGGCGACGTCAACCTTGGCATGATGGGCTCGGGCCTGGGCGCGATCGGGCGCGGGCTTGCGGCGCTGCGGCTCGACCGCGTCGCCGACGCCATGGCGAGTGCGACGCCGATCGTCGCCGGCGGCATCACGTTACGCCCGGTGAAACCGGACTGGGCGCGGTTCGAATGGCCGGGCGAGAGCAAGGCCGCCGAATGACGACCGAACCCGACAACCTCGTCCGCTGCCCCTGGCCTAAGGACGACCCGCTCTACGTCGCCTATCACGACGAGGAATGGGGCGTGCCGGAATACGACGACCGTGCGCTCTACGAAAAGCTCGTGCTCGACGGTTTCCAGGCCGGGCTGTCCTGGATCACCATTCTGCGCAAGCGCGAGAATTTCCGCCGCGCCTTTGACGGCTTCGCGCCGGAGAAGATCGCGCGCTACACGCCGAAGAAGATCGAGCGCCTGATGGCCGACGCCGGCATCGTGCGCAACCGCCTGAAGATCGAGGGCGCCGTGCTGTCCGCGCGGGCGTGGCTTGACGTCATGGAGAAAGGCCCCGGCTTCTCGGAGCTGTTGTGGGATTTTTGCGACGGCAAGCCGAAAATCAACAGCTTCAAGACCATCAAACAGGTGCCGGCGGAAACGCCGGTATCGCGCGCGATGTCGAAGGAACTCGCGGCGCGCGGGTTCAAGTTCTGCGGCCCGACCATCGTCTACGCCTTCATGCAGGCGGTCGGCATGGT
>Ga0073934_10004276_pt1 | contig 24146 bp, 13 predicted proteins | sample LarsenN4metaG_FD_76834 | JGI IMG/M metagenome (GOLD analysis project Ga0073934, IMG submission 76834) | Hot spring sediment bacterial and archeal communities from British Columbia, Canada, to study Microbial Dark Matter (Phase II) - Larsen... ... | reverse complement strand
GCAACTGCTCGATTTCATCCAGGCTTTTCAGATTGTTCTGCTCCGCCTGGGTCATCTGGCCGATTTTCTGCTCCAGCGTCAGTGACGCCAGAAGCTTACGGGCCGGCTCATCGAACCTGCGGAAGCCGGAAGGCGCCGCTTGCGCAGGCGCCGCAGCCGCGGCGGCCAGTGCAACAAATTCCCGACGTGTTTGTCTCATTCTGCAACCATGCTATTCCATTTCCGGACGCACGGTCTCTCCCTTGCGCTGAGGGGCGGCAGGGTGGTTCTTTCCGCAAACTGGCGCCGTTTACCTGGCGCCAATGGCGAACAGATGCTGAGCGCCCCGGATATACAAGCGTCCGCCCGCAATGGCAGGCGACGCCAGCACCGGTTCTCCGACACTGTTTGTGCCGAGTACAGCAAACTCAGGACCTGCTTTGACTACGAAAGTATCCCCGTCTTCGCTAGTCAGGAACAGCTTGCCATCGAATGCAATGGCCGAAGCCGAAAAGGACGCCGGCACGGGAACACGTCCATTGTCGTAAAGCACCTCGCCCGTCTTCGCCACCATGCAGGTGACCATGCCTTTGTCGCTGACCAGGTAAAGATGATCGCCGTACAAGATGGGGGAAGTCACGTAAGCCGTTCCCTTCTTGTAAGTCCACGCGACATGTTCGGTCCCGTCGAGATCGCCCGAGCCGCCGAGTTTCACTCCGATCGCGGTTTTGGCCGGATATCCCGAAGCCAGAAACACCATTTCGCCGTTCGCCACAGGACTCGGAATCGCCCAGCCGCCGACACCCTTGGTCCGCCACAATTCCTTACCGGTCGTTGCATCGTAAGAGATGATAGTTTCCCAGCCGTTGGTCACTAACTCGGTGACGTTGCCACGCTTGACGATCAGCGGAGTAGCGTGCGTCTTGCGATGGTCGCGTTGAACCTTCCACACTTCCTTACCCGTCTTCGCATCCAGCGCGACCACAAAGGAAATCCCCGGCCCGCCGTCTTCGTTGTCGCATTGCAGATACAGCAGGCCGTCGTGCAACACCGGCGAGGTGCCTGGTCCAAGGCCCATCTTCGCGATCTTGCCGCGCTCGACTTTCCAGGTCCACGCCAGCTGGCCTTCGAAATCGTAGGCATAGAGCCCCTCGGCTTCGAAAAAGGCGTAAACCAGCTTGCCGTCGGTCACCGGCGTGGGCGAAGCATAGGTATTCTTGCGATGCCGGTCATCCACCACCTGCCCCTCGTAGGAAGTTCGCTCCCACACGATCTTGCCCGAGTTTGTATCGATTGCCAGGACCTTCAAGGTATGTTTGCGATTACCGGAAGTGCTGTCGGGATGGATCCATACTTCGCCCTTACGGTCGTGCCGCACGGGCTTGGCATCGGGGATCACATCGCCTTCGATATCCGCGGTCAGGAAGATACGGTCGCCCCACACGACCGGCGAAGAATGCCCGCGCCCGGGCAAGGCAATCTTCCAGAGAATGTTCTTATCCGGGGCCCAGGTATCAGGCAGATTCTTCGCCGTGGAAATCCCAGACCCGTCCGCGCCCCGGAACCGCGGCCAATTGTCAGCCGCGAAAACCGCAGCCGCAAGAAAGAGAAACAATCCGGCAAGAAATCGCATCGCAGTGGTAAAAGTGTACCGCGTGGGGCAGCCAATCTTGGCTGCGGGCGGCTTTCCAGCCGCCTTTTGGAGTTGGCATTCGTGTGACCCTTCTCGACATCTAATGCGGAGTCGCGGCCGCAAGGGCGATCAAATGCCCAGAATCCAGAGGGCGGCTGGAAAAGCCGCCCGCGGGCAGGATTGCCCGCCCCACGGCGGCAAGTACACTGGAAGACATGCGGCTTGCTACCGCCGGTCTTGCTTTCGTATTTGCATTGCCTCTGCTGGCGCAGCAGCCTTGCGCGCCTACTCCGATGTATGGGCTTTGCGAGATCGTCGTAGATTTGACTGACGCTGACGCGGCCAAACATCCAAATCCGTATCTCACGGTGCAACTCTCCGGCGAGTTCCGCTCCCCGCGGCACAAGACGTATCGCATGCCCGGATTCTGGGACGGCGGCAAGCGTTTCATCATCCGCTTTTCGCCGGATGAAGCCGGGCAGTGGACCTACCGCCTGAACGCGAACTTCGGTGGCATCCAGGACAAGGTCGACACCTTCACCGCTACTCAAAGCGATCATCCTGGCTTCATCCGCCCGGCGAATGTGCACCACTGGCGCTACACCGGAAGCATGCTGGCGCACCTGTGGATGGGCGACACGCAGTACCGCTTCGGTTTCTACGACCGCCCGCTGTTTGACAAAATGCTGGAAGCGCGCGCCGCGCAGAAGTTCAACCACATTCGCGGCTACACTATCGGAGCCGGCGCCGACGATCTGAAGAAGACCTACCCGACGCCCGACACGCCGAACGCCGAGTTTTTCCGCGAACTCGACTCCCGTATCCGAGCCATCAACGCGCGCGGCATCATCGTCGACCTGATCCTCGGCGGCGATAAGAACGAACTCGCGACGTTTTTTCCGGCGTGGGCGCAGCGAGAGCGATATCTCACGTACATGGTGGCTCGCTATGCCGCCATGAACGTCACCTGGCAACTCAGCCAGGAGTTCGAGGAGTATCGCAACGGCAAAACTTTCATGCGCGAGATGGGACTGCTGTTGAAGCGCATTGACCCCTGCAACCACCCGCGCACGGTCCACACCACCAGCACCTCCTCGCCGTTGCTTGCCGACGGCTGGATGGATCACATCATTTATCAGTCCTCGGACGACCATCTCGGTGCGATCGAGCACCAGCTCTATCCGGTGCCGTTCGTCAATACCGAGTTCGCCTATGAAAACTCCGGCGCAGGAGCGACCCATCCGCACCACGTCGAGCCCAACGAATTCCGCCGCAGGCTGTGGAATTCGGCCATGAACGGCCAGTACCCCACTTACGCGAACACCGGCATCTACGGCAGCGCCACACTTCCAAACGACGCCAAATGGCTCGACGCGCCGGGGGCGAAAGCGATGACCGCGTGGTTCGATTTCTTTTCCAAAACACGTCACTGGGAACTTGAGCCGTACTTTGACGTCGACGGCGGACGCGCGCTCGCGCTGCCGGGTGTCGAATACATCGTTTACATCGAAAAGCCCAGTGGGCCCATTGAAGTGACCACGGAGAAGCACGATTACGACGTGTACTGGATCAATCCCGCCACCGGCGAAGCTATCAAGGAGAAGAAGAGCTATAAAGGCGAGGCGTTCACAGGCACTCCGCCGGATAATTCCCACGATTGGGTGCTGCACCTGTCGCGAGACGGCCGCAAGGAAGGGATGCTGCGGTCCTACAAGTTCGAGTCGCGCCCGAACCTGATGCAGGAAGTCGAACTCTCTTCGACGAAGATACCGTTTGATTTGGCGGCTCCGGCTCAGGGCGACTTACCCGTGGGCAAGCCGGTTCCGTTCGAAATCAAGTTGAAACGCGAAACCAGAGCGACGCGGCGAATGATGTACATCTTGACCGCGGAGGTCTCCCGCGACGGCCAAGCTGCGAGAGTGGTCGGCTCAGGAGCAAAAGGAACGTTCACCGTCCCTGCGTCGCTTGCGAACACCTTTCCGGCGGTGATGACGCTGAGGGTGACCGGGATGAATGCAATCGGCAAGGTGTACTCGACGGATTACGTCTTCACGTTGAGCAAAGAATGAGTTTCTGGCAGCGGGATCATGACACCGGCGGAGCTGAAGCTCCAGGCGAGGCGTTACGCCGCGCTTCCAGCACCATGCGCTAATGCCCACCCGAATCCTAGCCATCGACACCACATCGGAATGGGGCAGCCTTGCCTTGGCCGAGAACGGCGTCTTAGTCGAAGAAGTCCCTCTTTACTCGCCCGATGGATTCGGCCACATTCTGTTCCCGCAAATCGAAGCGCTGGTGAAACGCTACAACTGGACGTTCGACCGGATAGACTGCTACGCCGCTGCGGCGGGTCCCGGCTCCTTCACCGGAGTCCGTGTCGGCATAGCCGCTGCCAAGGGGCTGGCTGAAGCTGCAAACGCCAAGGCGGCCGCCATTTCAAACCTGAAAGCGATGGCCACCTTCAGCAGCGCCGCGATCCGGGCTCCATTCCTGGACGCGCGGCGTGGTGAGATCTACGGCGGCGTGTTCGACCACCAACTGCGCCACATCCAAGCCGAGGCCGTCTGTCCTCTGAAGGTGTGGCTGAGTTCCCTTCCGCAAGAAGCCGAACTCCTCACCCCCGACCCGCTCCCATTTCCCGGACTGCCAGTGGTTCAAACTCCCCGAGCGATCGCGGCCGCAATCGCAGCTCTGGCCGCACAGGAAATGCACGACCCTGCCGCCGTGGACGCTAACTACGTCCGCCGCTCCGATGCGGAACAGGCGTGGACCGATCGTTAGAGCTATTGACTTAGTTTCTCAAAATATCCTATTCTCTATCTACAATGTGTAGATTTCTCAATCGATGTTGTTGTTGTTCACACTTTGCGGCCTGAACAACAGCGAGTCCAAGACCAACATCCGAGAGGAAATCTATGAAAATCATCATCTTAGCTGTTCTTGCAGCGGCAGCCTTGGCGCAGAGTGGATCCAGTACGATCACCGGTACAGTGCTCGACGCCACTGGGGCGGCGGCGTCCAGCGCCAAAGTCAGGATTCTCAACATTGAATCCGGCAGCCAACTCGAGACATTGACGAACGCAGCCGGGCTCTACCGCGCTGGGAACCTTCTTCCCGCGGCTTATCGCATCACGATTGAACTGAACGGCTTCAAACCGGTTTCCCGCGGACCAGTAACTCTCCAAGTCGGCCAAACAATCGCTGTCGATGTCACGCTCGAAGTCGGCGCCATTTCGGAAGCGATCAACGTTACCGAATCAGGTCCGCTGATTGAGTCGCAGACCTCGCAGGTCAACCAGGTTGTAAACCGCAAAATGCTCACGGGACTGCCGTTACCGAACCGGGCCGCGTCGTCTCTGGCTGCGCTCGCGCCAGGTGTCGTCATGATCGACACCGGTGTCGGAACGGCGGAAAACTACCCGGTATTCAGCGTAGCCGGGGGCCGGGCCCGCAACCAGAACTTCACGCTGGACGGGGGCAACGTCACTAATGCAACCGGGCTCACCCGTCCGCAACAGCTCACCAGCCTGCCTGTTGATGCGATGCAGGAGTTCACGGTAATTGCGAACAACTACGCCGCGGATATGGGCCACTCCACCGGCGGCGTGGTCGCAATGTCAACGCGCGCCGGAACTAATCAGTTCCACGGCAGCCTGTTCGAATCCCTGCGCAACAATGTCTTCGACGCAAGGAATTTCTTTGCCGCCCGGCGTGCTCCGATCCGGCTGAATCAATACGGAGCTACGTTCGGTGGGCCGGTCCGCAAAGACAAAACGCACTTCTTCCTTACTTGGGAACACACCAGCCAACTCACCAGTCAGGCGGTCGCATCTTCCGTCCCGACGGCACTGAACCGGTTAGGGGATTTCTCGGATCTACGGAACACCGCGGGGCAAGCCATCCTCATCTACGACCCTGCGACCACCCAGGGTCGCAACCGCTCGCCTTTCCCAGGCAATGTGATTCCAACCTCACGTCTGGACCCGGTTGGTGTCGCAGCATTGAAATACTATCCGTTGCCGAACCGCACCGGGACCTCCACGAATGCGAATAATTACTCCGGCACCAGCGCGGATACGCTGATGCGCAATATCGCTTTAGGCCGAATCGATCACCAGTTTCGCCCGAAGGACTTGATTACGGCGCGTTATTACATCAACGATAGCGGCACGTATTCGAGCGGGACGTACGGCATCCCCGCTTCCGATCCACTCGGCGATATCACCGATGTTCGCGTGCAGAGCGTGCTGGTTGCCCATACCCACATATTCACTCCAACGCTGACCAACGATCTCCGCTTCAGCTACTTGCGGCGGAAGTTCATCGACACGCGCCCCGGCTACAACGAAAACCTCGCTTCGCAAATAGGTCTGACGGGCGTCAGCGGAGCGGCTTTTCCGGCGTTCACCATTCCCGGATACGCGACACTAGGCAATCCCGCGGCGAACTTTCGCGTGCAGACGCCCATTCTCGACCGCCAGATTCTCGAGTCGCTTTCGTGGTTCAAAGGCAAGCACGCGTACAAGTTCGGAGCGGAAGTCAGATTCGGTGCGAATACGGAGACGCGGGACCGTAGCTCGGCCGGAGCGTTTGCTTTCACGCCCCTAATCACCTCGGGCTTGTTGCCGGTGGGAGTTCAGTCCGGAACAGGCAATGCATTGGCTTCTTTCCTGATGGGTGAGGTCAACTCGGGCAGCGTTCAGGTTTCCGATGAGATCAGTACGCGCGCGACCTATCTTGCTTTCTATGTCCAAGACGACTGGCGCATCACCAACCGGCTTACGTTCAACATTGGCTTACGTTGGGAGACCGAACTGCCGCGGCGCGAGATCAACAACCGGTTGAATTCGTTTGACGCGAATCGTATCAATCCAATCTCGGGAACTCCCGGTGTGGTCACGTTCGCGGGTCTCGATGGCACACCCGAGCGGGCTTTCGCGACCGACAGGAACAACTTCGGCCCTCGTGCCGGCTTTGCGTATCGCCTGCATGGTTCGGACAACACGGTGATCCGCGGAGGAGCCGGGATCTTCTATGCTTCGACGGTAAGTAATACGGTCGGCGATTCGGCCAGCCTCGGTTTCTCCACGCAGGCAAGCTATGTAGTGGCTCAGGCCGAAGTGCAAAGCGCATTCCTTCTGCGCAATGGCTTTCCCGGAGCCGTACGGCAGCAGTTGACGCCCGGATTTGGTGCGGTCACGCCAGGCCAGACAACGAACACGAACGTCTCGTTTTTCAATCCTCGCCAGGTAGCGCCCATCGCTTATCAGTACAACCTCTCGATTCAGCATCAACTCGGCAGCGATCTGCTGGTTGAAGTGGGGTATATGGGCAATGTGAGCCATAAACTGACGGCCAACGACTTCAGTCTGAACCAAGTGCGGCCGGAACTCATGGGGCCGGGAGCAGCCCAGTTGCGGCGCCCATTCCCGCAGTTCTCAGGCGTGACGTGGATCAATCCATCGATCGGCAACTCCACGTATCACGGCGGGTTCGTGCGAGCGGAACGGCGTCTCTCGCACGGCTTCTCGTTCCTGACCCATTACACGTTCTCGAAATTCCTCGACGACGTGGAATCCTCGAACGAGTACGGCATTACCGGCAACTACATGGATGCCTACCGCCGGTTTCTCGACAAAGGCTTAAGCGGCAGCGACGTCCCACACCGTTTTCTACTCACGCTGCTCTACGAGGTGCCGGCACTGCGGTCTGGCTTTGCGGGAATTTGCGCTTTGCTCGGTGGTTGGCGTGTCGGTGTTCTTCAGACGGCACAATCGGGCCCGTCGTTTTCCGTTTTCACCGCAACGAATACAACCAACGCCTTCTCTGCGGGCCCGCTGCGTCCTGACTTGATTGCGAATCCCGTACTCCCCGAGAACGAGCGTGCGGTCAGCCGCTGGTTCAACACGGCTGCCTTCGCCCAGCCGGCGCAATTCACGTTTGGCAACGCTCCTCGATCCCTTTTGCGTGGCGCCGCACTGATCACCACTGACGCGACTTTGGAAAAGTCCTTCTCGTTGCGCGAGAAGCTGCGGTTTGATGTACGCGGTGAGTTCTACAACCTGCTCAATCAGGCAATCTTCAATGTTCCAGGTAATGTTTTCGGCGGAACTGACTTCGGCGTGGTTTCCAGTGCCCGGCCTGGTCGCGCAGTTCAGCTCGCCGCGCGCTTGAGCTTCTGAGCTATCTTGTAGTTCAAACAACATGAGAAGATTGGCGTTTTTCGCATTACTGATTTTTCCGCTCGCTGCCCAGGATGATCGGATTGGAACCATTCAAGTCCGGGTTTCCACGGATCGTGCGGACTGGCGTTACGATCCCGGCCAGCCAGTCAGGTTCCGGATTCTTGCCGTTCAAGATGGCCAGCCTCTTTCCGGCGTGCAGGTCTCCTATCGCATCGGTCCGGAGATGCTGGCGCCCAGGATCGAGCGGACCGCCGCGCTGCCTGCGGAAGGACTCGTTGTCGATGGCGGCACAATGAACGAACCCGGCTTCCTGCGCTGTATCGCCACCATTGAACGTAACGGACGAACGTACCGCGGTTTGGCGACCGCTGCGTTCCGGCCTGATTCCATCAAGCCCACGCAACAGGACCCGCCGGACTTCGATCAGTTCTGGGCGGCAGGCAAAGCCGCGCTCGCCAAACTGCCGGTAGATGCGAAGGTCACGCCGTTGCCGGAGTACGGCAATGCCGCTGCGGACTGCTATCACGTCAGCTTGCAGAACGTCGGGCAGGGAAGCGCCGCGTCGCGTTTCTACGGCGTGCTCTGCGAGCCCAAGGCCCCAGGCAAGTACCCGGCCTTGCTCAGCGTGCCCGGCGCGGGCGTACGCCCTTATCGCGGGTTGGCCGACATGGCGGCGCGCGGAGTAATCACGCTGCAAGTCGGAATCCACGGCATCCCGGTGACCATGGAACAGATTGTGTATGACTCGCTGGGAGCAGGCGCGCTGGCAAGTTACAACACTTTCGGACTGGATAGCCGCGACCGTTACTATTACCGGCGCGTCTATCTCGGGTGCGTTCGCGCCAACGATTTCCTGGTAAGTCACCCTAAGTACGATGGTGTCAATCTCGCAGTTACGGGCGGCAGCCAGGGCGGGGCGCTCTCGATTGTCACCGCCGCTTTGGATCCAAGGGTGAAAGGACTGGCGGCCTATTATCCGGCGCTCTCCGATGTGACCGGGTACATCCAGAATCGCGCTGGCGGCTGGCCACACATGTTCCGGGCCGCCGAAGGGCCGAATTCGCACCGGACTCCGGAGAAGATCGGGACAATGCGGTATTACGACGTAGTCAACTTCGCGCGAAGAGTCAAGGCGCCGGGTCTCTACACCTGGGGTTTCAATGACGAAACCTGCCCCCCGACATCGATGTATGCGGCGTATAACGTGATTCCGGGAACAAAGAAGCTGCTGTTAGCCCTGGAAACAGGTCACAACACGGTACCCGAGCAGGTAGCTGAAGTAAACGCGTGGCTGCTGTCGTTTTTGAAGGCGCCCGTCGCATCCGGGAACTAAGCCACGCTTAAAGGAAATACTCGACCCGCGGCTAATTCAGAAAATACGTCCGGTACAAGGTATCGCGCTGCTTGGGCACGAACCCGGCGTCGCGGATGATGCGGCGCAGCTCTTCTTCCGTGGCCTGATGCCGCGCGCCTGCGGCCGAGACGACATTTTCTTCCAGCATGATGCTGCCGACATCGTTACCGCCGAAGCGCAGCCCCAACTGGCACACCTTCAATCCTTGCGTCACCCAGGACGACTGGACGTTGAGGATGTTGTCGAGATACAGCCGGGATACCGCCAGAGTCTTCAGATACTCCACCGCAGTCGCTTCTTCCTTTACGAAACGTCCCAGCGAGGTGTTTTCGCGCTGGAACGTCCAGGGGATGAACGCCGTGAATCCGCCGGTGTCCTCCTGGATCTGGCGCACCACTTCCAGGTGATGCACCCGCTGCTCCAGCGTCTCGCCGCAGCCGAACATCATGGTCGCGGTGGTCCGCATCCCCAACTCATGAGCCGTGCGGTGCACCGCCACCCATTCCTCCGAAGAGCATTTCAGCCGCGAAATTCTGTGCCGGACCGCATCGTGCAGAATTTCGGCGCCACCGCCGGGGATGGAATCGAGTCCCGAGCCGCGCAACCGTGCGATGGTCTCGCGCAAGGAGATCCCGCTCACGTCGGCGATATTCGTTACCTCGGGAGCGGACAAACAGTGCAGCCAGATGTTGAACCGCTTCTTGATGGACGAGAAAAGGTCCTCGTACCATTCGATCTTCAGGTCAGGATGCAAGCCACCCTGCATCAGGATTCCCGTGCCGCCCATATCGACGGTCTCCTGAATCTTCTGGAAGATCGTCTCTTTATCGAGTACATAACCTTCCTTATGGCCCATGGGCCGATAGAAGGCGCAGAAAGAGCAGTACTCGGTACAGAAGTTCGTGTAGTTGATATTGCGATCGATGATGTAGGTGACTACGCCCTCCGGGTGCAACTTGCGCCGGAGCGCGTCGGCTGCCATCCCGATGCCCACCAGATCGTCGGACTGCAATAGATCAATTGCTTCCTGTTGCGTCATCTTGCCATCGCCGCTGCCGGAGCTTCAGCGCCAACCACTACCGGATTCGGCAGTCTTGCCGCCAGGCGCAAATACTCGCGCATGCCCCTGATATCTGTTTCGTCCAACTGGAACACGATGTGCCGGGTCAGGTACTGATGCACCAGAAACTCCGGAAAACCGCGCCGCTCTGCCTCTTCAGAGATGATCCGGTCCAACTCGGCGAGCCCAAATCTGCACGAGCTTTCAAACAGCCCGGCAATTCGAGGCGTCAACACCTCGCGGCGCCCCGACCACAGCGCGAAAACCATCGGCAAGCCGGTGAGGTCCACCCACTCCGCGCCCAAGTCGAGGCATGGGTAGTCCAAGTCCGTAGGATCGATTGCCAGCGCCGCGTCGCCGATCACGAGCGCCGCGTCGGCCGCCTCCAGCATAGCCGGCAGATCGGGCGGCATGGGCAAAAGTTCCGGCGCGGCGTTGAAGCGATGCTTCAACACAATTCGAGCAAGCTGAACGGACGTCCGGGAACCCGTATCTACCGCGAGTGTCCGAATCTGTTCGAAGGACTTCCGGCTGACCAACAGGATGGTCCGCACCGGTCCCCGGCAGGCGATCCCGACTGTTTCCACCATATCCAGGCCGAGGCGAGCGGCCTCGATGACCGGGATGATCCCGATATCCGCGGCTCCTTCGGCAACTCTTTCGGCGCAAAGCGACGGGACGGCGAAACTCAAGTCCACCTCGTGGCGCTCTTTACCCTGAAGGAAGCCCCAAACCAGCGGAATAGTATTCAGGTAGCTGACCGCGCAAACTCGTGGACGGGGTCTAGGATTTTGGGGGGTCAAACCGCAGTTTACCATTACTTTCCGCCGCGACCCGGCCGGGCGTAAAGGGTTGGATTGTTTAGGACGATCATGCTATTTTGGAGCGGGGCGCACTATTAAGGTGCGTTAAGCCTATGAAAGTACAACACATTTTGGCGCTCTGCGCTGTGCTGAGCGTTTCGGAGGGGGCTCTTCGAGCCCAGGTCACCTTCAACGCTCAACCGACCCGTGTTTTAGGACAACCATCACTCGCCTTTGGCGGGCTGAATTGGGTGGAAGGACGCGAGTTACGCGATCCCGGCGCGGTGGCGTTGGATGCGACCGCCAATCCGCCAATCTTGTATGTCTGCGATACGGGCAATAATCGCGTGCTTGCCTGGCGCGATGCGTACTCGTTTACCAACGGCGCCAAGGCGGACCTGGTAATCGGTCAGCTTGATTTCCGTTCGACTAGCCAGAACCAACCCACGGCTTCTTTCCGCAGCGGTCTGGCGTTGCCGGTTTCCGTTGCCGTCGACCGTTTTGGCCACCTGTGGGTCGCCGACGCCGGCAATAACCGGGTCGTGCGCTACAAGCGGCCTTTCGAGCAGGAAACCGAGCCGCGGGTGGATTTCGTGGTCGGTCAGAGTTCACTGACCGGGCGAACCGCAGGTCGTTCGAACCGCCAAATTGCGCTGAGTCCAAACAATTCTCCACTGTTTGCTGCGATTGCTTTCGATGCGGAGGGCAATCTTTGGCTTACGGATGCCGGCAACAACCGTGTGTTGCGCTTCCCTGCCGCGGGCGTATCGGGCGATGCGACGCAGTTGGGTCCCTCAGCGGACCTGGTGCTCGGGCAGCCCGGCTTTGACACCGCGACGCTGGCGCCCTTTGGCAACCGGACGCAGCGTGCCGCCGCGATCGTCAACAAGACCCTGATCCGTGCCGGGAATGCGCTTGCCTTCGACAGTGCAGGACGCTTGTTTGTCGCGGACGACCTAAACCGGGTGCTGGTTTTTGTTCCGCCCTTTTCCAACGGAATGGCTGCCGCCCGCATTATGGGAGTGGCCTCGAATCAGGAAGCGTTTTTCAAAACCATTCTTGGCCCCAACGATCTGGACAACTATCGCTTCGGCGGAATCGGCGGCCTTTTTGTGGTTGACGATGCCGTGTTCGTGGTGAGTCGCTTTTTCAGCCGCATTCTCCGATTCCCGCGTGTGGATGCATGGGCCATCGAGACGCTCGCAGCATTTTCTCCTGCGGCAGAAGCGGTCATCGGCCAGGGCGCTTTCGACATTTTTGACCCTAACCGTGGCGTCACTCGCGAGCCTGCCGCCAACAGCTTGAATTTCCCACTGCTGGCGGCAGTCGCACCCAACCGGGAGGTATTCATCGCCGACGCCGGAAACCACCGGGTTGTCGTTTACCCTGATCTTTCAAAAGGGCCGGAGTTCTCCGACGAGGCTCCATACAGCGCCATACGGCTGCTGGGCCAGGTGGATTGGCCACTCCGTTCGCCAAACCTGATCGAGGGAAGAGAGTTTGCCCCTACGTCCCTGAGCGTGCCGTTCAGTTCCAATCAGTTTCTGAACGTTACGGTCGCGCCGGCCGTTGCGATCGATCGCCGGTCGGATCCGCCGCGGCTTTACGTTTCCGATCCTCTGAATAATCGCATCCTCGGTTACGCCGACGCGCGCCGGGCGAAACAGGGCCAGTTCGCTGATCTGGTGATCGGCCAGGTGGATTTTTATCGCGCTCAGTTCAATTCACCCAACAACAGCGGGTCGAGCCCATCGGCTACGGGATTGAGTGCTCCGGGTGCAATCGCGGTCGATCCCGAGGGAAACCTCTGGATCGCCGATACGGCGAATTCGAGGGTTGTTCGCTACCCGCGGCCGTTCGATAACCCTGCCGGTCCGCACCAGGCTGACATTGTGATCGGGCAGGAGAGTTTGACCTCCCGCGCTACCGAGATCAGCTCCCGCTCCGTTTTCTTCCCTTCAGGCATAGCTTTCACTACCGAGGGCCACTTGGTGGTTTCGGATCTCTACTGGAACCGGGTGCTGCTCTTCCAGGCGCCGTTCTCGAGCGGGATGGAGGCGACAACCGTTTTCGGTCAGGACGACTTCGTCAGCGCCGTCGCCGGAAACTCCAATGTCCGTTTTAGCCTCCCGCGCGGCGTGGCTGTGGATGCCGACGACCGGCTCTATGTCGCCGATCTTGGCAACAACCGTGTTCAGATCTTTGAGCGCGTCACTGCTCAGGTGAGCGGAACGCCCGCCGTCTTCAGCCTGCGTGTGGCCAACGGCGTCACTGGCGTTACGCTGGATCCCGGCAACGGGGAAATCTGGATCACTGAGCGCGGCCGGAACGCTGTGGCGCGTTATCCGAGCTTTTTCGACTTGCTGGTCAGCCTCACTCCCGAAACTCCCAACCTGCTTCTGGCAGCCTCGGGAAGCGCGCTCAATGTAGCGCTTGACACCGCCGGCAACCCGATCATTACCGACGCGGGGAACCGGTTGGTGTACCACTTTCCGGCGCTCACCGTTTTGAACGCTGCCAACCGTTTTCAGCGTGTGGCGCCCGGAATGGTGGGCTTGGTCAGGATGGAGGGAACCGGGCCCAAACTGGTCGATTCGTCAGTTGTTACACAGGATTCCTGGTGGCCGCGCGAACTGGCTGATATTCAGATCACCGTAGACGATCAGCCGGCACCGCTGTATGCCGTGAACGACCGGAACTTGACTTTCCAGGTCCCTCGCAGCGTGACTGTTCCGCAAATCAGTACGGTTGAAATCGTCCGCGCAAGCACGGGACAGGTTCTCGCCAGCGGGCTGTTTCGCGCCGATGTCGCTTCTCCGGCCCTCTTTACTACGAATAACGAGGGGACAGGCAACATCAGCGCTCTAAACAAGTCCAACGGGCAACTGAACTCTACTACGAACCCGGTTCGACCCGGCGAGGTGATCACCCTCTATCTCACGGGTCAGGGTTTCTTTGACAACATGCCCGAAGACGGACAGCCTGCGCCGGAGGGGACGACTGTGGACACAACAGGGCTGCGCGTGAACATCAATGGGCGGGATGCGGAAGTGCGCTTCTCAGGGATGGCGGCCAACGAAGTGGGTAAATGGCAGATCGACGCCGTGGTGCCAACGGGCGCCTTCGGAGTCGTGCCGGTGATCGTCATCTATAAGGGGTTCGCCAGCAACCTGAACCCTGTGACCGGGGCACGAATCTCTACCACGATCGCAGTGGCTCAACCCTAGTCAGGCTACGAGGCTTCGTTCTGTCGGGCAGGCGGAGCCTCCAGCAGCTCTCGAACTCCGCCCGTCCGATTCTATTCGAGGCCGGGCAGGGTGACTCCGACGCTCTCGTCCAACTCAAGAGCAGCCCGGAACAGCCCCGGTCCGCGGCGCTGGAAGACGACAAGTCCGAATTCGTCTGCCGCCTTCACGGCGGCGTCCACCGATCCCTCGCCCTCCACCTTGGCGGTTACGCGCAGCCCTGGATATGGGACGTTGTTCCGGTCAAGGATCTGCATCATTACGGACGCGCCGGTCGTGTAGGCTCGCAGGATCAAGTCCCTCGCATCTCCGGCTACGGCAACCTTTGCCAGTAGCGTCTCGTAACGCGAATCCTGCGGCTCGATGACCAGGTCATCCACTCCTGCCGCCTTACCGGCAATGGGAATCGCCACGCGCCACTCGCCTGCGGGAACGGTTACTTCGGCAGGTACTGACGCAGCCAGCCCTCCACTGCGCAACACGAACGTTAGCGGCTCCTGCGCGGTCTGTTTCAGGCTCAGGAACGAGTCCGCCACCTGACCGGCAACGCGGCCGGTGGCCGGGAATCCCGTCAGGTTGACCGCCCGGCGGAGACCGGTATCGGCAAACGCACGGCCACCGGTCACCCGGTTGAAGTAACGCTCGAACTCCTGGCGGTATACCTCGACTTTCTCGATCTGCGCCTGGTTCGGCGCGGTCCCTTCCGGGACGACAAGAACGAATGCGAAACGGAAGAATCGCTGCGCCACGGTATGATCCGGCGTGCGACGTCCTTCTGCGGCCGCAATCTCCTCCACGGTCACATCGCGTCTTTCGCCGTCGATGCCGACGCCGGACTGGGGGAAGGTCGAGCCTCCAATGGAACTCCGGGTAACCAGAAACGTCGGTGGCACTTCCTCGGGTCCGCGCAGCCCCATGAGGTATTGGTCCAGCGGCGAGTACCCTTCCACGGTTCCCGCGGTGCGGAATCGCGGGACCGCGCCCGGCCCATGATCAATGATTCTATTTCCTTCTAAAAGAGAAGCTTCCGAGTTGAAGTTAAAGTTCCAGTGGGCGTTCTGCGACCCCAGCAGCGGCCGCGCGGAGGGATTGAGCGGATCGCGGATGCTGGCCAGCGCCAGAAACAGGTGGCCCGCCTCGTGTCCGAGCAGGGTCATTGTGTTGTCGCCGGTGATCAGTCCGCGCTGGCCGACCCGCGCGTATGGGTCGGAGGGATATTGGGACAGCGGGCCCATGTTCATCACGGCTTGTAGCCGGGCAGGTGACCCGTAGCGGTAACCGCTGTCGAAATTCTCATCCCCGTTGCCCAACGTATAGCTGCGCACCGTGGTTTCCGAGGCTAAAGCACCACTTCCGGCCGAGATTCCTAAGTCGTTGAAAAAGACAAGATAGTCGTAGGAATCCTCATGCGTCTCATAGAATCGTTGGGCGGCCCGAATGATGTCCAGGGAGCCCCCTCCGCCAAACCGCTCCAGGACCGCACCCTCGTAAACATCCTGGTTGAGGTTAGTGAAGTTAACCAGTTTGGTCGAGCCCTGTGTCCGGCCAGGCGCGATACCCACCACGGCTTCGGATGGTTCGCTGTTACCAAGTGCAATCTCAATGACCCCGGAATCGAACAGCCGGATCTGCGCGTTTTGAGCCGGGCCGCTTCCGAAGCTTCTGTATTCGGGTACCGCAGACCACGTTATGGTCACCCGGCCGGCGCCGGTTGCGACCTGTACGGTACCGCCTTGAGATGGGTCGAGGTCCACGAAGAGGGCTGCGATTCGAGGCGGTCCCGAGACGGTTCGGCCCAAGCTTCGCGCAGCCGATTCCCCGTCGGCCTCCCCGAAGGTGATGTTTCCGTCGGAGTTCAAGTAAAACTCAGAATAAATGCTGTTAAAGAATTGAAAAGAAAATGGAAGCTGGATCCTAGTACTGTCGTCGTCACCGAGTTGGAGTGTCTCACCGCCGGCGTTGTCCTCGAAGCTGTAGCCGGACTGAGTGACCCGGTAGGCGCCGACTGAGCCTGCCACTGGTTCAAACCGCAGAGATCGGTTGCGCAATGTGTAAGAGTTCGCTCTGACGACGACTCCTTCACCGTCGCCAAGAATCGCCACGTCACCAACGTCGCGTGCCAGCGGCGCGGCGTCGGTCACGGTTCGAAGGCGGAGTTCGCCATTCTGGCGCAGCAGGCGCACTGAGCGTTCATGAGTTTCAATGACTTCTTCGTGGATTCTGGGGCGCCACCCGCACACTTGAGGCGCATCCCGCCCAGGGAGCAAGGGCGTCGATATGATTAGAGCGATGACAAGCGCCAGTCCGGCGCGAATGCGGGAACACGCCCCGTAATCCCTGCGTTTCATCATGTGTCTCTGTAGTCGATTGTAGGATACTGTGTGGAAACGGCCGGGGGGCCGGGTTATTGATATGCCATTTTGCACGAATTGCGGTTCGGAAGTTGCTGAGCAGTCGCGGTTTTGCCCGCGTTGTGGGGGCCAGATGGGAGCTGCCGCGGGCGCGGCCCTAGCCACGGCGCCAGCGGCGTCATCCTATACGCCACAGCCGCTGGATTACACCATCCAGGGCGACAATTTACAGGTCGCGCGCTTGCGCTTGAAGCCTGGTCAGGAGGTCTATGCGGAGGCCGGCAAGATGCTTTACAAAACCGCAACCGTGCAGTGGGAAACGAAGATGCAGGGCAACTCGATCGGTCAGAAGATCTGGGGCGCCTTGAAGCGGACACTGATGGGGGAGTCGCTCTTCCTCACCTACTTCCGCGCTTCGGCTAACGGAGGTGAAGTTGGTTTTGCCGGGAATTACCCGGGCCGCATCCAGGTTTTCGACCTCAACCCGGGCCAAAGCGTCCTGGTTCAGCGCGACTCGTTCCTTTGCGCTCAGCCCAGCGTGCAGTTGAACATCGCTTTCGTCAAGAAGTTGGGTGCGGGCCTCTTCGGTGGCGAAGGATTCATTCTGGAGAAGCTCACCGGGCCGGGCAATGTGTTCGTGCACGGCGGCGGCGACTTCGTCGAATTCAACCTCGGACCAGGCGAGACAATCCAGGTCGATACGGGCTGTGTCGTTGGTTTCGACGAGTCGGTGAACTACGACATCCAGTTCGTGGGCGGCATCAAGACCGCGATCTTCGGTGGTGAAGGACTGTTCCTTGCTACTCTCACAGGACCCGGCCGCGTTATCGTTCAGAGCATGACTCTCGAGAAGTTGCGCCGCGAGATGACGCCCACCCGCACGGGCGGCGATGAACGAAGCCCGCTGGGCGCTCTTGGTGGGATTTTCAACAGTGAGGATTAGGCGACAATTAGCCGTCGTGTTGCGAAGTGGTAGTACTTTCCGCCCGGAAGTTCCTTAAAAAAACCTAAACTAAACGGTCAGTCTGACCGATGGAGAGGGTAAGGCGAATGGGCGAGCACGTGACTTCTGCATCCGGTACGCCAGCGGAACTCTCCTCACTAAAGCTACGGTTCCTGGCGAGTCTCAACCACGAGATTAGGACTCCGTTGAGCGGCATCCTGGGAATGACGGACCTGCTGCTCGAGACGCCCCTCAATGAGGAGCAGCGCGAGTGGGTCGGTGCTGCCCGTCAATGTGCCGAGAGCTTGCATGAGTTGCTGAGCGTCACCCTGGAATACACCTCGCTCACGTCGGGCTGCGTCACGCTGGACGAAGCGGAGTTCGCTTTGGGCGACGTGCTTGAGAGCGCGGTTCAACCGTTTGTGCCGCGGGCCAAAGAAAAGTCAGTCGAGCTCGAACACGAGTTCGATCGCAGCGTCTTCCGGGTGGTGAGCGGCGATGCCTACAGGCTTCGGCAGATCTGCGGCCTGATGTTAAACAACGCATTGCGCACCACGGAGACAGGGCGGATCCTGATTCAGGCTGCCTTCTGTCCGGGCGGCCGATTCTCGTCGGGTCTCGAAGTGATTGTCACCGATACGGGCAAAGGCGTTTCCGATGACGAGCGCTCCGCGATTGACGAGATGCTCAGATCGGATGGCCTGGCCGGGCGCTGCAGCAGCGTCGGTTTGGGCATTGTTTTCCTGCACCGCATCGTGGACCTGATGAAGGGTTCCCTGACGATGGACGTACTTCCGGTTGGCGGCTCCCGGCTCGCAGTGTTTATCCCGCTTGAGCCTTCCGCCGTGCCGGCAAGAGAAACCCACGCACTCAATGGTGTCCACGCTGGTTCAAGTTGCCGTATTCTGCTGGTCGATGACGACCGTATCTCGCAGCAAGTCATCTCCTATGCGCTGAACAAAGCCGCACTTCCGGTCGACTGTGTTGGGGATGCCAGTGCCGCGATAGTAGCTGCGCAAGCCCATCCCTACGACCTTGTCTTGATGGACCTGCACCTTCAGGACACTGACGGTCTCACTGTCACCGAACGTTTGCGCCAGTTGCCCGGCTACGACAGCATTCCCGTAGTTGCGCTGACTGCCAGTTCATCCGATGAAGTGCGAGCGTTGTGCCGGCAGCGCGGACTTGCGGCGTTCCTCACAAAACCAGTCGACTCTTCGCTGCTCGTAAGCACCTTACGAGATCATCTTTCTAATCTCAATAACGCAAATTCGGTTGAACCTGCCCCGTCTCTTTAGACCGGACATTCATGCCGCTAGGGAGCGCAACGATCTGGTGCAGCGGATCCTCGCGCAGGCATGTACGCTCCAACCCACCGCTTGAGGAGTGCGCCGGCTTTGGCGGCTCAGATCGGGCGATGTGAGTCTAACCCGCTCAGATCCCCAGCAAAATCAGGGATTCGCGCTACCTGTGCGCTAAAATGAAAGCTGGCCGTACTTTATGATTGATACCCTTCTCGCGAAAGTTTTCGGGACCAAGCATGAGCGCGAAATCAAAGCCATGCAGCCCACTATCGCGGCCATCAACGAACTCGAGCCCTCGGTAAAACAACTCTCGGACCAGGAACTTGCCGCCAAGACGGCCGAGTTCAAACAGAAACTCGAGCAGGGTGCGACGCTCGATGACATTCTCATCGAAGCGTTCGCGGTCTGCCGTGAAGCGGGCCGGCGCGTGCTCAACATGCGCCACTTCGATGTGCAGTTGCTCGGCGGCATGGTGCTTCACAAAGGCCGGATCGCCGAGATGAAGACCGGTGAAGGTAAAACACTTGTCGCGACGCTGCCGGTGTATCTCAACGCTCTTTCCGGCAAGGGCGTACATGTCGTTACGGTAAACGACTACCTTGCCCGTCGCGACTCGGAATGGATGGGACGGCTGTATAAGTTCCTCGGACTCTCCGTGGGCCTGATCGTCCATGGTCTTGATGACAATGAACGCCGCGCTGCCTACCACGCCGACCTCACCTACGGTACAAACAACGAGTTCGGGTTCGATTATCTGCGCGACAACATGAAGTTCCGCCTGGACGATTGCGTCCAGCGGGGGCACAACTTCGCCATCGTCGACGAAGTGGATTCGATCCTGATTGACGAAGCGCGCACGCCGCTGATCATTTCCGGTCCGAGCGAGGAGTCGACAGACAAGTATTACCGCATCAACAAGATCATTCCCCGCCTGGTGCGCGGCGAAGTGATCGAAGGGCGGGAGCCTGGCGAGAAGTACACCACCGGCGACTACACGGTTGACGAACGGCACAAAACGGTTGCCTTGACCGAGGAAGGCGTCGCCAAGGTGGAGCGCCTGCTCAACATCTCCAATCTTTACGACCCGGAGAACATCGAACTGAATCACCACGTGCAGCAGGCGTTGCGGGCCCACGTGCTGTACCAGCGCGACCGCGATTACCTGGTGAAAGACGGCGAAGTCATCATCGTTGACGAGTTCACAGGGCGGCTCATGCCGGGCCGCCGCTGGAGCGACGGGCTGCACCAGGCCGTCGAAGCGAAGGAAGGCGTAAAGATCGAACGTGAGAACCAGACCCTCGCCACGATCACGTTCCAGAACTACTTCCGTATGTACAAGAAGCTGGCCGGCATGACCGGAACGGCCGACACGGAAGCAGCCGAGTTCTCGAAGATCTACAACCTCGATGTGACGGTGGTGCCGACGCACCGGGCGATGATCCGCAAGGATGGACACGACATTGTTTACCGTACCGAGGAAGAGAAGTGGCGCAACGCGGCCAAGGAAATCGCCGAACGTCACGCCACCGGCCAGCCGGTGCTTGTCGGCACCGTGTCGGTGGAGAAATCGGAAAAGCTTTCGGCCATTCTGAAGCGCAATGGCGTAAGACACGAGGTCTTGAACGCCAAAAACCACGAGCGCGAAGCGGCGATTGTTGCGCAGGCAGGCCGCAAGGGAGCGGTGACTGTTTCAACGAACATGGCCGGCCGCGGTACCGACATCCTGCTCGGCGGCAACCCCGAGTTCATGGCGCTGGAGCACCTGCGCAAGCTGAACAAGTCGCGTGAAACCGTGACGGCCGAGGAATGGCAGGAAGTCTTCAAGCAGTACAAAGCGCAATGCGACGCCGAACATGCCGAAGTAGTCGCCGCCGGCGGCCTGCATATCGTCGGCACCGAGCGCCACGAGTCGCGGCGCATTGACAACCAGCTACGCGGTCGCGCGGGACGGCAGGGCGATCCGGGCAGTTCGCGCTTCTTCCTTTCGCTCCAAGACGACTTGTTGCGTATTTTCGGCGGCGATCGCATTCAAGGGTTGATGCTCCGGCTGGGCATGGAAGAGGATGTGCCGATCGAGTCTGGCTTGATCACCAAGCGCATCGAAGCCGCGCAGAAAGCCGTCGAGGCGCAGAATTTCGCTGCCCGCAAGCACATCCTTGAATACGACGACGTGATGAATAAGCAGCGCCAGGCCGTTTACGGCCTGCGCCGCCAGTTGCTCGAAGGCCAGGACATGCGCGAGCGCATGATGGAGATCAGCACGAACATCGTCGGTTCCTTCGTCGATCTTCGCTGTCCGGAAAAGGACCATCCCGATAGCTGGGATCTGATCAATCTCCAGACCGATGTGCAGAGCCAGTTCGGCGTACGCATTACACCGCAGGAACTTTCGGGCCTTGCTCGTGTCGAAATAGAAGAGTTCATTACGGACCGGCTGAAGAAGCGATACGACGAGAAGGAAGAAATCGTCGGGCCGCAGATCATGCGCGAGACCGAGCGCATGGTGATGCTGAGTGTGATCGACGCGCAGTGGAAAGACCATCTGCTGTCGATGGACCACTTGAAAGAAGGCATAGGCCTGCGCGGGTACGGCCAGAAAGACCCGCTCGTCGAGTACAAGAAGGAGGCCTATAACCTCTTTCAGGACATGATGGAGCGGATCGAAGATGAGACGGTCCGTTTCCTGTTCTTCCTGCAGCCGGTACAGGGTGAACGGCCCATGGTTCCGATGGCGGAGGACGAATGGCCCGAGGACGAGCCAGAACCCGAACCCGAGCCCGTTGCAGCGGGCCGCGAGCAGCGCAAAGCTGCGCAGGCCAGCTTTGTCGATCTCACCCGCAACATCCAGCGCAAGAAAGAGCGCGAGATGGAGCAACTTCAGATGGCGGGAGGGGAATTGGCCTCAGCGCCACAGGCTCCGGTCATCAAGGCCAACAAGACTGGCCGCAACGATCCCTGCCCTTGCGGCAGCGGCAAGAAATACAAGAAATGCTGCGGCCAGGGCGGTTGATCCTCGCTTCTGCAACCGCGCTTGTCCTGTCGCTGCAAGTGGCCTCCGCTCAGATTTGGCCGGAAAAGTGGCAGTTGCATAAGCGTGTCAGCGCCGAACCGGTGGCGGTCGAGGATTCCGCGCTGTTTCAAGAGTATGGTGGCGCGGTGGCTGAGAAAGCAGTCTACTCGGGTTTGGCAGGCAAGTTCTCCGCCACAGCCTGGCGGCTGAATGACTCGACTGGGGCTTACGCCTGGTATCTTGCCACACGGCCGGAAAACGGCGTTCCTGTCCGGGGCAGCCAAGGCCTGGCAGTGACGACTCCCGGTTCACAGTTCCTGATTCACCAAAACTACGTGCTCAAGTTCGAGGGCTGGCGACCCCAGGAAGGCGAACTCAAGGAACTCTACAACGCTCTGCCGGAACGCCGGTCGGGCGGCGGACTGCCCAAGTTTGTTCAATTCATCCCCGCAAGCCGGCGCGTCCGTAACTCCGAAAGGTATCTGCTGGGCCTGACGTCGCTGGAACGTTTTGCGAAGATCATTCCGGCTACCGCCGCAGGTTTCGAGCACAATGTGGAAGGCTTAATTGCACGCTACACCGTTCCCGGCGGGGATTCAGCAACGGCTTTAACGATGGCGGTTTTGGCCTACCCCACGCACCAGATGGCGCGCCAACACGAGGCCGAGTTCGCCAGACTCCCGGGGTGGGTTGTCCACCGGGATGGGCCGTTGGTTGCCCTGGTGCCTCCTCCCGCGCCTGCCGAAGCTGCCAGCGCATTGACGCAGAGTGTCAAACAGGAATTTGTCCTGACAGTCAGCGAACCCACTAAGCCGCTGCCTATCCCGAACGTAGGGGGCATGCTGGTGGCGATCTTCGAGCTGACTGGATTGCTCCTGGTGGCGTGTGTCGGCGGAGGCTTAGCTTTCGCTGGTTTAGCGTTGTGGATGCGTCGCCGGCGAGCTCGTAGCGGGGAAGGTGACGCGATGCTGACACTGAATCTGGAAGACCGAAAAGAGCCTTTTGAATCTCTACGTTAGAGCGAATTTGACCTTGTCGTAAAGCCTCATTCCAGGCTCCCTTTGCAACTCTGCTGCCACAGATTATGGCCGCTAAGTACAACTGATTCAGGTACTTGCAGAGATTTCGGACCGGCGGGCTTTTTTGCTTGACTAAACGGGACCCGAGGCTCTACCATCCAATCACACACAGAATTTGGCGGTCGCGTTACCGTCGGTTCTGATTCTCCCATTGACATCACCCTGGCGATCCCAGGGTTGCAGAAAGGCCTACCGCAAGGTAGGCCTTCCTGCTTTGTGAGGCAGTTTTTACTCGTGCCGGAGAGCCTGGAGGGGGTTCAGACCAAGCACGCGTTGTGCCGGAATCCAGGCTGCCAGGACGCCTGCGAGGAACAACACTGCGCCGGCGGCCGCCACCACACCGGGGTCGCTTGCCTTCAGCCCAAAGAGTTCGCTTTCCACGAAGCGGCCCAATCCGAGCCCGAGCGCGGCGCCGAGTAAGAGGCCTATGGCAACCAATCCCAGGGCCTCGCGTAAAACAAGCGTCATCAACTGCTTGCCGTCGGCTCCCAGCGCCAGGCGGATTCCCAGATCGCGCTGCCTGCGACTGACACTGTAGGCCATTAGGCCATATAGACCGAGCGCGGACAGCAGTACGGCCAAGCCGCCGAACGAGGCGGATAGACTGGCCAACACCCTCTCGCCAGCGACGGACTGATCGATTCCCTCCTGCATCGTCATCATGTCGAATACGGGCAGGGCCGGATCCATTCTGCGGACGGCTTCGCGGACCGCGGTACCGACCGAAGCGGAGGGCGTTTGCGTCTTCACGAAGAAGCACATGTAGCTCAAGGACTGACCCTGGCGGTACGGAAGGTATAGAATCGGCTGGTCTTTCTCCTTTAGTTCCCGGTATTTAGAGTTCCGCACGACACCTACTACTTCAATGTCATACTGGAGCGCGTTTCCGGAACCCATCGCCAGCCGCAACCCGATTGGAGAGCGGCCCTCGGCGAAACGGCGCGCCAGTTCTTCGTTGATGATGGCGGTTTTCGCAGCATCTTCGCGATCCCGGTCATCGAAGTACCGGCCGGCAACAAGGGGGGTGCCAACGGTCTTCAGGTATTCCGGGCTGACCCAGTTGATCAGAACGTCCCGAGTGCCCTCCGGGTCCTTCGATCCTTCGAATGTGATATTTCCGCTGGCCGTCGAGTTCCGCAGCGGCGGAACCGCGGCGGCGCCGACGGATGTCACTGCGGGTATGCCGCGCAACTCCTCAGT
>Ga0073934_10004275_pt1 | contig 24151 bp, 19 predicted proteins | sample LarsenN4metaG_FD_76834 | JGI IMG/M metagenome (GOLD analysis project Ga0073934, IMG submission 76834) | Hot spring sediment bacterial and archeal communities from British Columbia, Canada, to study Microbial Dark Matter (Phase II) - Larsen... ... | reverse complement strand
TATCCGAAAGACCCGGATCTTCCCAAAGCCGGAGCGGTCAGTTACATGGGTTTTCCGCTTTTGGACATTGACGAGCGCGTCCTCGGACATTTAGCGGTCATCGACACAGAGCCCATGCCGGAGGACCCAAAGGCCCTGGCACTATTTCGCATCTTTGCCGCCCGTGCCGCTGCGGAATTGCAACGCCTTCGTGTTGAAGCAGAAGTAAGGAAGCGAGAAGAGGAACTGAAACAGCTAGTGAATAGCGCCATGGATGCGATTGTTCAACTCGACCACGACCTCAGGGTAACACGGGTGAATCCGGCCGCAGAAAAGGTATTCAAATGTTCAAAAGACGAAATCCTCGGCCAGTTTTTTATACGGTTTCTCGGAGATAAAGACGTTGAAAAATTGAATAGGCTCGTCAAAGAACTCAATGACCTCCCCGAATCCCGACGTTATCTGTGGATTGCCGGCGGCCTTCCGGTTATATGCGCCGAGGGTGAACAATTCCAAGCTGAGGCTACGATATCACAATTTGAGATGCAGAAAAATACTTGCTACACACTAATACTCCGAAACGTCAACGAACGCATCGAGGCCGAGGAGAAGATTCGCTCGCTGACCGTGGAAACCGAATACCTGAAAGAGGAACTAAAGACACTTCTCAACCTTGACGAGATTATCGGTGAAAGCAAACCGATGCTCCGGGTATTACAGGATGTAGCACAAGTAGCGGACACAGACGCCACGGTGCTAATTCTAGGTGAAACCGGCACCGGCAAAGAGCTTATCGCCAGGGCAATCCACTCCGCAAGCAGACGACGTGATAAACCCCTCATCAAGGTAAACTGTGCCGCCATCCCGGCCACGCTTATGGAGAGTGAATTTTTTGGCCACGAGCAGGGTGCGTTTACCGGGGCCACCAAGAAAAGAGAAGGACGTTTTGCACTGGCAGACGGGGGAACAATATTCCTCGATGAGGTCGGTGAGCTGCCGCTTGACCTCCAAGTTAAGCTCTTACGCGTTTTGCAGGAAGGAGAATTCGAACCGGTGGGCAGCTCTCACACCAAAAAGGTTGACGTTAGAGTTATAGCCGCAACCAATCGTGATTTACATAAGGCGGTGCAGAATGGGAATTTTAGGGAGGATCTTTATTATCGACTGAACGTATTCCCCGTCGAGGTACCTCCTCTTCGGGAGCGCGAAGACGACATCGTTTTGATTGCCTCCACCCTTGCTCAAAGATTCGCACAGAGAATGGGCCGCACCATCCAACCACTTTCTGACCGGGACATCAGACGCTTAAAATCCTACAGTTGGCCCGGAAATGTGCGCGAGCTACAAAACGTCATCGAGCGCGCAGTAATTACTTCCCAAGGCGGTCGGCTAAATCTAGACCGTGCCCTGCCGGAAGCGGACAAGGGTACTTCGGCAACTTCGACTGCGTCGGTGGAAGAACACCCCGAAAGGATTCGCACTATTCACGAAATCGAGGAACTGGAAAGGCAGAACCTGATTCGTGCTCTGGAGGCAACCAATTGGCGGGTTTCCGGCGAGAACGGCGCGGCCAGATTGCTTGGCATTAATTCATCTACCCTAAGCTCGCGCATGAAGGCCCTTGGAATAAAACGGCCTAGATAACCACCCCCCTTGCCCCCTCCTTGCTAAGGAGGGGGTTGGAGGAGGGTCAAGAATTTAAATCCCGTTAGCTTTCTCGGAGAATTACTTAATCTCAAATTTCCTCACGAAATCCCATAATTTGCGAAATCTCGCAATTTGTACTAACTTGTCATAAGTCCCGTAAATCACCATTTTCGTTAAAAAAACCGACCTCATCGAAACTGGCATGATCCCTGCAGTTGCTTTGTCATAGCCGATGAGAACCAATTCACCGAAGCTTTGTACGGAGAGTTAGAAAACTTTCAGGATTGAAATAATGGAACCGGGAGTTATAGCAGGCACAATCTCGACGACCGTTTTCACTTTAAGCAACTTCCCCATGCTGCTTAAGGCAGCAAGGACCCATAACCTGCAGTCATACAGCTACACATATATCATCATGAATAACTTAGCCAACCTGATTCATTGGCTTTACATATCAGCAATGCCTTTCGGGCCCATTTGGGTTCTCCACGGTTTTTATACTGTATCGAGTGTGTTGATTTTACTCTGGTATCTCCGCTATGAAAAAGGCTATCAGGTTTTTTCTTCGAACATTAGAAAGGCGCTAGCCCTCCCCCATTTAAGAAGAACCAGTCGAGTTTCTTATATAAAATTTAAATTGCAAGGGTTTAATCTAATCAAAACGGACACGGCATCAGCAGGTCACCTCTAACAGGACGATTTCACTTTTCCAAATGCCACTCTGAATACCATAACTAAGTCAATAATACCCTCTTCGTTCTGAGTGGTGAGCTTGCCAATAGTCCCGTTCATCCTGAGCCCCTCATTACATTCAGAGCTTGTCCTGAACAGAGCGAAGAAATAGACTCTGCGTAGAGTCAATGCACGTTTTTCTGTCATCCTGAGCGGCAGTGAAGGATCTAGATTCTTCGCCGCTTAGCCTACTGAGCCAGCCGAAGGGTGGCTCAGAATGACAAATGACAGTAGCAGAAATTTACTGGTAAACAGAAAAAGTTATGTGAAGGATTCAATTACATCTCAGACTGTTCGCGTGTCTTATTACCCCCATTTATGAAATCTCAATAATTTAATTTGCTTGATCTCGCAAATTGCGAAATTTCACAAATCTTTCCTGCACCCTAAATTCGATGTAATCATCAACAATCATTAAGTATTTATGAACAACATAAACATGGCACGCAACATGCACATATATATCAACAGTTCTTGACAACAAAAAATTCAAAAAAGGAGGTAAAGCAAAATGTCAGAACAAGCAACAGCAAGCAAGGTAGAAGAAGTTGTTTTAAACGGTGTTAACGTCAGTAAGCTCGTAGACACCATAGAGCTAATAAAGGAGAATGCGGATGTCGCCAAGTTTAAATTCCGCGCCTCCAATAAATGGCTAATCGGAGGACACAACCGATCGACCATTAAAGATTTTTACGGCGCCTGCCAGGAGGATACCTCCCGAGAGAAACCATTCGTCTTTGACAACGACGAGCCTCCCGTCCTTCTGGGAGAGAATAACGGGGCAAACCCCGTGGAGTTTATACTTCATGCGATGGCCGGCTGCATAACCACCACTTTTGTATATTACGCTGCGGTTCATGGGGTCAAGATAGACGAGATCGAATCCTCCTATGAAGGTGACCTCGACCTCCGTGGAATGCTCGGGCTACCCGGTCGGACAGAGGTCGGTTATGAGCGAATCCGGGTGAAATTTAAAGTTAAATCGGATGCGCCGAGGGAGAAGTTGGAAGAGCTTATCGACCTAGCCCAGAAGAGATCGCCGGCTGCGAACAGCGTGATGAATCCCGTCCCCGTCTCAATTAGCCTAGAGACAAAGTAAATAAAAAAAGGCATGCTATACAAGAGCGAATACGCGATATATAGCATGCCTTTATCGTAGCCTGATAATTATATATCAAGGAGGATAGTACCATGGCAGTTAAATGTCCTGCAGGATTTGATGTAAACCGCTTACGTGAGTTGGTACATGAAACATATGACCGGGTAGCCCATGAGCCCCAGGGCGACTTTCACTTTCACCGTGGTCTGGATTATGCCGTCGAGTTCCTTAATTACGATAGAAAGGAACTCGAATCATTGCCGGAGGAGTGTACAGCCCGTTTCGCCGGTGTCGGAAACCCTCATCGCATTGGCAAAATCAATCCCGGTGAGACCGTCCTTGACCACGCCTGCGGCGCGGGAATGGACTTACTTCTTGCAGCAAAAAAGGTAAGGACCGGTGGCAAGGCTATCGGTGTGGATATGACCAAGGCTATGCGTGACTACGCAAAAGCCGCCGCGGAGAAAGCCGGACTTTCACACATTGTGGATATACGTGAAGGCTTCCTAGAGGAATTGCCGGTCGAAGATGAAAGTGTTGACGTAGTCATCTCTAACGGAGTCGTTAACCTCTCACCGGATAAGGAAAAGGTGTTCAAAGAAATCGCCCGCGTGCTCAAACCCGGAGGGCGCTTATTCTTGGCGGATGTCGTGGTGCAGAGAGAACTTAAGCTCGATGCACGCAGCAGTCCTGAGTTATGGGCGGCATGCATTGGGGGTTCTCTCCCGGAACCGGAATTGTTCGAGATAAGCTCGGCTGTCGGATTGTCCGATGGAAAGATTCTGGAACGTTTTGATTGCTTCAGAAATACCTCTGCCGAGGTTAAGGTGTCTAAGGACCTGTATGTTCAGGCAGTAAACTTCTTTGCTAGGAAGTGAATGAGCTCTATACAATAAAGAGAAGACATCCTAAAAGAACCACTTAAGAAGGTCATAAACGTTAGTTTGTCTTAGCAGTGTAGGATTAGTTCTGTTTAAGTATTGAAGAGAGTTTATAAGTAATGCCCAAAAAATTAGTGACAGGCCTTGTTTAGTTCAAAGTGAAAAGCAATATCCCCCAAGATATTAAGACTATGCCAAGCGGTTTACTGATCCGACGGCCCCATGATGCGTTCTTCTCTATTACCATTACTATAGCCAATACAAACATCCAACCGAGACTGCCAAAGCCTATAACAAACATGAGAAGCATAAGAGCCCAACAGCAACCGACACAGAAAACCCCGTGATCCACACCTAAACGAAACGCATTCCTTTTTTCATTGCACCCCTGCCAATGCTCTATAACAAAGCTGAAAGGCGATCTACACTTGTCAAGACAGCGATATTTTAGTGATGTAAATTGGAAAGCACCGGCGAGAATCAACAGAAGAGGAGCGCCAGCCAGCTCTTGATGTCTAAGCCAAGGTATATTACCCACTACCCAGTGAAGTAACTGATATCCGAGGTAGACTAGAGAACCAAATACAGCCCAGATTGCCAAATAGCCAATTATTACCAGTGCCACTAATAGCAGGCGGTCAGGCCGACTACCCGCAAGTGCATGGAACGTGGCAATGACCGGAAGACTCGTCGGCAGCATCATTGCCACCGTCATAAGCGTCCAGCTTAATACGAACAGCAGGATGAATAAACTCGATGAGTGGAGATGGTGGCCTAAATTATGGGCATGAAAAAAACTATTTACGGAGCCTTCGGTAAACCACAGCACTGCCCAAGCAGCCAAGACCAGTATTAAAATCGAGAAAAATAATACCGTGCGTTCGACCGCCGGAGGGGCCGAGCTTCTGAACATCGACATCTATATGAACCCCACAAGTTAGGATTTAGTAGAGTATTACTCTTACGCCCATCTGCTTAGGAACGTATATACTTCGACGTTGCTGAGTAGAGGTATGCGTTCCCTACAATTTCCTGGTGTTTATCACCTGATTAGACGCCCAAGTCATCAGGAAGATTGGAGTATCTCCGAATAACCGTAATATCGGTTAAGCCTTAAAACGGAAAGAACCGGATACAGCGTTGTGGCCTTTTAGGTCAATATCGAATCCAGGCACTTTGGCTCTGTAATTCGATGCCTTACCCACATATGCAGGAGAACCAGGAATTGTAGTAAAGATGGTATCGTGAATCGCCGATTCCTTTCCCGTTAAACCCTTGAACGGAGCAAGCGATGCTTCAATTCCATCCCCAACTTTAATAGTTCCGCTAGCACCCTTGATATCAAATGCTATCGGAACCTTTTCCACAGATACAATTTCTCCCACCAGTTTAGCCATATCGGCAATAGGCCCTCCAAGCTTTCCAGACCAAACGTTCAAGAGCGCTTCTTTCTGCTTTTCTGTAGCATTCTGGTCAATATAGACACGGACAGACCAATTCCCTTTAAGGATGTTACCCGGTATATGGCACAGCATTACAATGGAACGTCCCGACACATCCACTCCCTCAACATTACCTTTATCCACATGCCATCCCAGCAAACCGTCACAGTAATCCAAATCCGGGTCCTCTCCCACCCAGCATGGGCAGAGAACATTGCAAGTGCATACTTCTAAAAGCTGACCTTCAACTTCATACGCCATTTCATCCCTCCTCATCAGTTAGATTGAGTCAACTTTCGGCTCTACTGCTAAATGGTGAGTTTACTACGGATAATCCTTATAGCAAAATTGCCCATTTTTGTCAATAAGAGTTCATGTACCTGAAAAGTATTTCTGAGAAGGGTTTATCAAGTTATCTGAGAGCGCTGGACATTTAATTTATTCATTTCAAATAGGTATAATAACCACAAACCAAAAGGCTGGAAATGCTATGCAAGTTGCCCTAAAATTTCTCTACCTTCTATCCCTAACCCTCTGGATAGGGAGCATATTTTTCTTTTCGCTGATTACTGCGCCCAGTATTTTCAAAGTCCTACCCCGTAATTTAGCCGGAGACCTGGTTTCGGATATCTTCCCCAAATATTATCTCATAGCCTACATATGCGGCGGAATCGCTCTTATCACCTCGTGCATCTTATGGTTTAAAGGAAAACCCGGGGTTTTACCGTTGTTAAGAATCTTTATTCTTCTCATAATGCTCGGGCTGGCCGTTTATGCCGGCAGAGTAATAAGACCCCAGGCACTGGAAGCCCGCACGGAGATGAAAAGCTTGGCTGAAGACTCCCCGAGGTACTTGGAAGTGCATGACCGGTTTCAAAAGCTCCATAAACGATCGGTCATCATGAACTCAGCCGTATTCTTGATGGGAATTGCTATTGTTCTTATTACCGCATATACTTATAAAGAATAAAAAAGCTTTCGTAGAGAAGGAGGTAGTTAAAAATATGTTTGAGGTTACTACAAAAGCTGCTGGTGAGATCAAGAGGCTATTACAGGGCGAAGACATACCTAATGCTGTGCTTAGAGTTCGGGTTGTCCCGGGCGGATGCTCCGGATTTTCATATGAGATGGGCTTTGACGACGTGACAGAAGATACGGATAAGGTTTTCGAGGTAGATGGCATTAAGGTAGCAATAGATGAATTTAGTTTTCCTTACCTCCAGGGAGCCAGGCTTGATTACTCCGACGGTCTTAGCGGCACCGGTTTTAAGATTGACAATCCTAATGCCAAGGGTTCCTGTGGCTGCGGCTCATCGTTTACGGTTTAAAAACAACCCTCCAAAATACAAAAGGGCTGGCTAACAGAGTAACGCCAGCCCCTATTTAAAAATCAAGAATAAATCTCGTTTTTTCAACCAATTTAATAGAGTTCTCCGCGTATTCCCCTGCTCTTCAATACACCACTAAAATCAATTAAAATCATAACTTTATTTGGTACTATCCGATTTTATTTACTTAAACGTCTAAAAGCATAAGGAGGATATGAATATGAAATTCGGAATAGGATACTACAGCTTGCAGTCACCGCCGCATGCCCCTAAAGAACATCGGCAATTGTATTCAGAAATGTTGGAAGAGATAAGTATTGCCGAAGAACTCGGATTTGACTCCGCCTGGCTTACCGAGCATCACTTCCTTGCCGATGGGTATTGCCCTTCCCTCATGGTAACGGCTGCGGCCATTGCCGCCCGTACCAAGAAAATTCGCATCGGTACTGGGGTATTGCTTTTACCCCTGTACAATCCGGTTAAGGTGGCAGAAGATGCGGCAGTAGTGGACATTATATCGGACGGACGTTTGATCCTCGGCCTCGGCTTAGGATACAGGCAGGAGGAGTTTGATGCATTCGAAGTCTCTCTGAAACATCGAAAAGGGCGAATGGAGGAAGGAATCGAGATATTAAGGAAAAGCTGGGCCGAAGAAGAATTTAGTCATAGAGGAAAACATTTTAAAATTAAGAGCGTAAATGTGACTCCTAAGCCTGTTCAAAAACCAATTCCCATTTGGATAGGTGCTTTTACGGAGCCGGCTATCCGGCGTGCGGCACGCATAGGAGCACCTTTATATGTACCGGCTATTGGCGTAATACCAATTGTAAAAAGCTTGTTTGACTTACATTCCTCTCTTCTCAAAGAATACGGGCGAAATCCTGATGCTTTTGAGAAGCCTCTTGTTCGAGAAGTATATATATCGGATGAAAGAGGAGATGTCGTCTGGGAAAAGATCAAAGAGCACGGAACATATACTGCAAAGGGGTATGCTGCCTGGGGGTCAATGGTAGACCGAGATGGAAATTTATTGACAGACCCCGACGACCCTATCTTATACGACTTGGCAAAGGAGCAAAGCATAATTGGAACGCCGGAAGAGTGTATAGAAACAATTAATAGATATAAGGAAGCATTACCCATAGACAACCTTATATGCCGATTTAATTTTCCGGGTATAAGTCACAAGGAAGCTATGCACTCTATGCAGCTTTTCGCAGATAAAGTTATGCCTTATGTAAAGTAACTGTGGCCCTAGACATTCAAAACATTGAAATACCGAAAGCTAGGAAGTACGAACCTTTTGGTTTCTGAAATCGGCTTTGGCACCTGGGGAATAAGCGGGCGGGGCTACGGGCCGACCGATGACACGGAGTCTATCCGTACTCTACATAAAGCCTTAGACTTGGGAGTCAACTTTATTGACACCGCCGATTCTTACGGAGACGGACACAGCGAGGAGCTTATCGGTAAGGTTTTAAAGGAAAGGGGTGATAAGGAGACCATAATTGCCACCAAGTTTGGGTGGGATTTCTACGGAAGAGGAGGCATCAGGAGTAATTTAAGAAGAGATTATATATCTTTCGCACTGGAGCAGAGCCTCAAAAGACTGAGAAGAGACAGGATAGACATCTATCAGATACATAATTCAAAACCTGATGCGATAAAAAAGCACGGTGTTTATGAAACGTTAGATGAGCTGAAAAAACAGGGGAAGATCCGGTTTTATGGAGTTTCCGCTCTTTACTTAAATGACGGTATCGAAGCGATAAAAACAGGGAACCCGCATACCATCCAGGTTGTTTACAACATCCTCGACCAGGAGGCAGGGGAAAAGTTATTTCCGCGAGCCATAAAGAACAACATAGGAATCATCGCCCGGGAGCCTCTTGCCTCCGGGATCATGTCCAGTAAATACGATGAGAATTCAAAGTTTCCCAAAAGCGACCATAGACGGGGATGGAGTAAGAGCTTCTTAGAAGAAAGAGCCAGAAAAGTCAGCAAATTAAAATTCTTGGAAAAAGAAGGGCGGTCATTAACCCAAGCCGCTATAAGGTTTACTCTTTACAATGAAGCGGTATCGGTTGTCATCCCCGGGGCAAAGACGGAAAGACAGGTAGAGGAAAACGTAAATGCGGGAGAGATTGAGCTTGATGTGAGTGAGCTAAAAAGGCTTGAGGAACGCTTATAAGGCAATTAATGATGCTGGAATGCTCTAAACGCTATAAACGGTTCTTATCCGGACACAGTATTTTACCCATACGGTAACCCAAATATTTTATGTTATAATATCCACCCACTAATGAACTAAATCCCTTTTTTGACAACCCTTTTCTTTTTTCAGAGGAAAATACGACTATCATGACAGCATTCATCTTGATCGCATCACGGTTAGACAAAAGCAGAGAGAGGGAGGAGTGAATGGCCCGCATTTCACAAATGATGGAGATACACGAACAGGCAAGGTCCTATAATCGGGTAAAGTCAAAGCATATAATAGATTCCCTTTATACCGATTTTACGCCCTGGTCCGAGCTTCCTGGTTTCTCTAATAAAATAAAAGCGCCCGCCGGAAAGATAATAGAATTCGTCGATGACCCTACGGTGATTATTGGAACGGCTAAGCTCAAGAGCAGGAATAAGGAGGTGGCAATCATCGCCCAGCAGACCCCTTCAAACGATGTAGAGCGGGCGAAGTTCAACTACGGGTTGGTAAAAGCAGACGGATACGGACTATCCTACAACATGATGCAATATGCGGAGAAGAAAGGCTTGATGCTTCACACATTTGTCGATACCATCGGTGGCGATCCCTTCGAATACTCCGCAGGAAAACTCCAGTCCTGGCTGATATCGTACTGCCAGGCTAAAATGATCACCCTCAACACTAAGTCCATTTCCACAATTATCGGGAGCGGAGGGAGCGGAGGGGCAATCGCAATCCAGCTAGCCCATAGACGCTTCATGCTCTCCCGTGCCGAATATTCGGTTATTACTGCAGAGGGATGCTCGGCAATACTTTTTCGAAGTCCTTACAACATAGAGGAAGCGCTCAAGGTTTTGCAGCCAACTTCCGATTACATGCTTAAATACGGCATAGTGGATAAGGTGATCAAAGAGCCCTCATTAGACAGTTCCGACTATTTAACCACCGTGCTCGAAAATATCCAGAAATCCTTGACTCAGGCCACGGATGAACTAGAACGAGCAGACACCAACTATCTCCAGAAGAGCTTAAGAGACCGGATAGAAGAGTGCGGACAGTTGGAGAAACGGCCTCGAAAATATCAAGCTTTTGCCAGGAAATTAAAATTATGGCTTTTGCCCTCTCACACCTTTAACAAGTCCGTTACTCCGGAAATTTCTCACATGCAGATAGCATTATATGGCGCAGAGCCTTACGTGTGCAATGATGAAAAAGACCTGGAAGGAAAGGTAAGCCGGTACGGATGCCGAAACCATTCTACGCAGAAAGAGTTTCAAGAAAATTTTTATGCCTGTCCGTATTGTCAAAAACCCGGTTCGTTAGGGTCGGATCATTATATTGACTTGCTATTAGATTCGGGCTCATTTCATGAATTGCATCCCGATTTAAGCGCTGGAAACGTTGATGGGCGATTCAGCTTCTATGACTATTCGGAAAGTCTCAGCAAGATGTCCGGGCGTACTGACTCAAAGGAAGCGCTGGTTATCGGCTATGGAACTATTTCCGAATTGCCTGTTGCCGTTGCGGTCTGCGATTTTCGGTTCATGGGCGGGTCGATGGGGGCTATCTTTGGCGAGAAAATGAAACTCATAGTAGATTACGCCATCCGCAAAAAGATTCCCTTGATTTCTATATCCGCAACCGGGGGAGCCAGAATGCAGGAAGGAACGGTGGCTCTATACCAGATGGCAAAAACTATCTCGGCTGTTTTAAAGCTGAAAGATGCCGGGCTGCCTTATATTTCTATTCTCGGCCACCCCACCACCGGGGGAGCACTGGCCAGCTTTACCGTTTTAGGCGATTTCATCATCGCCGAGAAAAAAGCGACTATCGCCTTTGCCGGGGACCGCGTGGTCAAATTGACCAGCGGGGGTAGGGGGGTGGACCCGAATGTAATGACCGCGGAATTTTTCGCTGAGCATGGAGGCATGCACCTCGTCACCGAACGCCGTCAGCTAAAATCGATTATAACCGGCTTGCTCCTATTTCCACCATGGAATAAAAGGCTAAAAAAACAAACTGAATCAGATAATGGATACTAATGTCGAAATAAACCAAAGGTTATAGTAGAAGGAATGCAAGACAATTAATTATATTCCATCAGATGTTCATATATATACTAATTTCAAGTTTATTAGACTATATTACAGCCCCAGCTAACAAAAGTTTTAAGCCCATAACTATAGTATTACCTTCCCAAATTAAAAATCAGGACAAAAGTCCGATTCATAATACTATAGTTTGAAATTAGAATAGTGCTCAAGTACTAGCACCCATGGGGTATGGCTGCCTAAAATTTCCAGATTTGTAAGCGAGATAGCGGAGCTATATTATATCACTCTATATAATCCGCAAAACAATTAAAATGTACACTAAAACCAATTCAAATAAACCAAATACATCAAGCGTTTTAACCGTTATTATCAATTTGGAGGTACCTTGTTTAAATTAGAACTGCCCGAGAACAAAGACATTCCAGAACTCAGCCTGCCGAAGACACTTCCACATTTTAATATTCGTCCGTCACATGGCTGGGTTTCTCTAAAGCTCAAAGACATTTGGGAATACCGTGAGCTTTTATATTTTCTGGTCTGGCGTGATATCAAAGTACGCTATAAGCAGACCGTACTAGGCGTAGCATGGGCCATATTACAACCTATTTTGACTATGGTGGTATTCAGCATCTTCTTTGGACGACTGGCTAAAGTGCCGTCCGACGGAATACCTTATCCGCTGTTTGCCTATTGCGCACTAATACCTTGGCAGCTATTTGCAAACGCACTGACAGCGTCAGGCAACAGCCTGGTGTCAAACCAACAACTTTTGACAAAGGTTTATTTCCCGCGCCTAATCATCCCGACATCGGCTGTGTTAGCCGGTCTGGTCGATTTTGGAGTTTCACTCCTGGTGTTGATTGGAATGATGTTCTATTTCGGAATTGTCCCAACTGCAGCAGTTTTAACCTTGCCCCTGTTAATCCTGTTAACTATAGCCAGTGCCCTAGCGGTGGGATTATGGTTATCAGCTCTAAATGTCCAATATCGCGATGTGCAATATACAATACCTTTCTTGATGCAATTCTGGCTGTTCCTAACCCCAATTGCCTACCCAAGTAGCCTGGTACCGGAGAAATGGCGTATTTTATACGGCCTGAATCCAATGGCCGGAGTGGTGGAAGGGTTTCGCTGGGCACTCCTTGGTAAAACCAACGGAATAGGATCGCTAATATTTGTTTCTGCGTTGGTGGTTGCTATACTCCTCTTTGGGGGTCTGGTGTACTTTAGACGTATGGAGAATACATTTGCTGATGTAGTGTAAGCTATGAGCGATATAGCTATCAGTGTTAAAAATCTTAGCAAGAGGTACCGTATTGGCCAGCGCCAGCGCCATAATGCCCTTCGTGACAAAATCACCGACGCCATGTACACAAGCCTCCGCCGACTTTCGCGTTTCGTGAACGGACAACCGGCAGCTTATAAAGAAGATAACATCATCTGGGCCCTAAAAGATGTCTCTCTCCAGGTGAAACGGGGTGAGGCTGTTGGCATTACCGGTCCCAACGGTGCCGGGAAGAGCACGCTACTAAAGATTCTCACTCGAATCACCGAGCCGACGGAAGGCTATGCCGACATCTATGGTCGAGTGGGCTCACTACTAGAGATCGGTACCGGATTTCACTCAGAATTAACTGGACGAGAGAACATATATCTGAACGGAGCTATCCTGGGCATGAAGAAAACAGAGATCGACCGAAAATTTGACGAGATTGTTGCATTTTCGGAGATCGAGAGGTTTCTGGACACTCCGGTGAAGCGCTATTCCAGTGGGATGTATATGCGCTTGGCTTTTTCCGTGGCTGCCCATCTTGAACCGGAGATTTTATTAGTTGATGAGGTATTGTCCGTAGGCGACGCTTCCTTCCAGAAGAAGTGCTTTGCCAAAATGGAGGAAATAAGGCACGAAGGTCGGACGATACTTTTTGTATCACATAATTTGGGTGCTATTACCCGTCTCTGTCAAAGAACTATTCTCTTTGAAGAAGGGCAAATTTCAGCAGATGGACCATCTCATCAAGTTATCAGTTCTTATTTAACCCCAGAAACTGGTACAACCGCCGAGAAAATATGGACTGACCCGGAAAAGGCTCCCCAGGGTGAAATCGCCCGCCTGCGTGCTGTACGATTAAGGTCGGTAGAAGGCCATCTGATCGATACGATCGACATCAGACAACCTCTAAGGGTCGAGATGGAATACGAGGTTCTCAAACCAGACCATATCATCATGCCCCATTTTGCATTTTACAACGAGGAAGGTGTCTTGGCTTTTTCAGCCCATGACCTGGATCCTGCCTGGCGGAGGCGCCCCCGTCCAGTTGGCTTATATGTAAGCACAGCCTGGATTCCCGGCAATCTACTGGCAGATGGTACTTTTTCGGTAGGAGCCGGGATTGATACGATTGACCCTATTATCTTCCAATTTTATGAATACGACGTAGTAGCATTCCACGTGATTGACAGTCTTGAGGGTGATTCGGCTCGGGGCGATTTCACCGGGGACATGGGCGGTGTTCTTAGACCGATGCTTAAGTGGAGTACACAATACAATGGCGACGAATCCTACACCAAACAGTGCTCAAAATCATAATTAATGCCATGCTGCACCAAGAAGAGAAAATGCATAGCGAGCCTCTCGTATCTGCCATCATTATCTTTTTGAATGCCGAGAAATTCCTAGACGAAGCCATTGAGAGCATTTTTGCCCAGACCTATGAGAACTGGGAATTATTGCTTGTAGATGACGGCTCGACTGACGGAAGCAGCAGAATCGCTTTAAATTATGCTCAACATTACCCCGGTAAGGTGTTCTATCTTGAGCATGACGGCCATCAGAATCGGGGAATGAGTGCCTCCCGCAATTTGGGAATAAAACAGGCCAGAGGTAAGTATATCGCTTTCCTAGACGCAGATGATGTATGGTTTCCGCAAAAACTGGAACAGCAAGTAGCCATTCTCAACTCTCAGCCCGAGGCGGCCATGGTTTATGGGCGCACCCTGATTTGGCATACCTGGATGAACGACCCCAAAAACAAACACCGTGACTACATGTTTGATCTCGGGCTTCAGCCAAATACCTTAATCAAGCCACCGAGACTGGTCCTTCTCTTGCTGCAAGGTAAATATCAAACGCCTACGACTTGTAACGCCATGCTAAGGCGAGAAGTATTCGAAGAGATAGGTGGATTTATAGAAAGCTTTCGAGGCATGTATGAAGACCAGGTCTTTTTTGTAAAGCTTGGCCTCAAGCTTCCTGCGTTTGTGGCGAATGAATGCTGGGCCAGATACAGACAGCATCCGGATAGCTGTTGTGCCATTGCCGAGAAAAATGGGGAATCCGATCCGGCCTGGCTACACCTTTTAGGTTGGATAAGAGACTATTTAATAGAGCAGGGCGTGACCGACAGAAGAATATGGAATGCGCTAAATAAGGCATGGCGTCCACAAACTTCTCATGGCGTCCGGGGCTTCATTCAAAATCTTAAATGGTGCATACAGAGAAAGTTGATATGGACAGCCTTGGGAGTAGCCAAATGGACTTTACCCGCTCCTGCCTACCGCTGGATACAGATGAAACGGGGGGTCATTTTGCCGGATAGTACTCGAAACTAACAAACTTCAACAGAAATATAACTTATATTAGGTATTCCCCCACGATGAGAATCGCCTTCATTAGCTATGAATATCCTCCAGATGCTGCCTATGGCGGCATAGGAACTTATGTGTATCAAGCAGCCAGAATGCTCAAGGAGCGCGGCCATTATGTAGAGGTATTTACCAGTAGCCCGTACCGCTCCGGAAGCGAGACTGAGGATGGTGTATTGGTTCACCGAGGTAATGAGAAAGAGCAGCAAAACTTCTCATTACCTATCGGTCAAATCTTCGCAGAACGTCACGCCTCGGTTCAATTTGACGTGCTTGAAGGACCGGACTATGCTGCCGACTCCAGAGAAGCCGTTCGGCTTGTACCTGAAATTCCGCTGGTAATCAAGCTGCATACCCCATCAATTTTGCTTTTTAAGCTTAACTACTATAAACCCGAAACATCTTTTCTGAGAAAGTCCCGGCTCTACGTAAAATCAATACTTAAAGGTGTAAAACATTCTTGGGGGTATGATCCGGACATCGAGGCTTACCGTTTATACACCTTGAAGGCTGATGAGATAGAGCGCTCGCATGCGCTTGATGCTGATGAGATCGCTACACCTTCTAAGGCTCTGGGAAATATGATGATACGGGAATGGGGTATTGATCCGGCAAAAATATCACACGTTCCTTATCCCTATATTCCTACTAAAGAGTTACTTAATATACCGGTCAACACGTATACAAATGTTGTGACTTTCATAGGTAGGTTGGAAATACGAAAAGGAGTACTAGATTTGGCAAAGGCCATTCCAATCATTTTACTTCGCCACCCCGAGGTCAGGTTTCGTTTTGTTGGCTCATCGGAGCCTTCTCCCAAGCCAAACGTAACTATGCAGCAGTATTTGGAGCGTGCATTACGGAAATACACCAAGTCGGTAGAGTTTACTGGATTTTTACCCCCTGATGACATTCCGAATATACTAGCCGATACAGATATATGTGTTTTCCCTAGTATTTGGGAGAATTTCCCCTGCGTGTGCCTGGAAGCAATGGCCGCCGCCCGCGGAATAGTGGGAAGTCGGGGTGGAGGTATGGATGATATGCTAGATGCTGGACGGGCCGGTAAACTTATTCCTCCTCGCAACCCTGCGAAAATTGCGGAAGCAGTGATAGAGTTATTAGAAAACCCGGGCTTACGTATGGCGCTCGGACAAGCGGCTCGTCGACGCCTACTCTTAGAATACAACATTGATCGCATTAGCACGCTTCAGGAAGCCAGCTACGAACGCGCCATTACGAGAAGGCGCGTCAAGGGAATACGTCTTAAAATGGTATCTTAAAAATCCCTTGATGGTTCGATCAAAGTTGAACACGTTCCTTGACTGAATCTTTACCTAATAAACGCCTTTGGTTTCTACCCTTGATCACCTTAGTCGCATCGCTAGGCGTCTCTCTGCTTTTCGCCGAAATGATCCTACGCGCTCTTAATTGGTATTGTCCCGTTCAGCAAGAATCAGAAGAACCTTACCAGTTCTCTGTCAAACGTCATCATGAACTAACTCCCAACACTCGTTATCGGCACAAAGAGCTCGAGTACGATTACATCTGGGAGAACAATTCCCTTGGCATGCGCGATCGCCAGCGTTCGCCGAGTAAGGACCCACAAAGTTTTCGCATATTTTTTCTCGGCGACTCTATGGTTCAAGGGTACGGTGTTCCTTTGGAGCAGACTATGGTTTCTCTCCTCGAAACCAGTCTGAACAAACCAGAACGTGAGAAGAAGGTAGAGGTTCTTAACGGGGGAGTATTCGGTTACAGCCCTTTTCTAGAATATCTTTATCTGAAAGAGGCAATGCCATGGGTTGATCCGGACCTCGTGATTATGGGATTTTCTCTGGTTAACGACGTCGGAGATGACTACTTTTATACCCATCAGGCACGGGTAAGCGAAATAGACGGGTCCGTATATTTTGAAGAAGAGAGGTGGCCTTGGTCCTACCTCAATGAGGTGGTTGAAGCTTCGGCAGTCACGACAGCACACGATATCCGCGCCCAGGAACCGAACAAAGCTCCAGTCAATCGTTACTGGTCACTTCTTTGGGGTCATATCAAACCCTGGGCTCTGAAGTCGCATTTTCTTCTCTCACTTAAGAAACTGCTCAATCAGAGACGTTTAGAACGCGAGTATCGCCAACTCGAAGAACGCAGGCGTGCCATTATTCGAGAACGTAAAGACGACATTCGAATTAATCTAAGACTGGTTAACTATCCGGTTTTAGACCGAAAGCGTCGGCTCGAATACTGGCAGGTCTCGAAAAAATACCTTGCTGAAATGCATAGGCTTTGTAGCGCACGCGGGATTCCTATGGTTCTAGTTGTAATCCCGATTTTAGGCCCTGAGGAAAATGAATTCAAGGAGCCTTATGAAGTCCTAGATGAAATTGGCCGTGAACTCTCCATCCCAGTTATCCAGCTTCTACCCGAGTTTCAAAAATGGCCTCCGGAAAAACTCGAGTATGAAGTGGACGGACATTGGAATCCAGAGGGCAACCGCTTAGCGGCGACGGTCCTGGATCGAGAACTTCGAAAGTTTAATCTTCTCCCACCTTTAAAAAACCACTGAAGGCTTGTCGCTCTACTCCAGTTTGGTGAGGATAACTCATCCAGCTACAAATACCTGTAAAACAAGTTTACAGCATGAATGTATCGATTATCATACCCGCTCATAATGCGGAAGAGACAATAGAGAAAGCCCTTCAATCTCTTCTAGATCAGACCTTCCCACACTGGGAAGCAATTGTGGTAGATGATGGCTCGACCGACGGCACAGCAGCGATTGTACAAAGCTTTATGGAGCGAGATGAACGCTTTCACTTCTTAAAACAACAGCAGATGGGTGTGAGTGTAGCCAGAAACAACGGTATTAAGCTGGCTTGTTTTGACTGGTTAGTTTTCTTAGATTCCGATGATTGGATTTTACCTCGTCACTTAGAACTCCTGACCGGGTTGGTCGATGCTGACCCAAGCCTCGATGTTGCCTATTGCGGGTGGGCATACGTCACCCCCGATGGCGAGCGGGTATTTGAAGAATTTTATGGCAAGGTAGGAGATTTATTCGCCGACTACACCACTTGTTGTGTCTCCGTGATACATACTTACATCGTTAGACGCTCTCTAGTCATAGATGTTGGAGGATTTGACCCGTCTTTCCGCACCTGTGAGGACTGGGATCTCTGGCAGCGAATTGCGCGTACCGGTGCACGTTTCGGAGGTATCGGAGAGATACTGGCAGCTTACCGAATGCGGCCAGGCTCGGCTACGTGCAATAGTCCCCAATTACTCAAAGACGGAATACGGGTCCTGAATCAGGGGCACGCACCAGACCCTCGTCTCGCCCAACTGCATATCCCTTATCCCGAGGGTTTGCCTAGTGAACAACTGGTAAAAAATAAGTTTGACTTACTCTTCGCTTGCGCCGGATACGCAATCGGAAGCGGAAATGATGCAAGGCCATTACTTCAGGAGCTAAAAGGTGAGAGATGTTCAAAGCTTAACCCTTATGAAGTGGCTAACTGCATTTTCAGGCATGCCATGGTATCTGCATCCAGGCCTAGAAAAGAGTGGTATAAGCTTTGGACTGGTTTTGAGGGTAATGTGGGGGATTTCTTAATCGCGCTAGAAGCTCACTCTGGCACTCCGGGACTAGCCCGTCACGCTCACCGGTTCACGAAACATCTGGTGATGAAATATGCAAAAGATCCCGGGTTGACTCGACGCCTCGGATCACTAGAAGCTTATTTGATTTTGACCATACCAAATTTGATTAAAAAAATTGCAAGGAGAGTCGATAAAATCCAAAGAATTCTGAAACGCTCCTCCAGGGTGGCCTTATTGATGGTTCCTCAACTGAAACACTTTTCCAAGAATATGAGACGCTTTCTTAAGACAAGGCAGAAGAAAAGGCTGGTTCTATCTGTAGAAAAGACCAACCCAAGAGCTCATTTTGAGGAACTCTTTTCAAAAAATCCTGACCCCTGGAATTATACCAATGCCTATGAGCAAACCAAGTATGAGCAAACACTGAGTCTGATCCCGGACGGTCCGATCGAAAAAGCGCTAGAACTGGGCTGTGCTGAAGGACATTTCACGGTGCAGTTTGCACCCCGCGTTAACTATCTCCTGGCTGCCGATATATCACAAACCGCACTCAACCGCGCAGCCGAGCGCTCCAAGAAATTTAAAAACGTGGTTTTCCGGTGTCTTGATATGACAAAAGACCCGATCCCTGGTCAATTTGACCTCATAGTTTGTAGTGAAGTACTATATTTTGTCGGTGATAAAAGAAGACTAAGGGCCATGGCAGATAAGCTGGCCAATAGCTTAAAACCAGGCGGCCACCTCTTGATGGCCCATGCAAATCTCATCGTGGATGAGCCCAATCGACCCGGATTCAATTGGGGCCATGCATTTGGGGCAAAGGTTATCGGCGAGACATTTGCCAGCCACCGTTATCTGGAATTTAGAAAGGAACTTCGTACGCCGCTCTATCGTATTCAGCTCTTCAGGCGTAGGTCCCACACTAATTTTTTTTTACATAGCCATACACCAGAGGCGATTGAATTTGCCCAGCATGGGCCACTTCCTCCCAAGGTAGCCGCGCAGGTTTCGTGGAACACGTATAATCTACCCATTCTAAGATATCGACACGTCAGGCCAATTAAGTCGGATGCTCAGCAACTCTCCACAGTCACACCTGAAGCGTTTGAAGAACAACTTCGTTACTTACGCGACACCGACTACCACAGTATCAGCTTATATGAATGGCTTTATGCAGTGCGTAACAAAACCCCGTTAACTGGTCGAAAGGTAGTGATCACATTCGATGAAGGTTGTCACGATTTCCTAGATTACGCCTGGCCCTTGTTGAAACGGTATGGTTTCTCGGCCGCCGTATTTCTCGTCACAGACCGAATTCTAAGATCCAATATCCAACATAAGAATCACCAAGCGCAAACCACTCCCCTTTCTTTGAAAGAGATCCGTCAACTCCAATCCGAAGGTGTCGCTTTTGGCTCCCATTCGCTCAGCCATTCCGATCTTACGTCAATACCACTTAAGGATGCACTCCACGAGATTAGAGAGTCGCAAGCGATCCTTGAGAATGAACTGGGAACATATATTTCCAGCTTCGCCTATCCTCACGGCAAATTCAACCGGCTGATTGAATACCTTGTCGGAATGAGTGGCTATGATTTCGGCCTATCCTTGGAACCAGGTCTATGCACGATGAATCATTCCTTGCTGGCATTACCCCGCATCGAGGTGAAGGGCTCAGATAATATAGAGGATTTTGCGGCAAAGCTCGGGGCGCATTACCCCAGTAAAAAAGGGTTAGACATTCGTAGTGCCAACAATTTTAGTTGATTAGGGTCTAAAACCCATTTTTAACGCATATCTTGGTCTAGTTTTAACACCCTCAAAGTTTCCTGAATAATGTATAAGTTACTCCAAAAAACTTCATTGCTAACCCATTCTTTGTGCGGACTGGCATTAGTGTCAGTCATCATTTTATTATCATTGGATGGGATGTTCTTACGGAATTCGTTATCGATATTGGCTAGCCTTTTGTTGGTAGCTGCAGTGGCGAAACAAGAACCACACCATAACAGGTTACAGCCAGTCGATAGGTTTTTAGCTTCAACTGAATGGGGTATAGTCAACTTGTCAGTTGAAGAACCAGGGGAAAAAACCATATTATCTTTTACCGTGAAGGAGTTAATTGTATGGGTTCTTCTTTTAGGTTCTCTATTTTTATTCGTTTACCATCCGCACTACTACGAATTTCTAGCCAGGGAAGATTATGTTGTAGAAACGGGCACGGCTCTACTGTTATTAGCCAGCAGCGGGATTTTTCTGCGCATATCGACTATGCTGATACGCTTCAATACATTTCCTAGCATTTTCATTATTACCGCCTTGGTATTGGCATTATCTTTATTTTTCGTCGGAATGGAGGAAATTTCTTGGTTTCAACGAGTTCTGGATATTGATACTCCCAGAGCATTCAAAGACAATCAGCAAGGGGAAACAAACCTCCATAACTTTGCGAGTATACTATTTCAGCAAGCTTACTATTTCGGATCATTCTGTCTTTTTACCATTCTACCATTTGTGAAATCCGAGACACCAGTACTGCAAAAAGGTTTTTTTTCTTTTTTTTCGCCGAGCCGTATTTTTATATTTCTAAGTGCCCTTTTTATATCCTATGATTATCTTGATCTATATTTTTCAAATGCTTGGTTCTTAATGCACTTTTCGTACTTTATAACCCTGTTTATCCTTGTTCACTATACATGGCTTCTGCGCTCAGCAGACAAGACATTTCTGCTTCCGACCCTTGTAATTTATTATTTATTGACGACCGTCATTATTCTATATTTTATATTTCAGTACATTGAGCAACCATGGATAACAGAGGAATACAAAGAACTTATGATCAGTGTGTGTTTTTTACTTTATTCCTTAGAAATCCTTTCGAAAGCCAAACGACTTGAATCTATAGATTTACAAAAACCTCTCCCGATATGAAAGGCAAACCGCTTGTGTCCGTTATTATGATTTTTTTGAACGCTGAGCAGTTCATCGAGGAAGCTATAGAAAGCGTATTTGCTCAGACATACAAAAACTGGGAGTTGCTACTGGTAGACGACGGGTCAAACGACGGCAGCCCCACCATTGCCAAGCGATATTCAGAAAAATACCCTGAAAAGGTGCGCTATCTGGAACACGACGGGCACCAAAATAGGGGCAAGAGCGCATCTCGCAACCTAGGTGTTAACAATTCCAGTGGTAAGTATATAGCACTTCTGGATGCCGACGATGTATTCTTGCCAGAAAAACTGGAGCAACAGGTCGAAATATTGGAATCCATACCCGAAGCAGCCATGTTATATGGGCGTACCCATCATTGGTATAGCTGGACAGGAAGTACTAGAGATGCAAGGCTTGATTACCTTCAGAAACTCGCTGTTCTACCCAACACGCTGGCTATGCCGCCAACTCTTCTCATTCGTTATCTGGAAGACCCGCATAAATATCCATGCACTTGTAGCATTTTGATAAGAAAAGATGTGTTCGAAGACGTAGGAGGATTCGAGGAAACATTCCGAGATTTATATGATGACGTAGTTTTTTTTGTCAAGATTTTCCTGAAAGCACCAGTGTTCGTTGCCGACGCGTGTTGGAGTAAGTATCGACTGCATCCAGCCGAACGCTTTTCCAGGAGTTATCATGCGGCTATAAAAGCCGGACAATGGCACCCTTTCCTGCCAAATCCGACAAGATTGATTTTCTTGAATTGGTTAGAAGGATATTTATCGGAACAAGAAATAAAAGACATCAGAGTCTGGAATGCCCTTCGAAGAGCTCAAAGGCCTTACCGCTATCCCCATTTCTATCGAATGCTGGGCCTCCTCAGGAACATTATAAGGCAGTTGAAAGTCCGTTACTTGAAACTAACAGGGCAAGATGTGTTGCCCATAAAACTATAGTTTTCTATTTTGGAAGTTTTTGCCAGTCTAAAATAATGGTTTAAATTAATACTTCCGGATTGTGTATCGTCCACACATGTTCAGTAAATTAAGTAATAAATTTGTTCTAGCCACCATTACTATTGAAAGATCGAATAAAGGCATTGAAACCTGGAATTACACACGCTACTCCAAAAGAACTGCATTAAGTTATAGAAAGTGGTGTGCCGACCAAAAACCCAGGAGATAGGATGAAAAAGACTGAAACCGGACGGGTGCAGCAAGCTATCGAGTGGTTCAACAATAGATTCACAGTAAAAGGGCTTATATTGATGTATCACAGTATAAACGAGTGGGGCTCAGACCCGTGGTCGCTATCCGTGACCCCTGGTCACTTTGCAGAACATCTTGAAGTTGTGCAAATGTACGGTCGCCCGATGCAACTTAGGCAATTTATACGAAAGCATAGATTTGGAATTACTCCTCGAAACGTTATCGTTATAACCTTCGACGACGGTTATGCCGATAACATAATCAACGCCAAACCGTTGCTGGAACACCATAATATTCCCGCAACGGTCTTTCTCACCACCGGCTATATTGGAAGCGAATACGAGTTCTGGTGGGACGAACTCGACAGGATTTTTTTGCAGCCCGGCATGTTGCCAGAGGTACTTTGTTTAAATATTAACGGAGAAAGCCACGAGTGGAAATTAAACAATGGAGGCCACTACAGTGAGGAAGAGTATCATAATAGCCGAAACCTAAAACCCTGGGATGGAAACCCGGGCTCCCGACACCATCTATATTACTCAGTTTGGCAATTATTAAGGTCTTTACCCCATGACGAGCAAAGAAGGACACTGGATGAAATACTGAATTGGGCTTCTATCAAACCAGCAGTACGCTCAACCCATCGTCCTCTCACTCTAGAGGAAGTGTTTGATTTATCACAGGGGGAGCTTATTGAAGTCGGCTCGCATACCGTAACTCATCCATTTCTCTCCTTGCATGCTTTAGCTTCCCAACGAGATGAAATCCAAAAGAGTAAGGATACATTGGAACATATATTAGGCCGCCCGGTAACCAGTTTTGCATATCCACACGGCGATTATACAGAAGAGGCGATTGCTCTCGTTCGTCAAGCCGGATATGAATGTGCCTGCTCCACGAGCGTTGACATCGTATGGTGGTATACAGATCGTTTGCAATTGCCTCGTGTCCAAGTAGAGGACTGGGATGGTGAAGAATTTGCAAATAGGCTCCATGGATGGTTCAATGGCCGATAATATGAATACTAAGCCGTTAATTTCTGTGATCACCATATTTTACAACGCTGAAAAATTCATCGATGAAGCAATTAAAAGCGTTTTCTCCCAGACTTATGATAACTGGGAGCTTTTGCTGATAGACGACAGCTCATCCGATAGGAGTAGCGAAATTGCTAGGAGTTATGCGGAAAGCTACCCAGAAAAAGTGCACTGTTTTGAGCATGAAGGCCGTCAGAACAAAGGTATGAGCGCTTCCCGCAATCTCGGCATAAGCAAGGCTAGAGGTGATTATATTGCTTTCCTGGACGCAGATGATGTTTTCTTACCACAAAAACTGGGGCGACAGTTAGAGATTCTTATCTCACATCCTGAGGCCGAAATGGTCTGCGGACCTA
>Ga0073934_10004274_pt1 | contig 24152 bp, 19 predicted proteins | sample LarsenN4metaG_FD_76834 | JGI IMG/M metagenome (GOLD analysis project Ga0073934, IMG submission 76834) | Hot spring sediment bacterial and archeal communities from British Columbia, Canada, to study Microbial Dark Matter (Phase II) - Larsen... ... | reverse complement strand
GGTGATGGCTCGAAAAACGCAGGATCTGCCAGAGTCTCGTCTGACCATCCGCCGTAGCGAACGGTCCGCATGAACCCCGCCGCCTGCGTTTCTCTTCCTTCAAATCCAACTTGTCAAAGAGCGCCGGAGAGCAAATCTCACGCGCCAGGCAACTCGCCTGCGCTTCGGGACAACGAAACTCTGCACCGGTTGCCCGGCCCAGAGCCGCGATGTAGCGATTGAGATGTAAGCCCGTCTCGGGCACCGAGGCATTGGCGCCCCGGAACGAGGCGGAATAAACAACAACCCTTCGAGGGTGTCAACACCCTCGTCAAAAAAACTTCGCACAACCGGAACGTTTGCAGCAACCGGCTGATTCGGCAACGTTTTCTGCAACATAAAGCTGTGGAGGTCCCGGCAGGACTCGCGGTCGGAGCGGGCAAGCAGAACAGCGGGGGATCGAGGCCCATCGTGCCTTGGATTTGACATCACCGCACCCGACAGTCCCCTGGTTTGCAGGCAGGCGGAGCGGGGGCTCCCGCTTGTTGCAGGGCATCGAGGGGATCTGTTTACCGACGTGGTTGACCGTCGCCGCCATGCGCGTCTCGCTCGGGGCCGACCGCCCCCGAAGCTGCAGGCGCACCAAGGGCAGCGCGCTGCACTCCATCACAGTGCGGCGCGTCGGGCGCTGCGCGACGTCTACGAAGCCGACCACGTCGCCCGGGGCGGTGGCCGTTTCCGCTGGCTACTGAGCACCTGCCTCGCCGCCGCCGTCGGAGCGCTGGCGATCGGAATAGCGGTCATCGGATCGATCGACGGGACCGAAACCCCCGTCAACCGCATGCCGACGCTCGACGATTTTCTGGCCAATTCGCCGGCAGCCCAGTCGGTTCCGAGGCCCGCCGACGGCCTTCGCTGGGCGCTTCCCAAAGTCGACCGGTTACAGAGCGCTACGGACAATCCGACGGCCAAGCATATCATTCACGAACAAATCCAGGTGAAGCGTGACAACCGTCCCTTCATCCAGATCCGGCCCTATATCCGCTACGTCGCCCGCCTACAGCCGGCGCCGGCGAAGAACAACGACGTCATCCCACCCTTCAATCCCCTCCGGCTCTATGCAACCGAGGGCGCAGCCGACGAAGCGGGCACCCCGGAAGAAGCGGTGAGCCAGGACGTCGCGTTGCAGGTCGTAGAACTCCTCGGCAGCATCCCGCCGGGCGAGGACGGACAGGAGATTACCGTCCAGGAGGCACAGGCGATCGCGACGCGAGAGCTCGAAGCGGCCGACCTGATGCGCCCCTGGCTCGTACCCGAGGGCCCTGAAGGCCTACTACCCCGTCAGATCAACGATCCCTCTCAGCGGGAGCCCTTACCGCCGAACACGACCGTCCTGACCAAGACGACGATCGAACCCGACGCCGACGCCACCGAAGAGCTCGAGCAGACCGAGGTCCGTGTCGTGCGGGCCGGTCGCGGCGACACGCTCGTCCGCATCCTGACGAGGCTCGGCGCGGATACCTATCAAGCACGCCTGATGGTGGAGGCCGCCAAGGGCATCTTCCTCGACGGCCAGCTCGCCCCGGGCCACGAAGTGCGGATCACCATGGTCCCGTCGCTCCAGCGCGGCGACAAGATGGAGCCGGCCGCCTTCTCCGTGTTCGGCGACGGTCATGACCACAAGGTGTCGGTGACTCGCAACGCCGCGGGCGAATTCGTTGCCAGCACTTCGCCGGTCGACACGCGCCTCGCTCGCGCCGCCATGAGCGATGCCGACCAGCCCCAGTCGTCGAGCCTCTATGCGGCGCTCTACAGTGCGGCGCTGATGCAGGGCCTCTCGACCGACGTGATCACGCGGATTCTCCGCATTCATGCCTACGAAACGGACTTCCGCCGCCGCGTGCGCCCGAGCGACTCGGCGGAATTCTTCTTCGAGGGAGCGGACGACCAGCCAGGCGGCGACGCTGCGCCCGGCGAACTTCTGTATACGGCCTTGACGACCGGTGGCGAAACCCAGCGCTACTGGCGTTTCCGGACGCCTGACGGCATCGTCGACTACTACGACGAGTTCGGAAACAACTCGCGGAAGTTCCTCATGCGCCGCCCGATCCGCGGCGACAACGTCCACTTCACGTCCGGCTTCGGCATCCGCTATCACCCCCTCCTCAACGAGCGGCGCTTGCACACCGGCGTCGACTGGGCGGCACCGATCGGCACGCCGATCCTCGCCGCCGGCAACGGCACGGTCGAGGAAGCCGACCGCAAGGGCCAGTACGGCAACTACGTCCGCATCCGCCATGCAAACGGCTATCAGTCCGCGTACGCACACATGTCGCGCTTCGGCCCGGGCATCCGGCCCGGGACCAAGGTTCGGCAGGGTCAGGTGATCGGCTTCGTCGGCAACACCGGCCTGTCGTCCGGCCCGCACCTGCACTATGAAGTGCTGGTCAACAATCGCTACGTCGACCCGATGCAGATCCAGGTGCCGCGCGAGCGCCGGCTGACCGGGAAGCACGCGGCCGCCTTCCAGCGCGAACGCCAGCGCATCGAAGAACTGATGCGGCGCTCGCCGGTGATGACGGTCACCAAGTGATCGGCCGCTGATCGGCCCGGGCAAGTAACCCGCGATTTCCCCATCGTCAGCAGCCGCCGGATCGCCGGTCAGCTCCTCGCTGGCGGCGGTCTCATCGGCCTTCCCAGCACCCTTCGGCCCTGATACCGCTTCCCCAGGGAAAGCCATCAATCAGCGCCCGAGGGGAGCCCCATGAACTACGTGTTCGCGCCACATCCGCTGCCGTCCGTTCCGGTTGCCGGCACAGGCCTCGCGTTCCCGGTCCACCGGATCTACTGCGTCGGCCGGAATTACGCCGAACACACCCGCGAGATGGGCTTCGATCCCGACAAGGAGCCGCCGTTCTTCTTCCAGAAGAACCCGGACAACATCGTCCTCGACGGCAGATTTCCCTATCCGATCGCTTCGTCGGACGTGCACTGGGAGATCGAACTGGTCGTCGGGCTGAAGTCCGGCGGTGTCGGCATCCGCAAGGAGGATGCTCTCTCCCACGTCTACGGATACGCCGTCGCGCTCGACATGACGCGCCGTGACCTGCAGGGCGTCGCCAAGAAAATGGGCCGGCCCTGGGAAGTGGGGAAAGCCTTCGAGAAGTCGATGCCGATCTCCGCGCTCGTGCCGGCCGACAAGATCGGCCATCCGCAGAAGGGCGCCATCTGGCTCGACGTCAACGGCGAGCGGCGCCAGACGGGCGATCTCGCCCAGATGATCTGGTCGATCCCGGAGCAGATCGAATACCTGTCCGGCCTGTTCGAGCTGAAGGCCGGCGACCTGATCATGACGGGGACACCCGCCGGCGTCGGGGCTTGCAAGCGTGGCGACCGCATGAAGGGCCACGTCGACGGCGTCGGCGATCTCGACGTCACCGTCGTCTGACGCCGGGCGCGGCCACATGCGCCGCGCCTTGAACCTCCGATGGGCCCGGGCAAAGATGCGAGCCTTGTCCGGCCCGACCACCGCTCCCGAGGTGCCTCATGAAAACCCGCGCCGCCGTTGCCTTCGAGAAGGCGAAGCCCCTCGAGATCGTCGAGGTCGACCTCGAGGGACCGAAGGCCGGTGAGGTGCTTGTCGAGATCAAGGCAACCGGCGTCTGCCACACGGACGAGTTCACCCGCTCCGGCGCCGACCCCGAGGGCCTCTTCCCCGCCATTCTCGGCCACGAAGGCGCGGGCGTCGTGCTGGAGGTCGGCCCCGGCGTGAAGAGCTTGAAGCCGGGCGATCACGTCATCCCGCTCTACACGCCGGAATGCCGGGAGTGCGAGTACTGCCTCAACCCGAAGACCAACCTCTGCCAATCGATCCGGAGCACGCAGGGCCGCGGCCTCATGCCCGACGGTACGAGCCGCTTCTCCTACAAGGGGCGGACGATCCATCACTACATGGGCTGCTCGACGTTCGCGAACCATACCGTGCTGCCCGAGATCGCCCTCGCGAAGATCCGCACGGACGCGCCGTTCGAGAAGGCTTGCTACATCGGCTGCGGTGTCACCACAGGCGTCGGCGCCGTGATCAACACCGCCAAGGTCGAGCCCGGTTCGAACTGCATCGTGTTCGGTCTCGGTGGCATCGGCCTCAACGTGATCCAGGGTCTGCGCATGGTCGGCGCCAACATGATCGTCGGCGTCGATCTCAACCCCGATCGCAAAGCCTGGGGTGAGCGCTTCGGCATGACCCACTTCGTCAATCCGAAGGACGTCAGCGGCGATCTCGTCGCGCACCTCGTCGCGCTGACCAATGGCGGCGCCGACTACACCTTCGAGTGCATCGGCAATGTCGACGTGATGCGCACCGCGCTCGAAGCCTGTCACAAGGGCTGGGGGGAAAGCATCATCATCGGGGTCGCCGGCGCCGGGCAGGAGATCCGCACCCGTCCTTTCCAGCTCGTTACCGGTCGCGTCTGGCGCGGCACGGCATTCGGTGGCGCGCGCGGCCGGACCGACGTGCCGAAGATCGTCGATTGGTACATGAACGGCCGCATCGAGATCGACCCGCTCATCACCCACGTGCTGCCGCTCGAGCGCATCAACGAGGCGTTCGATCTGATGCACGACGGCACGAGCATCCGCTCGGTCGTCGTCTACTGAGGATCGAGGCGCGTCAGCGGACCGCCAAAAAGGTATCGGCCCGGGCGATCCGCCATGCTTCGCGGTAACGGCGATGGTCAGTACCGGTGATCAGTTCACCTTCGGCGAGCACGGGATAAAGCTCTGAAAACGTGGCAACGCGATCGGACGTGACACGCCGCGAGAAATGATCGGGGCGAAGCTCGCTCGGGTGCTCGAGCCCCGCCGATGCGATCACTTCGGCGAGGGCCTTCAGTGTCGAGGCATGGAAGTTGGCGACGCGCTCCGCCTTGTCCGGGACCACGAGGGCGCGCTGGCGAAGCGGGTCCTGCGTCGCCACACCCGTCGGGCAGCGGTCCGTATGACAGCTCTGCGCCTGGATGCACCCCAGCGCGAACATGAAGCCGCGCGCCGCGTTGCACCAGTCGGCCCCGAGCGCCATCACCCGCGCCATGTCGAAAGCCGACGTGATCTTGCCGGAAGCGGCGAGCTTGATGCGGTTGCGCAGCCCGATGCCGACGAGCGCGCCGTGCACGAACGTCAGACCTTCCCTGAGCGGCATGCCGACGTGATCCATGAACTCGAGCGGCGCCGCGCCGGTACCGCCTTCGGCACCGTCGACAACGATGAAGTCCGGGGTGATGCCGGTCTCCACCATCGCCTTGCAGATCGCGAGGAACTCCCACGGGTGCCCGATGCAGAGCTTGAAGCCCGCCGGCTTGCCGCCCGACGCGTCGCGCATCTTCGCGATGAAATGCATCATCTCGATCGGGGTGGAGAACGCTGAGTGCTGGGCCGGCGAGATGCAATCCTCCCCGAGCGGAACACCACGCGTCTTCGAGATCTCCTCCGTCACTTTCGCGGCCGGTAGCACGCCGCCATGTCCCGGTTTCGCCCCCTGAGAGAGCTTGAGCTCGACCATCTTTATTTGCGGGCTCGCAGCTGTCTCGGCGAACTTTTCGATCGAGAAGGTCCCGTCGGGGTTGCGCGCGCCGAAGTACCCGGAGCCGATCTCCCAAATGATGTCGCCGCCGTGCTCTCGGTGATAGCGACTGAACCCGCCTTCGCCCGTGTCATGCGCGAACTGCCCCATGGCGGCGCCGCGATTGAGCGCCCGGACCGCGTTGGCCGACAGCGAGCCGAAGCTCATGGCGGAAATGTTCAGCACCGAGCAGGAATAAGGCTTAGCGCATTCGAGGCCGCCAACACGAATGCGGAACGGCACGGACGACGGCTCGCGCGGCAGCATGGAGTGGTTCAGCCACTCGAAGCCATCCGAGTAGACGTTGAACTGCGTGCCAAAGGGCCGCTTGTCGAGCGCCTTCTTGGCCCGCTGATAGACGATGGCCCGCTGGTCACGGCTGAAGGGCGCGCCGTCTTTGTCGCCCTCGAAGAAGTATTGCCGGAGCTCCGGGCGGATTTCCTCGAGAAGAAACCGGAGATGAGCCGCAATCGGATAATTTCGCAGGATCGAATGCCGGCGCTGCGTGATGTCGTGAATACCGACGCCGACCAGACCGCCGACCACCGCGAGCGGGATCACCAGCGCGTCGTACCAGGCCGGCCGCAGCAGCAGGAACGTCGAGAGTGCGACCAACGCGACGACTGCCGCCGTGAACGGCAGGTAACGCAACTGGAACGGCCACGACAGCATTCCCATGCGTCTTCCTCCCCTGGGACCGAACGCGGCCCCAGTCGTTGCGAGTCCACGATGCCATACGTCGGTTTTGCGAAGCTGTTTCGACCCGGGAGCTGCGGTGCCAGTCGGCCGCTCGACCGCATCGGTGACGATGGCGAGGGCGAGCACATCCACCCGAGTTGCACCTGCCGCCAGCAGAACACGGGCGGCGGCATCGACCGTCGCCCCCGTGGTGATCACGTCGTCGACCAACACGATGTTGAGGCCAAAGATGTCGGCCGTCTTCCCTGGGACTGCAAACGCCGCCTGCATATTCCGCCGTCGCTGGTCAGCCGTCATGCCGACCTGGGTCGGCGTGCGCTTGATGCGTTGCAGCAGCGCGGGGTTCGACGGCACCCCCGTCAGCCGGGAGACCTCGCGCGCCAGTTCTGCTGCCTGGTTGAACCGCCGCCGCGCGAGGCGCCAGCGATGCAACGGGATCGGCACGAGCACATCGGCGTCGGCCAGGAGTTCACGACCCGCCACCGCGAGCCAGCGACCGAACAGCCGGCGGGGGTGGTGCTGATCCGCATACTTGAAGCGATGGATGAGTTCGCGCATCGCGCCGCCAAAGTCGGCGACGGCCCGCGCCCGACCGTAGACCGGCGGATCGGACAGCGCCCGCGCGGAGAGCGTCCGCGCCCCCGTGTCGTACGGCAGCGGTATCCCGAGCCGGTCGCAGAGCGGCGGCTGTATGAAGGAGATCTGGGTCCAGCAGGCCGGACAGAGCGAGTCCCGGCTCGCCACCCGCGCCGAGCAGGCCACACACACGGGCGGCAGGAGGAAGTCGAGCACCGGTGCGCCGAGCCGGGCGAGCGCGGACGACAAGCGGCGCGGCGGAGCCGTCCGCTCCTCGTGTGACGCATCGTCGGTCCCGCGCATCGTTTCTTACTGCTGCCGCTGTGTCGCTCCCCTCGGACTTCGACTGGCCGTCGGACGTTTGTCGAGCTAGGTACGTACCCAGCATGTCGACCCCACCGATGATTTTCGATCCGTCCGCTTTGAACCTGCGGCGCAACCGTGCGGCGCCGGCAGCCGAGGCGCACGATTTCCTCCTCACCCGCATCGCCGAAGACTTCGCGGATCGGCTCGTCGCCATCAACCGCACGTTTCCTCTTGCCGCCGACGTCGGCAGCCATCACGGCGTGCTCGCCCGTCGGCTCGCCGGAGTGGCGGGGATCGAAACGATCGTCTCGGTCGACTCGGCAGCCCAATTGCTGGCGAAGGCCCCTCATCCCCGCGTGCTCGCGGACATCGAAGCGCTCCCCTTCGCCGACGGCACCCTTGACCTCGCCGTGTCGGCCCTCGCCCTGCAATTCGCGAACGACCTTCCGGGCACGTTGCTGCAGATCCGCCGGGCACTGCGCCCGGACGGCCTGTTCCTCGGTGCCCTGCTCGGCGGCGAGACGCTCATCGAGCTTCGCCGCGCCTTTCTCCAGGCGGAGGCAGAACGCGACGGCGGCGCCTCTCCGCGCGTCGCTCCCTTCGCCGACGTCCGCGAGCTCGGCGCACTCCTGCAGCGCGCCGGCTTCGCCTTGCCGGTCGCCGATGCCGACACCGTGACCGTCACCTACGCCGATCCACTGGCACTCGTCCGGGAACTGAAAGCCATGGGCGCGAGCAACGCGCTGGCCGAGCGGCGCCGCGCCCCCATGCGGCGCGCGACGTTCCTGCGCGCCCTCGAGTTGTATGCGGAGCAGTTCAGCTTGCCGAACGGCCGCGTGAAGGCGACCTTCGAGATCGTCACGCTGACGGGTTGGGTGCCGCACGAGAGCCAGCAGAAGCCGCTGCGCCCGGGCAGCGCCGCCGTCCGCCTCGCCGATGCGCTCGGCACCGTGGAGCAGAGCGCTGGCGAAACGGTTCGACCGCCGAAGCCGCGAGTCTGACCCGTTCAGACGTCGACCATCTGCCGCGTCTCGTTGGAGCGATAGATCGCTTCCTGGATTTCCAAGTTTCGCAGGTAATCGCGGCCCGTGTTCATCACCGGCGCACCGTCGACGAAATGGGCGACGATGTGCGCGATCTGGTGATAGACGCAGTCGCCACCATAGCCCCGGTTGTCCCAGGCATAAGGCCACGGCCGCTCGACTTCGCCGTGGGGCTTCAGGTGCAGGTTGCCGAAGCCGTCGAGCCTCAGCACGCCGCGCGTCCCCTCAAGGTACATGATGCCCATGGTCATGCGCGCATCGTCGGACGGATGATCGACGTGGCGATTGCCGTCGAAGAGGCCCGTCGCGCCGCTCGCGAAGTCGAACACGATGACGCCGGCATCTTCGCCCGCGATGACGGGATTGAACCGCTTCAGCCGGGCGAACACCGCCGTCGGCTCGCCCATCAGATAGCGGAAGACATCGATGAGGTGGATCGCCGTCTCGTGAACGAGAAAGCGCGTCATCTTCTGAAAATACGGCTGACGACCGAGGTAGGCGTCGGGCCCCTGCCCGTCGCCGGGACGCAGCCGAAACGAAATGCCAAGCGGCGTGCCGAGCAATCCCTTGTCGAGCACCGCGCGCGCCTCGCGAAACCACGGCATGAATCGGAAGTTTTCGTGCACGATGAGCGGAATGCCGGCCCGCTCGGCCTCCTCGACAAGCGCGATACTCTCTTTGAAAGTCGGCGCGAGCGGTTTCTGGCAGACGACAGGAACGCCGTGCCGTCCGGCCAGCGCCACCAGCGCATGGTGCGTCGCCGGTGGCGTCACGATGTCGATGAGCTGAGGCCGCACGTCCGCGAGCATGGCCTCGGCGCTCGTAAAGACGCGAGCGTCCGGGAAGGGGGCCGCAGCGGCCGTGGCCTTCTGCACATCGGCATCGACCACCGCGACGACACGTGCAGCGGGGCTGCGCGCCCAGCCGTCCTGATGAAATCGGCTGAAGTAGCCGCAACCGACGATCGCGACGTCGAGAGACATGGAATGACACCTCGCCCTGGGCACGCTGTCGAGGCTGGCCGTCTCCCTCAGGTGGGGTCGGCTTCACCCGCACCGATCGCATCGGCCACGACCTTGGCGATCGCGTCCGTGCCGTCGCGTCCCCCGATGTCGTAGGACTTCACGCGACCTTGCCCGAACGCGATATCGACCGCCTTCGTCATGGCACGCGCAGCCGTGATCGCGGCCTCGCTCGCATGGCGCTCGCCGAGCCACTCCAGCATCATCGCGGCCGACAGGATCATCGCGGTCGGATTGGCGATCCGCTTGCCGAAAATGTCGGGCGCCGAACCATGGCTCGGCTGGAACAGCGCATGATCCTGGCCGACGTCGGCCGACGGCGCGAACCCCATGCCGCCGATCAGGCCGGCGCCGAGATCCGACAGGATATCGCCGAACAGGTTCTCCATCGGCAGCACGTCGAAGTCCCAAGGCCGGCGCACGAGGTCGAGCGCCGCGGCGTCGACGTAGTGGTGCCCTGCGGTGACGTCCGGATAGCCGGCCGCCACCTCATCGAAAACCTTGCGCATGAAGGCGAACGAGCGGAACACGTTGGCCTTGTCGATCAGCGTCACTTTGCCCGGCTTGCCGCGCCGCTTGGCACGCTGGCGCGCGAGGTCGAAGGCGAAGCGGCTCAGCGCCTCGGTCGTCTTGCGCGTAATGACCTGCGTGTCGCGCGCCTCGCGATCCTCGATGATCTCGCCCTTGCCGCGCGAGGCGAACATGCCCTCCGTCGACTCGCGCAGGATCACGAGATCGATTTCTTGAGCGCGGGGATGCGCGAGCGCCGTCGGCACGCCCGGGATCGCCCTGATCGGCCTGACGCCGGCGAACAACTCGAAGCGGAACCGAAGGTCGAGCTGCGGCGCGATCTCAGTCCCGTCGGGATAGCGGATCTCCGGCCAGCCCATCGCCCCGAACAGGATGGCGTGCGCCCGACCGGCCCGTGCGAAGCTCTCTTCGCTCATCGCGACGCCGGTCGCCTTGTAATGCTGGGCGCCGCCGTCGACGCGGTCACGTCGCGTACCGATCCCGAAGCGCTTCTCTACGGCATCGAGGACGTGCAGCGCGGCGTCCATCACCTCGTTGCCGATGCCGTCACCGGGCATGACAGCAATCTCGAACGCGTTGGCAGCCATCGCGACCCTCCGTGAGCAGCCGGCGCCACGACGAGCGACCGCCGGCCCTTGGGTGACCGATTGAGAAACGAGAACGTCCGACCCCGCCGCCCTCAGGCGGCGGTGATCGACTGCTCGGTCTTGGCGTCGAAGAAGTGGATCTTGCGCGGCTCGAACCGCAGCTTGATCCGCTCCTGGATCTTCGCCGGCGTCGTCGGCTCGACGCTCGCCACCATCGTGCCGTCGGCGACGCGGACGTCGAGCAGCGTCTCGGCGCCGAGACGCTCGACGACTTCCGTCAGCGCTTCGAACTGGAAGCCATCGTCCGGCGCGCTGCCGGCGACTGCGATGTCTTCGGGGCGTACGCCGAGGATGGCAGGCTGCCCGATGTGCGGACGCATCGCCGTGATCATGTGCTCCGGCACCTTGATCTTCATGCCGGAGTTCTCGGCGAACAGGTTGCCGCCCTGCTCGACGATGCGCACGTTCGAGAAGTTCATGGCCGGCGAGCCGATGAACCCGGCGACGAACTTGTTGGCCGGCGTGTTGTAGAGCTGCAGAGGCTCACCGACCTGCTGGACGATGCCGTCCTTCATGACCACCACGCGATCGCCGAGCGTCATCGCTTCGACCTGGTCGTGGGTCACGTAGATCGCCGTGGTGCCGAGCCGATTGTGAAGCTTCTTGAGTTCCACGCGCGTCTGCACGCGCAGCTTGGCGTCGAGGTTCGACAGCGGCTCGTCGAACAGGAACACCTGCGGATGGCGCACGATCGCACGGCCGAGCGCGACGCGTTGGCGCTGACCGCCCGAGAGCTGGCGCGGCTTGCGGTGAAGGTGGTCCTTGATGCCGAGGATGTCGGCTGCCTCCTTCACGCGCTGCTCGATCTCCGCCTTCGGGAACTTCCGCATCTTGAGGCCGAACGCCATGTTCTCGGCGACGCTCATATGCGGATAGAGGGCGTAGTTCTGGAACACCATCGCGATGTCCCGATCCATCGGTGGCAGATCGTTGACGACCTGATTGCCGATCAGGATCTGGCCTTCGGTGATGGTTTCGAGACCGGCCACCATGCGCAGCGTCGTGGTCTTGCCGCACCCCGACGGGCCGACGAGCACCATGAACTCGGTGTCCTTGATCTCGAGACTGACGTTCTTGACGGCATGAAAATCATCATACCGCTTGTGAACGTTTCGAATGGTGACCTCAGCCATCGTGACTCCGCTTCCTAACTCCCCGCGGCGGCGCCCCCCCGGGCTTCGCCGCCCCTCAGATCAGCCTTTCACCGAGCCCGTCAGGCCCGACACGTAGTGTTCGACGAAGAACGAGTACGCGATAGCAACCGGGATCGACCCGAGCAGCGCGCCCGCCATCAGTGGTCCCCAGAAGAACACGTCGCCGCGTATGAGTTCCGAAACGACGCCGACCGGCACTGTTTTCTGCTCGGGCGACGACAGGAACACGAGCGCGTAAATGAACTCGTTCCAGGAGAGCGTGAAGGCGAAGATCATCGCCGACAGGATGCCCGGCACCGCGACGGGGATGATGATGTAGAGCATCGCGACGAGGCGTGAGGCGCCGTCGATGCGCGCGCATTCCTCGAGCTCTTTCGGGATCGCCTTGAAGTACCCCATCATCAGCCACGTACAAAACGGAATGAGGAACGTGGGGTACGTCAGGATGAGCGACCACGGCGTATCGCCGAGCTTATAGTTCCTGATGATCTCCGAGAGCGGAATGAACAGCAATGTCTGCGGCACGAGATAGGTGATGAAGATCATCGTGCCGAGGCCGCCCGCGAGCGGGAAGTTCAGTCGCGCCAAAGCGTAGCCAGCGAACACCCCGCAGATGAGCGAGATGATCGTCGACAGCGTCGCGATGAACATCGTGTTCCAGAGCCACAGCAGGAACTGCGTCTCCGAGAACAAGTACTTGATGTGGACGATCGTCGGGTTCCACGTCCAGAACGGATTGTAGTTCGCAGCGCGCCAAGGCCTGTACAGCTCGCCGTCCGGCCGGAACGTGGTGATCACCATCCAGAAGAACGGGAACAGTAGGAAGATCAGAAACAAGGTCAGCGGGAGCCGGAAGAAGACCCAGCGACGCCAGATGCCACCCTCGATCATCAGCGGGTCTCCACGCGGCGGATATAGAGCAGTTGGACGATCACGATCGCGAAGAGGATCGGGAACATGGCGAGCGAGACGGCCGCACCCTGGCTGAGGAGGCCCGTACCGACGCCGAGCTGATAGGCGTAGGTTGCGAACAGATGCGTCGCGTTCGAAGGTCCGCCGCCCGTCATCACATAGACGATCTGGAAGTCCGCGAACGTCTGGATGACCGAGAACAGCACGACCACCATGGTCACCGGCAACAGCAGCGGCCAGGTGATGTGGATGAAGCGCTGCCAGGGCTTCGCGCCGTCGATCGCCGCAGCCTCGTTGAGATCGGGGCTGATCGTCTGCAGGCCGGCGAGCAGGCTGATGGCGAAGAACGGCACGCCGCGCCAGATGTTGACGATGATGATCGACAGCATCGCGAGGTCGCCGTCACCCAGCCAGTTGATCGCCGAGGTGATGAAACCGAGCTGGTAGAACATCCAGTTCAGGACGCTGAACGTGGGGTCGAACATCCACTTCCACGCGAACGTGGAGAGCACCGTCGGGATGATGAAGGGCAGTAGGATGAAGGCGCGCGTGAAGGCCTTGAACTTGAAGTCGCGATTCAAGAGCATCGCGAGCCAGAGCCCGAGCGCCAGTTTGAAGACGGTCGTGACGAACGTGTACCAGCAGGTGTTCCAGACCACCATGTGGAAGATGGGATCTGACAGCAGGCGCTGGAAATTCTGCAAACCGACGAACTCGCCGGGAATGCCGACGCGGGCATTCGAAACCGAAAGCATGATGCCGCGGTAGAACGGGTAGGCGATGAACAGCCCGAGCAGCAGCATCGTCGGCAGCAGGAGGACGGCGGCAAGCGCCGTTTCGTTCTCCAGCGGCCGCCAGGGCGGCTTGGGAGTGACTTCCCTGCGCACTGCGGTCCCGCCCGCCGTCGTCACAGCCATCTGAATTCCCCGTTCACGTCATGTGCGCCGACGGGCCGCCCGTTGTGCGGGCAGCCCAGTCGGTTTCGGCTGAGGAGTACCGGTGCGAGCACCTAGAGCGCTCGTCAGCCCTCGTAGATCTTCTTGAGAGCGTCGGCCGTCGACTTCACGGCGTCCTCGGCGGACTGGCCGCGGATCGCCGCGCCGATCATGTTGCCGAGCAGGTACTTCGACAGCACCTCGGCCGCTTTTGCGTTCGGCTCACCCGGATGACCCGGCGTCAAGCCGAGCTTACCGGCAACGGCGAACGGCGCCATGACCGGGTTCTGGGTCCACACGGCGTGCGTCTCCCAGCCCGTCGTGCCGGGCGTGTAGAAGCCCTGCGCCGTCGTGAACCACTGGTCGTAGTTCTCTTTCTTATGGATGAATTTCAGCAGCTCCTTAGCCGCCGACACGTTCTTCGAATAGCTCGGCACGACATGCGACGTGTACGTGTGCATACCGAACTGGCCCTTCGGACCGGCCGGCAGCGGTGCGTGCAGGATGTCGTCCTTGAGCGCCTTGCCGTCCGCCGTCTTGTACTGATCCGGCTTGCGCGTGCTCTCGATGTAGATCGAGGCGCCGTTCAGCGTAGAGCAGATCGTCCCGGCGAGGAAGGCGCGGTTGTTGCCGGCGTCGTCCCAGGCCAGACCGCCCTCGTCGAAGGCGTCCTTCCAGGCGCCGACCATCCACTTGACGGCCTCGACTGCTTCTTTTGAATTCAGCGCGACCTTGCCCTTGTCGTCCACTTCCGTGGCACCGTACGACCAGAGCAGCGGATAAACGAACGTCGGCGGGTCGCCGAACGACTGGCCGAGCGACTGGCCGATCGGATAGCCCTTCGCCTTCAGCTTCTTGCCAGCGTCACGATACTGGTCCCAGGTCTTCGGGAACTCGTTGTAGCCGACCTCGGCGAACCACGACTTGCGATAGGCATTCATCGCACCGATGATCGCCATCGGCATGGACATCCACTTGCCGTCGGCCGAGCAGTTGCCCTTGGAGATATTGTAGTAGCCACCCTGCTCTTTGCCGACGGCATCAGCGACGTCGCTGAGGTCGGTGAGGCTCGCCTTGTAGAGATGCGGGTGGTTGTTGAAGAGCATCAGGATGTCGGGACCGGCGCCCGACTGGATGCCCGAGGTGATGCGCGGCTGAAGGTCGTTGCCGTTCACCGTCTCGTAGTTCACTTTGATGCCGAGCGCCTTCTCGGCTTCGGGCAGCAGCTTGGTGCGGAGCAACTGGTCGCAGGCCGGCACGAAATCGTTCCAGCGCAGCCAGTGCACCGTGGTCTGCTGGGCGTACGCCGGCGCGCGGCCGGACTCCAGAATTGCGGCGAGCCCGCCCGTCGATGCTGCGACAGCACCAGCGCCGGTCGCCTTCAGGAATTTACGCCTGTCGATCTTGGTCATTAAGTCCTCCCTGGATCGGGCCGTTAGCGGCCTCGTTCGATGATTGCACGGGACACTAGAACGGGCAGCCGGGTCCTGCAAGGGGTCGTCGACAATACGATGACTTGACTGTCGCCAACGCGTTGATCCCTTGGCAAGCCCCGTCGTTCCGCTAGCGTCGGCGGCGTCGCAACCGGAGGACTACGGCCCGTGCACTTCCAGCAGCTCCTTGCCCCGGCGCGTGAGCGCCCCGTCTCATGCGCCCTCGTCGGCGTCGGCGAGTTCGGCCAGTCCTTGTTGGTCCAGACCCGGCGGATGCAAGGTCTGCGGATCATCTCGGTGCTGGACAAGAACCCCGAGGCGACGGCCAATACGCTCACCGCTGCCGGGTTCGATGCCGTCGTGACCGAAAGTGCGACCGCCGCCCGCACCGCTGTTTCTGCCGGTCGATTGGCCGTCTGCAGAACGTTGGACGATCTGCTCGCCACCGGTGTCGAAATGGTCGTCGAGGCGACCGGCGATCCCGAGCACGGCGCACGCCACGCCGAAGCTGCAATCGCCGCCGGTGTGGGCGTCGCGATGGTGAGCAAAGAAGCCGAGTGCGTCGTCGGGCCGATCCTCGCCGCCAAGGCGCGCCGCGCCGGCGTTCCCTACACGCTTGTCGAGGGTGACCAGCCGGCACTGCTCATCACACTGGTGACGTGGTGTCGCGCACTCGGTCTGCCGGTCGTCGCGGCCGGCAAGTCGAGCGAGTACGACTACGTGTTCGATCCGCGGACCGGGCGTGTCAGCTGGACGAGTATGCAGGTCGACGCCCCTGCTCTTGCGGAACTCTGGGAACTCGGCACCGATCCGGGTCGCGTGCTCGCAGCGCGCTCCGTGGCACTCGCCGACATTCCGCAGCGCACGGTTCCGGATTTCTGCGAAATGGCGCTCGTCGCCAATGCGACGGGGCTCGTCCCCGACCGCGCCGATTACCACGCGCCACTCGCCCGCACCGTCGAACTGCCACACGTTTATCGGCCAAAAGCGCACGGGGGCGTCCTCGAAGGAGTCGGCCGCATCGACGTCTTCAATTGCCTGCGTCGCCCGGACGAGGCGAGCTTCGCAGGCGGCGTCTTCGTCGTCGTCGAGTGGGCGGACGCGAAGTCCGGCGCGCTGTTCGCCGGCAAAGGTATTCCGACGACGGCCGACGGCCGCTACGGCCTCGTTTACAATCCCTCCCACTTGTTGGGGGTCGAAGCTCCGATGTCGGTCCTCGCCGCCGCACGCCTCGCCAATACGTCGGTCGACGAGACATACCGTCCGGTCGTCGACCTGACCGCCGTCGCGACGCGCGACCTGCCCGCCGGCCAACGTCTCGACATCGTCGGCAACCGCCACGCGATCCCCGACCTCGAGCCGCGCCTCACACCGGCCGCACCGGCGATCGCCGGCCAGCCGTTGCCCTACTACATGGCGGTCGGTCGGACCTTGGTGCGCCCGGTCGCTGCGGGAAGCATGCTGACGGTCGATGCCGTCGCTCCCCCGGAAGCTTCTGTGCTGTGGCGGCTGCGCGCCGAACAGGACGCCGCGTTCGCGAAGCGCTGATCCGGTTTGGCGCGGCTCACATGCTCTGCGGCGGGAGAATCGCGCAAAAGGTCGCCGTGTCCCCGGTCGACATGACGATCCCGCACCAGTGCGCGTTGCCGTCGTCCGAGGGGCGGCGCATCACGAGATGGGGCGGCACGTAGACCTGCCGGCCCTCGGGGAACATGTAGAGCCGGCCATCGGGCGTCGTCCGCCACTGCACTGGGCGACAGTCCCGATTGTTGCAGCACGACGTACCGTCAGGCCGGCGGAACACGCCGTAGTCCTGCCCCGTCTCGCTGACGTGGGCGAGCAACGGCGTGCCCCATCCCATCGCGGGGAGCACGAGCAGCACCGCGCCGACCAGCTTGCCTGGAACCGTCATGCACCGACCCTCGCTCGGCCCCTCGATCGCCTCTGAACGGCGCGACAATTCCGTTGTTCCGGGCGCTGCCGTCTTGTCCGTCCGCTGCAAAGCGAAGCTGAGCAGGAACCGGAATCGAGCCAGCAGCGTTGAACGCCGTTGTTCCCGGAGGAGATGACATGGCGCGCGCAACGACGAAAAAAGATTCGAGGACTGAAGGTTCTGGCGGAGGCGAAGGCCGTCGCGGCCGCAAGGCGGCAGCGAAGGGTCGGAGCACGACGCGCGCCACGGCGACGGCCGGGCGTTCGGCCAGCAAAACCGCCCCATCGGGCAAATCGGCGGGCGCCGCCCGCAAGCCTTCCGGCAAGACGGCCACGCGCTCGCGCGCCTCGTCGCGTGCGGGCTCAGGCTCGACTGGCAGCGGCTCAGGAGCACGCACGGCGAACCGCCCCTCCGCCAAGGCCACCCGCGCTGCGACGAAGTCGAAATCCGGCGGGCGGACTACGGCGCGAAAGACGGCGACAAAGTCCCGCGCGCGCAGCAAGAACAGCTGACACCACCCTCCTGCAAGGAACGGCGCAGCGGCAGCCGCGTTCAGCCCGGAACAGAGAGAGGTGCCCACAGATGTTCCGATACGTTTTAGTCTGTACTCTGTCCGTTGCGGCGGTCGGTGGCGCGCTCGCCCAGACGGCCGGGCAATCAGGCAGTCAGGCACGCCAGAGGACCGAGAGCGGGGCAGCGGTCGATCAGAAGACGACGACTTTCATCAAGCAGGCGGCCGAGGGCGGACGGTTCGAAGTCGAATCGAGCAAGCTCGCCGAGCAGCAGGCCCGCAGCCAGGACGTGAAGTCCTTCGCGCAGAAGATGATCCAGGACCACACCCAGGCGAACCAGCAGCTGGCCAATGCGGCCCAGCAGGCCGGCACGTCGGTCCCCGACGTCGCGTTGACGAAGAAGCACGCGACCATCATCTCGAACCTGCGTGAGCGGAACGGCGCCACCTTCGATCGCGCTTATGCGGACGCGCAGGTTACGGCGCACCAGGAGACGATCGAATTGTTCTCCGACTACAGCAGGCAGGGAAACAACCCCGAGATCAAGCAGTTCGCTGAACAAACGCTACCCAAGCTTCGCCAGCACCTCGACATGGCCAAGGATATGCGCCGGTCGGTCGAAGGCGGCGCGGCGACAGGGGCGTCCGGCGGTGGGTCAGGCTCGAACCAGAAGAAGAAGTAGTGGCAAGAAGCAAGGAAAAGACGCGGGCAGAGGCAGTCGCCAGACCGCGCAACACGGCAAGTCAGCAATCTGACGAGCCGATGGAGCAGTTCATCCTTCACCTACTCAGGCGCGCCATCCAGCGCGCCGAGCGTACATTCGGCGACGAGGCGCGCGAAAGTGACGTGACCCCGCGCCAGTTCGCCGTTCTCGATGCCCTGTCGCGCCGCGACAGCGTCAGCCAGACAGAACTGTGCAACGCAACGGGCATCGACCGGTCGACGCTGGCCGATATCGTCAAGCGCCTGCTGAACAAAGGCCTCATTCAGCGCGCCCGGCGCAAGGACGACGCCCGGGCCTACGCCGTCAAGCTCTCGACCGAGGGACGGCGTCGACTGAAGGCGCTGACGGTCGACCGTGTTCAGACGAGTATCCTGCAGAACCTGCCGGAGTCGCGACGACGGCAGTTCCTGAAGGACCTCAAAGCCATCGCCGGCGAAGAGCAGCTCGCGATGTCGGAGTGATCGGCGACCCGGCCGGTCGGTTCTCCAGCGCGCCGGATTTCGGGCTCCTCCTAGAGGGAACCCGAGCCGGCAGTCGGCGTTTTGCTCTCAGCGATACGGCGACGAGCCTGTCTCGATGGAGACCGCGCCACCTCCGGCGGCTGGGCGCAACGTGCTCGCGGTGGAGCACACGGGTAATGACGACAAAATCCGGCCGGCCGCTGCCGTCTTTTCCAGTCGGATTTCATTTGGCCGCCTACGGGTTGGCGCTCATCCTGCCAGTCTTGATCTTCAGTGGTCTGCTGCTGCGCTACTATGCGGCCGCCGAGCACCGTCGGATCGAGGGCCGCGCCCTCGCCGCGGCCCGGGATCTCGCGAGTAACATCGATCGTGAACTCGCGGCGCGGGTGGCACGCCTCGACGTCCTTGCCGGCTCCCCCGCTGTGCGCCGCGGCGACATCGCAGCCTTCGGCGAACACGCCCGGTCGGTCGCGCCGACCAACGGATCGCGCATCTCCCTGATCGACCTGTCCGCAGGCGGAGACGATCGAACCGCATGGCTGGTCGACCTGGTGCGTCACCGTCTTCCCGCAGGCGAAGGCCGTGCCTTCGTCTCCGATCTCGCGATGCCGGTGCGGAAGTCGCCTCAACTCGTCGTCGGCGTTCCGGTCGACGGGACAACCGGTTCGAAACGCTTGGCAGTCGTCTCCGCCGAACCACCCGATCGGCTGAGGACCCTGCTCCAGCGCGCGAGCCTCGATGAGCGTTGGCGAGTCACGTTGGTCGATGCTGCAGGCCGGATCATTACCCGATCTCACGATGCAGATCGCTTCGAGACAGTCGAGGTCCCGCGCCAACTTCTCGTCCTGTCGTCGCCGCCACGCGGCGTGACACGAACGGTCGGGCTCGAAGGTTTCGAGGTTTACCGCGCGCATGCCTTCCTGACCGAAGCGAACTGGCAAGTGGTCGTCTCGATACCCGTCGAGTCGGTCGAAGGGCCGCTGCAGACGACCTGGCGCCTTTTCGGGCTCGCCGGCGCGACACTGCTCGGCTTGTCACTGGTACTAGCCATGGGCTTCGGCCGCGCGATTGCCGCACCGATTCAGCGCGTGGCCCAGGCTGCGCGGGCGCTCGGCAGCGGGGCCCCGGTCTCCGCCCGGGCCTCCACGGTGGATGAGGTCAACGACGTAATCCTCGCATTGCAGGCGGCATCCAGGGAGCGCCGCAATGCCGAAGAAGCCGCCGCCATCGCGAACGAGAAAACGCGGCTCGCCCTCAAGGCCGGTCGCATGGGGACGTTCGAGATCGATCTCGAAACCGGCAGGGTCGACTGCTCACCCGAACGTCTAGAGATATTCGGCGTCGACCCGGCCGCGTTCGACGGGCGCCTCGAAACCTTGGACCGCCTCATCCACCCGGACGACATTGCGCGCGTCCGAGCCCGCCGGGACAGCGCGATCGCCACCGGATCCTACGACAGCGAATTTCGCATCGTGCGCCCGGACGGCAGCATCCGCTGGCTGCTGTCTCGCGGCGAAGTCAGACGGGATGCCGGCGGCACCGCCCGCCGTGTCATCGGCCTCAGCATGGACATTACTGCAAGAAAGCTCGTGGAGCGCCGCCTCGCGGAAGCCGCACAGCTCTCGGCGCGCCAGCTCGGCGAGCTCGAAGCGCTCTACGCGTCGGCACCGATCGGCTTGGCGCTCTTCGACCGGGATCTGCGCTACGTGCGTGCCAACGCGGCGATGGCCACCATGAGCGGCGTGCCGCGGCAGGAGCATTTCGGGCGGACAGCCCGCCAAGTTCTTGGGCCGATCGCCGACGCCATCGAGACGCATCTTGAGCACGTCCTCGCCTCGGGTGAGGCCCGCCTCGGCGTGGAGTTCGTGGGCGAGATGCCGGGAATGCCCGGCGCGCTCCGCTCGTTCAATTCGCACTACTATCCTCTGCTCGACGAAGGCGGCGTGCTGGTCGGGGTGGGCCTCATTCTTGAGGAGGTCACCGACCAGCGGCGCGTCGCCGAGCGCCAGAAGCTGCTCGTGCGCGAACTGCGCCACCGCGCCAACAACATGCTCGCGGTGATCCAATCGGTGGCACGCCGGAGCCTCTCCGGCAGCGGTCCGATCGAGGCCGCCCGCATCAACTTCCTCGAACGCCTGCAGGCGCTCGCCCGCGCCCACAACATGCTGACGGACAGCGATTGGCGCGGCGTCGCACTGGAAGAGCTGGTCCGGGTCGAACTCGAAGGAATCGTCGACCGCGTCGATCTCGACGGCCCACCGATCGTGCTCGAATCCGGCCCAGCACAGACGTTCGCGCTCGTACTGCACGAACTCGCGGTCAATGCCGTCAAGCACGGCGCCCTGTCCGTGCCGGGCGGCCGCGTCCGCGTGACGTGGCAGATCACCGGCACCGGTGCGGATGCGCGCTTCCTGTTCCGCTGGGAGGAATACGGAGGGCCGCCCGTCTCCCCGCCGGCGCACCGCGGCTTCGGCACCGAGCTGCTCGAGCGCGCCATCATCGAGGACTTCGACAAGCCGGCGAAGATCGAATTCCGACCCGAGGGCCTGCGCTTCGAGGTCGACGTGCCCGCGGCGATGGTCCGCACCTGATCCACGGTCGCGGCGGGCGCATGCCTCGGCACGGACGATCGGAAGGTGCTATATCCCGCGGTGGCAAACCTGGGAGAATCGTTGCTTGCGACCTTCGAGCGACATCGCATTCACGCCGACCGTGAAAGCTGTCCAGACGGCGCGTGGCTCACGGGAAAGCTTCGCGCCGCTCGAAGCGCGCGGCGGATGGCGGACGCGCGTAACACCAGAGGTTGCAGGTTTTATCGGCCGGGCGCGGACAGCTTATCTCGGCACCGCCAATGCCGACGGCCAGCCTTACGTACAGCACCGCGGCGGCCCGGCGGGCTTCATCCGCGTCATCGATGAACAGACGCTCGGTTTCGCCGACTTCGCGGGCAACCGCCAGTACGTCACCACCGGCAATCTGCTCGACAATCCCAAAGCCTTCCTCTTCATCATGGATTACGAGGCCCGCCGTCGGCTCAAGCTGTGGGGCAAGGCGCGCGCGGTCGATGGCCCACCCGAGCTTCTCTCCGCCCTCGCCGTCGAAGGCTACGCCGGCCGTGTCGAGCAGGGGATCCTGTTCACGGTCGAGGCCTGGGACACCAACTGCGCACAGCACATCCCGCAGCTCTTCGCCGCCGAGGACGTGGCGGAAACGCTCGCCGAGATGCAGGCCCGCATCGACGAACTCGAAGCACGCCTAGCGGCGCTGACCGGCGGCACCTGAGCACGCGGAAAGGACGCCATGGCCCGTTTCCGGAACATCGTCATCCTGACCGGCGCCGGCTTATCGGCCGAATCCGGCATTTCGACCTTTCGCGACCCCGACGGCGTCTGGGCCAAGTTCGACTGGCAGGAGGTCGCGACTCCCGAGGGCTTTGCGCGCAATCCCGCCCGCGTCCACGAATTCTACAACATGCGCCGCCGCGACCACGCTCGCGTCGCACCGAACGCCGCCCACCACGCACTCGCGCGCCTCGAGCGCGACCTCGCGGGCAGCGTCCTCATCGTGACGCAAAACGTCGATGCGCTCCACGAGGCCGCCGGCTCCAAGAACCTCATTCACATGCACGGCGAACTCCTGAAGGCGTGGTGCCTCGCCTGCGACACACGCCAGCCGTGGCACGACGATCTCTCGATCGAAACCGCCTGCCCGGCATGCAAACGCGTGGGCCGCATGCGCCCCGACGTCGTCTGGTTCGGCGAGATGCCCTACCAAATGGAGCGCATCCAGACGGCGCTCGAGGACTGCGATCTCTTCCTGTCGATCGGCACCAGCGGCAATGTCTACCCGGCGGCGGGATTCGTCGCCGAGGCGCGCGCAGCCGGCGCCCACACCGTCGAACTGAACCTTGAGCCTTCCGAAGGCCGACGCCTGTTTGCGGAAGCCCATCACGGCCCGGCCACCCGCATCGTGCCCACCTATGTGGAGCGGCTCCTCGACGGTCTCGCCTGAGTGCTGGTTTCGAGCACGGCGACGGCTTCCACGTGGGCCGTGAACACGAATTGATCGACGGGGACGACCGAGCGCAGGCGATAGGGGCCCGTTACGAGCGTCGCGAGATCGCGCGCCAACGTTGCGGGATTACAGGAGACCGCGACGATCCGGGCGAGCTTCGTGCGAGCCAGGCGCTCGGCCTGGGCGCGCGCACCGGCCCGCGGCGGATCGAAGACGACGGCGTCCACATCCACCAATTCACGCGGCGATAGCGGCTCACGGAAGAGATCGCGGACACGCGCCGTCACCGGCTTCAGGCCGCGCGCCGCGCGCGTCGCCGCCGACAGCGCATCCAGCGCTGCCCTGTCGGTGTCGAATGCGGCCACGCTGGCGCGCCGGGCGATCGGCAGCGTGAACGTTCCGAGCCCGGCAAAAAGATCGGCGACCCGGCGCGCCCCGCCCAAGCCTTCGAGCACCGCGGCCGTCATGTGACCTTCCGCTTCTGCCGACGCTTGCACGAATGCGCCGGGTGGCGGCACCACGGCGACGTCACCGATCATCATTGTCGGCTCGACGAGCCGAACGATGGCGTCGTCGCCGATCGAGACCCGTGCGAAACCGGCACGCGCCGCCAGTTCGCCGATCCGCGCGCGCGGCCCGGGGCCGAGCGCCACGCGCGGCTCGACGACGGAAACGTCGAGCCCCGTCGCCGTCGCCAGCAAGGCGAGCCTAACCTCTTGTGAGCCGCCCGAAGTCAGTGCCGCGAGCTCGCCCAGCGCGGGCAGCACCCGGAGGATCGCCGGGACGAGAACCGCACACTGTCGAATGGCGATCACGTCGTGCGAGCGGGCCGCATGGAAACCGACGTCGAAGCCCCCGTCCCGCCGGACAGCCGTCAGAACCGCGCGGCGGCGCGATTGAGCCGCGACTCTGACGAGCGGCGCGACGAGCGCATCCGCAGCCTCGAACCCGTGCTGGCGAAGCGCCGTCACGACCAGATCTCGCTTCCAAGCGGCATAGACGTCATCCGGCATGTGCTGCGTCGAGCACCCGCCGCAACGACCATAATGCGGACAGCGATCGGGACCACGCTGCGGATGACTGGTGAGCCGCCGCAGCCCGCCGTTCACGTCAACGGCCCACGCTTCGCCCGGCAGACCACCGGGCACGAACACCTGCTTGCCGTCGTGCGTCGTTGCCACGCCATCGCCGAGCGCACCGAGCGCCGTCACCGTAATCTGGTCATCCGGCAGCGGATCAGTCACGGCGCGCTCCGATCAGATATTCCTTGTTCCCCGATCCGCCGAGGATCGGCGACGGCAGGGTCCCGACAATCCGCCAACCCCGATTGGAGAGCCAGTCGGCTACGGCGTCGACTGCCGCCAGCTGCCGCGCTTCGTCGCGCACGATACCGCCCTTGCCGATGTGCTCGGGTCCGACCTCGAATTGCGGCTTGACGAGCGCGACCATCCATCCGCCGGGGTTTACGAGCTCCAGCGCCGCTGGCAGCGCTTTGGCGAGCGCGATGAAGCTGACGTCGGCGACGAGCACGTCGACCGAGCCGCCGATGTCCGCAGCGGTGAGGTCGCGCGCATCCTTACCTTCGTATGAAGAGACGCGGGGATCGGCCGCGAGGGTCGGGTGCAGTTGCCCGTGGCCGACGTCGACGGCGTGC
>Ga0073934_10004273_pt1 | contig 24154 bp, 13 predicted proteins | sample LarsenN4metaG_FD_76834 | JGI IMG/M metagenome (GOLD analysis project Ga0073934, IMG submission 76834) | Hot spring sediment bacterial and archeal communities from British Columbia, Canada, to study Microbial Dark Matter (Phase II) - Larsen... ... | reverse complement strand
CTCGGCAAAGCTGAACCAGGATTCCACAACTCTTGCAGAGTATTTTCGCTCGCGGGGCTACGCTACTGGAGCGTTTTCGGGCAACGCCGCGTGGGTCACGCCGGAGTACATGGGCCGCGGCTTTCTCCGTTTCCGCGTCTATGTCCTCGAGGATCTCTTCCGGCGTACAGCGCTGGGGCGCAAAATTGACAAGATCATCGAGAAGAGGGGCTACCACTCGGCAGGTCGCGGGAAGAAGGCCCCGCAGGTGAACCGGGAGTTCCTCGAGTTTCTGGACGACTACCCGGGCCGCCCGTTTTTTGCGTATCTGTGCTACATGGACGTAAACCGGGAAATGCACGACCGCCGGATGAACAAGCACGCCTCCATGCCGCAGGTCCTGCAAACGTACGACGAGGCGCTGACCCAGCTCGACGGCCACATCGCCGCGCTGGTTAACGAGCTGGAGAAGCGTGGATTGCGCGAGCGCACCCTGCTGGTGATTACTTCGGACCACGGCGAGAGCTTCGGGGCCAAGCAAACCTCCGACCACGATCCCGAAGGGCATGGATCGAGTCTCTATCGTGAGCAGAGCGCCGTGCCGCTGATTGTGAACTATCCGGGAAAGGTGCCGGCGGGGCGCATCAGCATGCGCGCAGTGAGCCTGGTGCAGATTGCCCCGACCATCATGGAGCTGCTGGGCTGGCAGGGTACGCCCTTCGTAGGCGAATCGCTCTCCGTTGCATGGGATCAGCGGGGCGATGCCCCCGATGTGGAGCCGTCCGTGATGGCGGAAGTGCGCCACCTGGACGGCCAGGAGATCCAAGCATCGGTCGTGCGCGGCAAGTGGCAATACTTGAATACGCCACGGGATTTCGGCGTGCTCAAAAAGAAGGAAGAACTCTTCGATCTCTCTGCCGATGGCCTAGCCAAGAGGAACCTGGCCGAGGCCCCCGAAGTCCAGCCGGTTCTGACCGAACTTCGCACAAGGCTTCGTCTCTTTCGCGAAAAGGGCGCGGCGGCGTCGGATTCTCTCAAGGCCGCGCGGCATTAAAGAAGCGGCCTCCCGCACGAAACCCATCGCCTCACCAGAAAACTCTGCACGCGAGCGCACTCCTCCCGCCGCCGGGCGGCGAGGTTGGACTTCGCTTATTCCGGGGAAAATTATCCGCGATACATCTGGAGGATCAGGTTTTTGTTCTGGAGCATCCACTCGCGCATTTTGCGCACGCCGGATTCGGGCGACGTGGCGGGGGCCCAACCAAGTTCGTCGGCGGCGCGGCGGATGTCGCTGACGTACACGCGCTGGTCGCCAGGGCGCCACTCGCCGAAGGATATGTTCATCTTCGCGCCGTTCATTTTTTCCAGCAGCGCGACGAGATCGCGCAGCGAGAGAATGTTCGCGGGCCCGCCGCCGATATTGTAGATCTGCCCGGAGGCGCGATCTATGCGCGCAATGGCCGCATCGAAGGCTACGAGGAGGTCGTCCACATAGAGAACGTCGCGCACCTGCTTGCCATCCCCATAGATGACCAGAGGCTGCTCCAGCAGGCTGCGCAGCGCGAACCACGCCACCCAACCCTGGTCCTCGATACCGAACTGGTGCGGGCCGTAGATGCAGGACTGCCGGAAAACGACGGTGCGCAGGCCGTAGATGCGCGCAAAATCGCGGGCGTACTGGTCCGCGCAGCCTTTCGAGCAGCCGTAGGGCGAATGGAAGTCCAGCGGCTGTGACTCGCTCACGCCGAACGGGAGCGTCTCGTAAGCGTAGCGGCCGTTTTTCTCCACGATGCGCGCGCCCTCCATTCCGCCGTACACCTTGTTGGTGGAAGCGTAGAGCACGATGGGAGGGCGCAAGGCGCGGCGCGCCGCGTCCAGGACGTTGAAGGAGCCCAGCGCGTTGATTTCGAAGTCCGCGCGCGGGTCGCAAACGGAGGTGGTGACGGCCACCTGCGCAGCCATGTGCAGCAGGACGTCGCACTGCGCCGCTTCGGCGGCGAGGATTTCGCGGTCGCTGCGGATATCCGCGCGCACCACGCGCGCAGATGGGTGCTGGCCCAGCAGCCACTTTACGTTTTCCTCCGCGCCGCATCGCGAAAAGTTGTCCAGCACGGTGACGCTGTGACCCGCGCGGGCGTAGTGCTCTGCCGCATTTACGCCGATAAAGCCGGCTCCACCGACAACCAGGTAACGCGACACGGGCGGCTCTTTCCCTCGGATTCTGCGCTCGCTTCCGACGCGCAGTGTAACAAAGTGGCGCGCAGCGCGGCGGGAATTGTATTTGCCGCTTCCCGGCTGCATCCGGCGCGTGCGGAGCAGAGTCCGCCTGGGCAACCCCGCAGGGGCGGGTTGCAGGAACGTGGCACGGTGCAAAAAAGTAGATGCCCGCCGCCCGCCGGGCATGAGAAAATGCGTTGTTGTCACTTGGCTGGCGAAATCCCCTGGAGGAGAGACAGAGGTGAATCTGTTGCTCGTCGCGCTCTACGTCGGACCGGACCAGATGATGCCGGTGGCCTCCATCCTGGCCACGGTCATGGGCTTCATCATGATTTTCTGGAGCAAACTCGTGGGCATCGTGCGCCGGATCTTTGGCGGGTCCAGGCGCTCCGTTGCTGAAAGCACCTCTCCGCAGACCACATCCAAGGAACCGCCGAAGTAAGCCTGGCGCTCAGCGTTTCTCAGGAACCGAAATCGCGTGAAGAAAAAAGTCATCGTCATTGGCCTGGACGGGCTGGAGCCTTCCATCCTAGAGGCCATGCTCGAGCGGGGTGAACTGCCGGCGTTTGCCAAAATCCGACAGGCGGGTGGCTATACGCGTCTGGCCACTACCTACCCGGCGCAAACTCCCGTCGCCTGGTCCTCCTTCGCCACCGGCACCAACCCCGGCGGGCACGGCATTTTCGATTTCGTGCGGCGCGACCCGGCCACCTACCTTCCCGACTACGCCCTAACGCGCTTTGAAAAGCCGAAAAACATTTTCACCCCGCCGAAAGTGGTGAACAACCGGCGCGGCGTTCCGTTCTGGCAGTTGTTGACCGAGCGCGGAATCCCCAGCATCGTCCTGCGCTGCCCGGTGACGTTTCCGCCCGACCTCGTGAACGGCCGGATGCTCTCCGGACTGGGCGTGCCGGACCTGCGCGGCAGCCAGGGCACGGGCACGTTCTACACGCAGGACAAAACCGCCCAAGCGAAAGAAAGCGAGCAGATCGTCCACCTCGACGACGGCGCGGAGTTCACCACCCGCGTCATCGGGCCGCGCAATACCAGCACCAAGCCGCCCAGCGACACCACCTGCGAAATCCGACTGCGCGCCGACGCGGCAGCCCGCCAGTTGACCATCCACACCGGCGGAACGCCGGAGCGCATCGAGCTCGGCGCGGGCCAGTGGAGCCCCTGGGTGCACCTGAAGTTCAAGCTGTCCATGTTGCAGTCGGTGAGCGGAATGGTGCGCTTCTATGCGCGGCAGTTCAGCCCGCACGTCGAGTTCTACGTTTCGCCGGTGAATTTCGATCCCGTGGCGCCGCTGCCCATGTATCCGCTCTCCTCGCCCGGTGACTATGCCAAGCAACTGGCCGAAGTCATCGGGTCGTATTCAACCCTGGGCATGGCCGAAGACCACACGGGCCTGAACAACGGGCGCTTTGACGAGGCGGCCTACCTGGCGCAGTGCGACCTAGTGCGCACGGAACGCGAGAAGATGACTTTGCATGAGCTGCGCCGCTTCGAGGAAGGGCTGTTCTTCGTGGTCTTCGACACCCCCGACCGCGTGCAACACATGTTCTGGCGCTTTCGCGACGCGGGTCACCCCTACTTCGACCGCGAGCGCGCGCCGGAACTCTCGCGGCGCATCGAAGAGCATTACAAGCTCTACGACCCGCTGCTCACCCGCGTGCTGGAGCAGGTGGACGAAAATACGCTGCTGGTGGTGCTCTCCGACCACGGCTTCAACACTTTTCGCCGCGCCTTCCACGTCAACACCTGGCTGTGGGAGAACGGCCTGCTCGCCCTGCGCGACAACAAAAAGCCGGACGAAGAGCTGGGCGACGGCTTTTCCGCCGTGGATTGGTCGAAGACCTACGCCTACGCGATGGGCCTCGCGGGCATCTACCTGAATTTCAAGGGCCGCGAACGCGACGGCATCCTGCAGGAAGGCGGCGAGGCCGAACGCGTGCGCGCTGCCATCGAGAAGGGCCTGACAGGGATCGCGGACCCGGGGACCGAGCGCGTGGCCGTGAACAACATCGCGCGCCGCGAACAGCTCTACGCCGGCACGCACCAGGCTGACGCGCCAGACCTGCTGGTGAACTATGCGCCGGGGTTCCGCGTGTCGTGGCAGACTGCCCTGGGCGGCATGCCCCGGGCGCTGTTTGAAGACAACACGCGCCGTTGGAGCGGTGACCACATCATTGATCCGGAAGTCGTGCCCGGCGTGCTGCTGATGAACCGTGCGTTTCGCAACGGCCGCAATGATATTCGCGACCTCGCGCCCACCATCCTGAATTTTTTCGGTATTCCCAAGCACGCTGCAATGGAGAGAGAATCACTTTTGTAGCTCACGTCCTGTCCGTCCCGAATCGGGGGACAGACTGACGTGAGGAATTCCTGACAGGTGAACCGATGAAAATCTGCGTCTTGGGACTTGACTGCTGCGCGCCGGACATCGTCTTCCGCGACGAGCGCCTCGCCAACATCCGCCGCCTGATGGACGCCGGCAGCTGGGGCCGCCTGGAGAGTGTCATCCCGCCCATCACCGTCCCCGCGTGGATGTGCATGACCACTAGCCAGGACCCCGGCTCGCTCGGCGTGTACGGTTTCCGCAACCGCACAGACTACACCTACGGCGGCCTGGGCATCGCCAACTCTGCTTCCATCAAGGCCATGGCCATCTGGGACCACATCGCCCGCGAGGGCAAGAAGTCCATCATCGTCGGGGTGCCGCCGGGCTACCCGCCGCGCCGCATCAATGGCATCAGCGTGGGCTGCTTCCTCACGCCGGACACAACCAAAGATGTCTACACGCACCCGCCCGAAGTTGGGAAAGAAATTGACGCGCTGGTGGGCGAGTACCCGGTGGATGTGAAGGGCTTCCGCACCGACGACAAGGAATGGCTGAAAAAAGAAATCTGGGAGATGAGCCAGAAGCAATGGAAAGTGGTCAAGTGGCTGTTGAAGGAGAAGGAGTGGGACTTCTTCCAATTCGTGGACATCGGCCTGGATCGCGTGCACCACGGCTTCTGGGACAGCTTCGACAAGGAGCACATTTTCTACAGGCCCGGAAACCCCTACGAAAACCTCATCCCGGAGTATTACCAGTGGATTGACCAGCAGATCGGCGAAGTGCTCGAGCTGCTCGATAGCGAAACGGTGCTGCTGGTGGTCAGCGATCACGGTGCGCAGCGCCTGGACGGCGGCTTCGTCGTCAACGAGTGGTTGGTGAACGAAGGCCTGCTGGTGCTCGAGGAGTATCCCCAGGAAGTCACGCCCTTCGGCAAGCTGAAAGTGAACTGGGCTAAAACGAAAGTATGGAGCGAAGGCGGCTACTACGCGCGCGTCTTCTTCAACGTGCAGGGGCGCGAGCCGAGCGGCATCATCCCGCAGAACGAGTACGATAAGTTCGCCGACGAAATGAAGGCTAGGTTCGAAGCGCTCACGGACGACAAGGGCCGGCCGCTGAATTCGCTCGTCTTCAAGCCCCAGCAGATTTACAAGAACGTGAAAAATGTGCCGCCGGATCTCATCGTTCACTTCGGCGGGCTGTACTGGCGCTCTATCGGCGGCGTGGGCTACGGCCGCGTCCACGTGCAGGAAAACGATACCGGCCCCGACGCCTGCAACCACGCGCAGTTTGGAATGTTTGTGCTGGCCGCGCCGAACCTGCCCCTGCGCGGCGAATACCAGGGCGCCAAGCTGCTCGACGTCGCGCCCACCCTGCTCGACCTCGCCGGCTACGACATTCCGGACACCATGCAGGGCCGCTCGCTCGTCGCCGGCATGGAAAAGAGACCCCCTGAAGGCTTCGGCTCCGGCGAAGACACCGTCAAGAACCGTTTGGCCGGCCTGGGTTACATTTAAATCCGAACTTCCAGCGGCTCGTTTAGCTTGAGTCCTGTTCTCTTGGGACGAAGGGCCGGCCTCGTCTATATCTGATGTCGCGGCGACCCACGCCGCCCTTGCGTGGGTCGCCATTCTGATCACCGCTACGTTTAGCCCTGTAGGGCGGGGTTTCAACCCCGCCGAAGCCGCTCTATCAAAATCCAAAGAGGATTTAGCCCGTAAGGGCGAGTGGCGGTGAAGGCTGGTTCTGTCTGAGCTGAAACTCCGCCTCCAACCCGGAACAGAATTGATCCACAACGTAAGCGTTGCGCGGGTTGCAGCGGTGGGCGCAGGCGCGCTAGACTGCACGCCAGATCGCCCGCCTGTCCTCAGCAATTCCCAAGGAGACAACAGTGATTTCGCGTCGAGCTGCGCTTATTTTTCTGCTCATCTTTGTCGCAGTCGTAGCGGCTGCCTGGTACTACCGCGGCTGGCAACAAGCACGCTCGCAGCCGCCCGCGCCGACCTATCGCGCCGCGGTGCCCATCGGCCAGCCCATCGAAATCAAAGCGCCGCTGGGGTTGCCCGCGGTTCCCTTCCCGCCGGACAATCCGCCCACCGCGGAAACTATCGCGTTGGGTCGCAAGCTCTACTACGACCCCATCCTTTCCGTAGACAACACGATCTCGTGCGCCACCTGCCACGACCCCGAACACGGGTTTGCGGACAAAGACTCCGTTTCGACCGGCGTGCAGGGCAAGAAAGGCACGCGCAATTCGCCGACGGTTTGGAACTCCGCGTACTACATGCTGCAATTTTGGGATGGGCGCGCGCCTTCGCTCGAAAAGCAGGCGGAAGGCCCGGTGCAGAACCCTGTGGAGATGGCGCACACGCTGGCGGGCGTCGAGCAGAAGCTGGCGGCCAATCCCGAGTACGTGGTGGAATTCGAGAAGGCCTTCGGCCCCGGACCCATCACCTACCAGATGGTGGCGAAAGCCATCGCAACGTTCGAGCGCACGGTGATCAGCGGGAACTCGCCCTTCGACCGCTTCCACTACGGCGGGGACAAAAAGGCGCTCTCGCTGGCGGCGCAGCGCGGGCTGAAGGTCTTCATGGATCCGAACAAGGGAAACTGCAGCACGTGCCACACCATCGGCGAGAAGTTCGCCTTGCTAACCGACAACAAGTTCCACAACCTGGGCGTGGGCGCAAACACGCGAGGCGAGCTGAGCGACCTGGGACTCTACGACCAATCGAAAAACGAGGTGCACAAGGGCGCATTCAAGACGCCCTCGTTGCGCAACATTGCGCTGACCGCGCCCTACATGCACGACGGCAGCCTGCTGACGCTCAAGGACGTGGTGGATTTCTACGTCGGCGGCGGGAATTCCAATCCGTACCTGGACAAACAGATGCGTGCGCTCGATTTCCTGTCGCGGCAGGAGCGCGACGACCTGGTCGCATTCATGGAGTCTCTGACCGGAGAAATCCCGCCCGACGTGGGGCCGCCGGAAAAGGCCAAGGGGGAGCTGCAGAAAAAGGCCGGGAGATAGCCTGTTGGCGCGGACACTCAGGTCCGCCCCCACAGAAACAATCGCTACGAGGTGCGGGCCAGGAACTGCTGGAGCTTGTCGCGATGGCCGCGGCTCAGGGTCAGGCGCGTGCCGTCGCGCAGGATGACGGCATAATCGCCGTGAAACCAGGGCTGCAGTTCCTTGACGCGTTCGACGTTGACGATGGTGGAGCGGTGGATGCGCAGGAATTTGTTCCCGTCCAGGCGGGCCTCGATGCCGTTCATCGTCTCACGCAGCAGGTGCGTGTCGTTGCCCACGTGCAGGCGGACGTAGTTGCTGGCCGCTTCGATCCAGTCAATCTCGTCGGCGCGCAGGAAGAAGACGCGTCCGGCGGAGCGGACGATGAGGCGCTCGACGGGCTTGCCGCGGGTCTGCAGGTCGCGCACCAGCGAGAGGAAGCGGCGGCCCAAAACGTCCTTGCCATCGCGGCCTCCGCTGCCCTCGCTGATGCTGGAGAGATAGATCTGCTGGCGAGCGCGCTCCAGGGCCTGGAGGAAGCGCTCCTCGTCGAAGGGTTTCAGCAGATAGTCCAGGGCGTGGACTTCGAAGGCGCGCAGGGCGTACTGGTCGTAGGCGGTGACGAAGACCACCACGGGCAGCCGGCCGCTGTCGTTCACCGCGTGCATGGCCTGCAACAGGCCGAAGCCGTCCAGGTCGGGCATCTGCACGTCGAGAAAAAGCAGGTCCGGCGTGACCGTCTGCATGGCGTCCAGCGCCTGCCGGCCGTCCCCGTACTCGCCGATAATTTCGACGTTCGGCTGCGGCGCGAGCAGGGAGCGGATACGCTCGCGGGAAAGCGGCTCGTCATCCACGATCAAAGTCTTGATGGTTGACATCACAGCACCCCTTCACGAATGGCTGGCTTGGCGATGGCAAGGTCCTTCTGCGCGTCGGCTTCCTCGGAAGAGTCCGCAGCGGCAAACTCCGCTTCGGAAACGGCCAAATCTTCTTCTACGAATTCCTCCGCGGGGCGGAATGGAATCACGATGAGCACTTCCGCGCCGCCCGTGGGAACGTTGCGCAGCTCGAAGCGGTGCGCCGCGCCGTACAGATGGCGCAGGCGCGCGCGTGTATTGGAAAGCCCCACACCCTCGCTCAGGCGGCCCAGGCGGTCGGTCGGAAAGCCGCGGCCGGTGTCGCGGATTTGCAGCTCGAGCAGGCCGTTGCTGAGGCGCGCGGAAACCTCCACGCGGCCGACGGTCGAGCGCGGGGCGATGCCGTGGCGGATGGCGTTCTCCACCAGCGGCTGGAGAATAAAATTGGGCACCAACGCGTCGAGCGTCTCAGGGTGAATTTCGAAGTGAACAGTCAGGCGGTCGGGAAAGCGCGCGCGCTGGATTTCGATGTAACGATCAAGGAATTCAAGTTCCTGGCGGAGGGAAACTTCCTGCGCGCCGGCCGTCTCCAGCGAAAGGCGCAGCAGATCTCCCAACTGGGTCAGCATGCGGTTGGCGGCGCGGACGTCGCGGTACATCAGCGTGGAGATGGCATGCAGCGTGTTGAAGAGGAAATGGGGGTTGACCTGCGTCTTCAGCGCCTGGAGCTGCGCTTGCGCCAGGCGGGATTCGAGCTGCGTGGCCTTCAGCTCGCCTTCCTGATAGCGCTGGTAGAACTCCGTGGCGTGCGTGACCAGAAGAATCACCCAGTAGATCAACACCCAGTAGTCGAAGATCGGGTAGAAGCCTTGCACCGAAGCGGCGATGGAAAACGGCTTTTCCGGGCTCGGCGAATAAACGAAGGTGAACAGGAGAAAGTCATGGAAGACCTTTATGGAAACGGAAAGGAGCAAGCTGGCCAGCACGTGCACGAGGCTGTGGCGCAACCAGTTTTCACGCTCGATCTTGAAGCGGTCAATCAGCCAAAAGATCAGCGGCGTGGCCAGGGCCCAGAGATAACAGAGGCCGAAGCCGACGGCGAGTAGTTCGCCGATTTGGATGGGGCGCCTCAGGCGCGCGCGCAGGACGAATTCCTGGCTGCAGATGAACAGGCCCAGCAGCGTCCACGCCCCGAAGATCAAGGCCCAGCGAACCCACCCCTGTTTGGCAAAGCGCATCACAGCTTCCCGGTTGCCCACTTGCTTGTTCACGCTCAGACCCCGAATCTGAAAAGGACCAATGCCACCACGGGCATCCCGGAAGCGGAATGCCGACACAGGACCGCCCCTCTATTTAGACGCAATTGTCTGGCAAATGTTTCCTCGGCACGCACACCCCCTGCCGAGCAAATCACCAACCACAGTGGGTTGGATGCAGGTTGCTTCCCAGGGATTGCCTGGCGGCGTGACGGCAAAGAGCAATTGGTCCCCGGTTGTGTACGACCAATCCCAGAAGGCCCGGCTTTTTACATCCTTTTACAAATGGACCGCAGCGCGGAGAGACCTCTGTGGACCGACGAACTTCAGGAATACGTAGAATCTTTCAAATTTGAGATGCCTCGGAGCTGTGATAACGAGCAAAGGAGTCGCCGTTGACGCGAGCCAGCGCGAGTGGAGTTCATCCCCGCAGGCGGGCTCTTGGCATTCCGATTCTCCAGCACTGTCCCCGCGCTCGTCCCGCACAGAAGTTTTCAATTCGCCAAACAGCAGCGCGCGTGCGAATCGTCCCTACGCAAAAGCGGAGTGCGCATAGCGAAGCCGCACGACATGGAAATCGCTAACTGCTTTTGCGCGAGAGTGATCGAGCGATCCTCCGCATTGGCCGCAGGAGTGCACACGCAACAGCGGCCCACACTTGCCCCGCGTTGCAACCGCACTCCGCACGCGGTGCAACGTGCGCCACTCGGACAACAAAGAAACGGAGGGATGGAATGCGAAGAGGATTCAGTGCTGTGCTGGCGGCCCTGCTTGCGATCGTACTGAGCGCAGGCGTAGCTGCGGCGCAGACGCAATTCGGCACCATCAGCGGCCGTGTGACGGACGGCACCGGCGCCATAGTTCCGGACGCCAAGGTGCTGCTTGTGAACATGGCCACCAACACAAAACAGGAAACCCTCACCAGCGGTGAGGGACTGTACGTGTTCGCCAACGTCGCGGCGGGCACGTATGAACTCATCGTTGAGAAACAGGGGTTCAAGAAGGCCGCCAGGCGCGTGACGGTGGAAGTCGCGCAGCGCCTTGCGGCGGACCTCTCGCTCGACCTCGGGCCGGTCACAGAAACCGTCACCGTGAGCGAACAGGCGGTTATTGTGAACACGGTCTCCGGCGACCTTTCCCGCACGATTACGCAGTCGGAAGTGAGCAACCTGCCGATGCTCTCGCGCAACCCGTACAGCTTGATGACGCTGGCGCCGGGCGCGGCGAGCACCAGCGGCGTGGTGGGCGATGCGCGCGGCGGCGTGACCGGAGACGCGACCAGCGGGGGCGTGGCCGTCAACGGGCAACGCACTTCATCGGTGAACTACCTGCTGGACGGCGGCGACAACAACGCCACGTTTGCTGCGGGCACCGCGCAAACCGTGCCGCTGGACGCAGTGCAGGAATTCCGCATCCAGACTAACAACATGACCGCGGAGTTCGGGCGGAACGCGGTGGTCACCAACGTGATAACCAAGTCCGGTTCGAACCGCTTCCACGGGAGCGCTTACGAGTACTATCGCGGTTCCGCGCTTTCCTCCTCTTCGTTCCAGGACAACGCCAACGGGACGCCGAAAGCGCGCTTTGTGCGCAACCAGTTCGGCGCGTCGGCGGGCGGGCCAGTCTGGAAGGACAAGACGTTCTATTTTGGCTCCTTGGAAGGGACGCGAGTGCGCAGCGCAGGCAACCAGCGGTACTTCGTGCCGACAACGGAGTTCACCGGCAACGCGACGCCGAACGCCAGCGCGTTTGTGACCGCGTTCGGCGGCCTGCCAGCAAGCAGTTGCTTGGACGGCGTGGTGACCGCGCAGTACATCTTCGAGACCGCCGAAGGCCAGGGCGTGTACGGCGCAGCGGATGTGGCCAATCCCGGAAATGTGTTCGGGCTGTTCCGGGGCGGCACCCCGCTGGCCGCGACTGGCTCGGGGCCCGCCGCGGACCTGATCCCCGCAGCGACGCAACTCTTCTGCCGCGCAACGATCAAGGTGGCGATTGACACGGGCGGCGGAACTCCGCAGAACACCTGGCTGGCCACCGGACGAGTGGATCACCAGTTCAGTGACCGGACTGCGCTGCAGGCACGCTATGCCTTCACCAAACTGAAGCTGGCGGAGGGCACCTCCAGCCTGAGCCCGTTCCAGGGCTTCAATACGGGCGTGCGGGCGCAGAACCAGAACTTCATCCTCACGCTCACGCACGCGTTCTCGCAGCGACTGTTCAGCGAGACGCGCGCCATGTACGCCCGCAACAACCAGGTGAGTCCTCTCGGGGAAGCGCCGGGAAGCGTGCCGTGCTGGCAATACCAGAACCTGTTCAGCACCCCTACGGCCGACCCGATCGTGTTCCCGGGTTACCTGCCCAACCTGTGCCGTGGCTTTTCCATTCCCTCCGGCGGCCCGAAGAACATCTACCAGTTCTACGAAGGGATGATGTGGTCGCGCGGCCGGCACACCATCAAGTGGGGCGGACAGTACCTGCACATGCGGGACAACCACACCTTCGGGGCGTTCCAGAACTTCTTCAACCGCGCCAACACCATGCAGGCCATGCTGGACGGCCAGGTGGACCTGCTGAGCGGGGCCATAGACCCCAAGGGCAAGTTCCCCAATGACGCGTATGCTCCGGCCGTGGATGGGCCGTTCGGGCCGCCGCGGTTCGGGAGGCACTTCCGCTACCACGAGGTGTCCTTCTACGGCGAAGATTCCTGGAAAATCACCCCGCGGATCACCCTGACCGCCGGGTTGCGCTGGGAGTACTTCGGCGTGCTGCACAGCCCGAAGCATGAGCGCTTCCTCGACGCCAACCTCTTCCTGGATGCGAACGGGCCTCTCGTCCCCGGCAAGACGATTTACGAGAGTGTCCGCGACGCTCGCTTCAGCCGCACCAACAACCTGTTCGATCAGGACTGGAACAACTTCGCGCCGCGCATCGGCGTGGCGTGGGATGTGCTGGGCAACGGCCGGACGGTCGTGCGCGGGGGATACGGAATCTTCTACGATCGCAACTTCGGGAACGCGCTTTTCAACGCGATCCAAAACTTCCCGAACTACGCGGTCATTACCGTCACACGCGCAGCCGGGCAGAACGTGCCGATTGACGCGAACCAGTTCAACTCGCTGAACGCGCTGATGGCCGGCGGCTCGCTGATTCTCACCGGGTCGGCGCGCATGCTGGACAAGGACATGGTCACCGCGTACAGCCAGCAGTGGAACGCCACCGTGGAGCACGACGTGCTGGGCAAGGGCATTATCGCCTCGCTCTCCTACATCGGCAGCCGCGGCGACAAGCTCTACTCGCTGAACAACCTGAACCAGTTGGGCAGTTGCCTGCTGGCCCCGGCCGGAACTCTGCCGACCTGCGTGCCGAGCGCAGGGCGCACTTCGCGGCTGAACCAGACGGGTCTGACGGGCATGAACCGCCGCTCCAACGAGGGCTTTTCGCGTTACAACGGGTTCTCGGCCGAAGTGAAGACGCGGCAGATCGCCAACACGGGTCTGACCCTCAACGGAAACTACACGTGGTCGCATTCCATTGACAACGCCAGCTCGTTCTTCGGCGATTCCGCCTTCGAAGCGTTCTTTGGCTTCGGCTTCCGCGATGCGTTCAACCCCGCGCTGGACAGGGCCAGCTCCTCCAACGACATCCGTCACCGGTTTGTTGTTTCCTGGAACTGGGCGCTGCCGTGGGCCAAGAACCTGAAGGGCTTCGCCGGGCAAGCACTGGGTGGGTGGACCATCAGCGGCATTTACCAGACGCAGACCGGCGGCGCCTTCAGCGTCTATGACGGCAGCGGCAACAGCCAGTGCAACAACAGCGGAACGAATTTCTGCTTCCCGGTGCTGGCGGGGGCGCTCGTGTCGCAGACTGAGACGCCGGTGGCCGGCCAACCGAATACGTTCACGCTGTACACTATCGGTTCCATGTTCCAGACGCACGAGGACTTTTGCAGCACGGCAGGCGTCCCGGGCTCGACGGCCAACTTGACGTGCACGGCGCAGGTGCTCAACGTCAACACGGGCATCGAGTCGCCGCGAAACCTGTTCCGCACGCCGGGCATCTGGAACCTGGACATGGCCGTGTTGAAAGACTTCCGCCTGCCGTGGGAGGGCAAGCAGGTGCAGTTCCGGGCGGAGTTCTTCAACCTGTTCAACCACTCCAACCTGTACGCCGTTGCCGGCCAGAACGTGTTTGTCGGCAGCAGCAGCACGGTGATCGGGGCGCGCGGTCTGCGCAACGACGGCACGGTCGAGCGGCGCAACATCCAACTGGCTCTGCGGTTCACGTGGTAGCAGACGATGGGGGGCGGGCTCCACAAGCGGGGCCGCCCCTACATGCCGTCAAACGACCAAGGGCGGCCGTCGAAGTGCGGCGGGAGTTTCAAGCCGAAGAGGTCGAGCACGGTGGGAGCCACGTCGGCGAGGGAGTGCTGCTCGCCGGCGATTCTCCAATTGGAGAAGAGCACGCCGGGGACAACGCGCGGGTCCATGCAGTGGTCGCCGCTCCAGGCTTTGCAGTTGTCCTCGAAGATGGAGCCTTTCACTTCGCCCTTCACCGTTTCCCAGGAGGCGCGGAATCCGGGCGCGTAGCCAAAGATGAGGTCGGGCGAGTTTTCGGTGTAGGGGCCGGCGTAGGCGGCGTCGCGGTCGAAGACGTCGCGAATGGCCACGCGCCTGGACGCGGGATCGGCAAGGCCGCGCAGCTTGGCAATCAATTCCTTTTTCAGAGCTTCCGCTTGGGGCCCGGGCCCGACGAGGCCGGCGCGTTCCCTGCCCTGCTGGTTGATGTAGAGGCCATTCAGCCCCATGCCGTAGGCGCGCGTGCGCGACCAGTCCACGCCAGCAAGCCACTCGCCGCTTTCGCGCTGGCCGTCCTTCAATGCGAGGTAACCATTCTGGAAAAGCCACGCGTTAAGATTGAAGCCGCGCTCGAAGGACTTGAAGCCGTGGTCGGAGAGGACCAGCAGGAGCGTGTTGTCGTCCAGCTTCTGCCGGACGCGGCCAACGAGAGCATCCATGCGGCGATAGAGTTCTTCAATCACCTGACCGGGGGGCGTGCCGGTAGCCGAAGAGGGATAGGCCGCAGCAGCAGGATGGCCGGGAACAGTGTGCCGCCAGAACATGTGCTGGACGCGGTCGGTGATGTCGAAGACGCAGACGCAGAGGCCCTGCGAGGTTTTGTCGAGGGCGTCGAAGAAGTGGCGCTCGCGCTCCGCGTGGATCAGATAGCACTGGTCCAGGAAGGAAGCGTCGTCGAGGACGCGCTCATTGAGCGCCCAGGTGTCTTCGGCCAATCCCAGGGTGGCAAACGGGCCGTGCAGCTTGCCCAGATAGATGGAATACGTGAGCGGATGAGAAATGGGCAGGGCCGGCTTGCGCGGGTCAATGTTCACCGGCGTGGCGTAGAGTTCGACGCCGGGGGAGAGCTGCTTCAGTAGGAAGCGGCAAATGCCGCGGGCCTTGATGCCCCAGCCGGCGCGAAACTCGACGTCAATCCAGTCCGAGTATTCGCCCTGCTTCAACGTGAAGCGGCGGCCGTCGAATTCGAGGTCGGCGGTTTTCTTTTCCGCGTCCGGGCGGAGAGTGAACGGCACGCGCAGCTCTCTGCTCGCGCCGCGCAGCAGCGGATTGTCCGGGCCGGGGAGGTAGGAGCGCAGGTGGCTGCCGTTGGATTCCAGCGGGATGCGCAGGCCGCCTTCGGTCGCGCAAGAGCCGCCTGCGGCGCTGGTGAAATAACAGAACGTGCCCTGGCTGCCGCGCAGGTCCGGAACACACATGCCGGAGAGAAGCACGCCGGAGAATTTTTCCGGTGGAAAGGTGATGGGCACGCGAATGACAGAGGAAAAGATGCCGGCCTCACCGAGGTAGTGCCAAAAAGGCTTCCCCCGGCGCAGCGCGCGGATCCGCGGGCGGCCGATGGGGATGGCGTACCTGCCGAGCTTGAGGGTGCGCTTCGGTCCGCGCACTTGCGCGGAAGAGAGATAGGGCAGGTAGGTGTTCGTGTCGCGGGCGAGGAAATCGTAGATATTGTGCTTGCCTGGATTCACGCCGGTGAGGAAGGTGGACCAGGCGACCGGGGAGATGGGCGGATTGGTGGTCGCCAATGTACGGAAGGTGCCAGCGTCTCGGAGGGCGGCAAGGTTGGGCAGCTTGCCGGCATCCATCCAGCGGGCGGCGAGTTCAGGGTCCATGCCGTCGAAACCAACGATGACGATGCGTTTGACGCGAGCGGCGCGATAGGCGCGGCGACGGCGCAACAACCGCCAGAGCTGGCGCACCGGCCAGGTGACCAGAGCAAATACGGCGTAGAGAAAGGCGAGGAGAAGGGTCAGAAAAGAAGAAAGAACAGCGAAGCCGGCGCCGGGGCCGACGTAGGCGAAGGCCGTGTCCGCAGCGAGCAAGAGCAGCGCCAGCGCGAGCAGGACCGCGCGATGCGGTGCAATGCCGAGTTTGCGGGTGCGGGACATGGCCGGGCGTCAGAACTCTGTGCGCAGGACTCCCTTCAGGGCAAACGCCGCCACCAGCGAGAGCACGAAGAATGGAATGAGCCAGTGCAACTCCCAGCGGCCGAGCACAAGATTGCGGTGGGGATACGTAATCACAATGTGGTGCAGCGGCGCGCCCGGCGGAAGCGGGGGCTCGGCGGACTCGAGAATCAGCTCGAGCCAATCAGGGCGCACGCGCGCGGGAGAAATCCGCACGGCGTTTCCGGATTCCACCACGGTGACCTGCTTGGCGAAGAGCTCGTCGGCCACAACAACCTCGATGGAATATTCGCCGGGGCGGAGAGCATCAATGCGCCAGTTCACCTCCCGGCGATTGTCGGGCTGGTGATGGATGTGGAGCGGCGGTGCGGAAAGCGCCAGGCCATCGGGCAGGCGCAGCGCAGCCTGGTCGAGCGGGGCATCGCCAGCGGCGAGCGCTTTCAGAAGGAAAGAGTCGCGCGGGCGGAGGGCCTGGTGGCCGAGGCGCAAATCCATCTGCACAAGAAGCAGCACGAGCGGCACGAGCATCACGGCGAGTGGCACCAGCGCATGGCCGAAATAGGCCAGCGTCCAACGCAGGATGCGGCCATAGGCGCGCAGCACGACGCCGATCTGATCCGGAAAGAGGCGCACTTCGAGCAGGTGGGCCTGCATGCGGTCCTTGACGCGGCGAATGGCGGATTGGTTCGAAGTGAAGCGGAAGACCAACAACATCAGAATTCCAGCGAGCAGAGAAAACAGGATCAACGGCAGCCACGGAGTGGCGGAGCGGAACGGGTAGAAGGCCAGGTCGAAGAGACGATTGATGAGGGATAGGGTTGCGGTCATGAACAGAGCCGCCCCTGCGGAAGCGCGAGAATGTGCCGCGCAAAAGTCATTCGATGTAGCCGAGGCCTTGCAGGCGCTTCTTCACTTCTTCTTCGGGATCGCGAGCCGCGTCGCCGCCGGAGATGCGGGCGATCTCCTTCTCCAGAACGTGCTGGATGAATTCCTCGGGTGAAGCGTAGCCAGCTTTGGCGGCGCATTGCTTGACCTTGGCAAAGAGTTCGTCGTCAATCTTAATGCGGTTGCCGAACATGGTTTCCTTTCCTTTTTTCGTTCCCCTGTTTCCACAGGAGCCCACACGAGTTGAGTGCCCACCCGCCCAAGAGCGAGGGGTGGGCACTACATGACTTCCTGCGCCGGCCCGGCGTGCAGGCAAGGGCAAGGTCACTCAGCGCGAAGTGGATAGGCCTGGAGGCCTGTCCTACGGGCGCTTGTTGAACACCGAGGCGCCTTTCATCTGCGGCGGCTTGGGCACGCCGAACTCGGCGAGGATCGTGGGCGCGATATCGGTGAGCGCGGGAGCGGGTGCAGCAATCCCGCGATTGCTAAGGAGCACGCCGGGCACCTGCGCGTAGTCAATGCAGTGGTCGCCGCTCCACGGGTCCAAGTTGTCTTCAAACACTTCCGCCGCAACGCCGCCCAGAACAGTGCCCCAGCCGGCGCGATAGCCGCGATTGTACCCGATGAGAAGTTCCGGCGCTTGCGCCGCGTAAGGGCCCGAGTAAGCCTGCGCGGCGCGGTCCACACGAGTGACAGCGGGTTGGTTGTTCAGGGGGTCGCGCACGGCGAGGAGTTCGCGCGCCAGCTCGGTGAGCAGGGCATCCGCCTCGGCGCCGGGCTGCACGATGCCCTGTTTTTCGCGGCCGCTCAGGTTGAGGTAGAGCGCGTTCAGGCCAAGGCCGTAGGCGCGCGTGCGCGACCAATCCACGCCCTTGAAATAATCTTCGGAGCCCGCGGAGGCGGAAGGCGATGCGCCTTCCTTGAGGGCGAGATAGCCCTTCTGTAAAAGCCAGGTGTTCAGATTGAACGAGCGGTGGTAGGGGGCGAAGCCGTGGTCGGAAAGGACGAGAAGCGTGGTGTTGTCGTCGAGCCGGGCCATGGCTTTGCCCACGACGCGGTCCATTTCGACGTAGAGCCCTTCGAGGAGGCTGGCGTACTTCTCGGCGTGCTGCGTGGAATGGCCGGGATGCTTCTCGTCGGACGCGCGCCAGAACATGTGCGAGTTCAGATCGAGGCTGGAGAAATAGAAGAAGAGCAGGCCGGGACGCAGACGGCTAAGCTCGCGGTCGAAAGCACGAAGCTGCTCATCGAGGACGGAGCGGGCCTGCTGGAAGTATTCCTCGTCGTTCAGGAAGCCGCCGGAGAGGGCCTTGGTGTCCTCGGCGATGCCGAGCGTGTGGAAGAAGCCGAGTTCCTGCCACAGTTCGCGCGAGTAATCGCCGGGCGTGGAGAGCGGCAAGGCGGGATCAGACGGATCGAGATTGACCGGCGAGACGTAGAGACGGAACTGCGGGTGAACTTGCTGGAGATAGAACTTGCAGATTCCGCGGACAGTGGAGAGCCAGGGCAACAGCTCGAACTCGACGCGCACCCAGTTGCTCCACTCCCCTTCCTTGAGGAGCAGCTCGCGGTCGGGAAGGACGATCTTGGCCACAGGCTCGACGGAGTCCACATACACCGAGAAATCAAGGAAGGCCTGCGGTGAGCCTTTGCGCAAGGTGTTGTAGGGGCCGTAAAGCCTGGCCTGCACGCGGGAGTTTTCCAGCGTGACGGGATAGACGCGGCCGCCGTTGACGGGGCCGGCGGCGACGAACAGGTCGTCGGTGTAATAGGAGAATGTGCCGTAGGTGCCGAGCAGGTCGGGCGTGCCCATGCCGGAAAGGGTGCGCGCGCCAGATTCAACCGGCGGGAAATTGGCGGGTATGCGGTAGATGGTGGCGGGCACGCCCTTCTCGTCGAGGATTTCCCAGAAGGATTTTCCCTGGCGCAAGAGCGTGGTGCTTCCCCCGGAAAGCGGAATGACCCAGCGGCCGAGAGGGAGCGAATACTTGGGAGGATTCACGCGCGAGGTGGAAAGGTAAGGCTCGAGCGTCGCCGGATGGCGGTGGATGAAATCGAAAATGCCGTGGCCACCGGGGTCCATGCCGGTGATGAGGTTGGACCAGGCGACAGGGCTTTGCGGCGGGATGCTCGTGGCGAGATGCGTATAGCCGCCGCGGGCGGCGAGCGCAGAAAACTTTGGCATTTTGCCGCCGGCCATGAAGCGCTCGAGGAGCTGCGGGTCCATGCCGTCAATGCCGATGACGATGAGTTTCTTCGAGGCGGGCAGATGGCCCAAGCTGCAGGAAATTGCGAAAGCGAAAAACAAGAACAGAAAAACAGCCGGAAGGCTGCGGCAAGGGATGAGCGATGTCGAAGGATCTTCTTTCATGTGGTGCGGAGAAACAGACACAGGCTCACGGCGACGGCGGGCGCTTCAGGGCTTCGGCGCGGGCGCGTTCGCGCTGCGCGTCGGCCGAACGGCCGAGGCGCTGATAGGCGTCAGCCAGGAAGGCGTGGGCTTCGCTGGAGTCCGGCTGCAACTGCGCGGCCTTCTCCAGATGGGGTACGGCGAGGTCCACCTGTCCCTTGAGCGTAAGAAGGCGCCCCATCAAAAGGTTGGCGCGATAGTGCTCCGGGTTCTGCTCCAAGACGGTGAGCAGAAGGGCCATGGCATCCGGAACGCGGTCAATGCGGGCGTACACGGCAGCCAGCGAGAAGCGCGCGTCGGTCCACTTCGGGTTGTGGTCCACGACAATCTCAAAGTGCGTGGCGGCGGTCTTCCAATCTCCGGTCTCGAAGAGAGCCAGGCCCATTTCGTAGTGGGCCATGACGGCGTCGGGCTGGAGTTCGATGGCCTTGCGCAGGGGGCCGATGGCCTTGGCGAACTGACGCTGGCGGGCGTAGGCCACGCCCAGGTAGAACTGCGCGGCTTGGATCTGCGGGTCACTGGAGACCACGCGCTCGAGCTGGGGGATTACACTGCCCGCCCTGCCGTCCTCGATGGCGATGTTGGCATCGTGGAGGTCGTTGGCCACCTGAATGCGCGTTTTCGGGTCAATGCCAGTGTCGCGAACGGCGCCGCGCGCGCCAGCAACGTAGCCGAGCGAGGCAAGCTTCTCGCGGGTGCGCGGGTTCATCTCTGACTGCTGCGCCTCAGGAGCATTGGCGCCAACGCGCTGGAGGAAGGCCTCGAGCTGGGCGGCAATGCGCGCGACTTCCGCCTTCTTCGTGGCCACGAGATTCCTGGTCGCCTGCGGATCCGCAGCCGAGTCGTAGAGTTCCTGCTCAGGGGCTTTGACGTAGAGAAAATTTGCGGTGCGCAGGGATTTCAGCGGGCTCCAGCCGAAGGCGCGGCGCGGGTATTCGGTTTCGGCGTAGGAAGGCCGGTCGGCAGCCGCCGTGGTGACTCCGACCATGCGGACGAGTGATTGGCCCTGCATCACGGGTGGAACCGGCAATTGCACCGCGTCCAGAATGGTGGGCGCGATGTCCACCTGGCCCACGCGCGAGCGCACGCGCTGGCCGGCATAGCGGCCCTGCGGGAACTTGAAGACGAGCGGCACGTGGATGGTCTGGTCATAGAGAAAGACGCCGTGGGTGGATTCGCCGTGGTCGCCCAGGCTTTCTCCGTGATCGCTGACGACGGCTATCAAGGCGTTGTCATAAAGTCCTCTCGCTCGCAACGCGGCGAAGAGCTTCCCCAAGGCCGCATCGAGATAGGCGATTTCGCCGTCGTAGAGATTGGCGGCGTAACGCGAGTTGTAGGGCGCCGGAGGCTCGTAGGGGTCGTGGGCGTCCCAGATGTGGACCCAGAGGAAGAACGGCGCCTTGTCGTTGTTTTCGAGCCAGGCGAGGACACGGGCAATGGTCTGCTCGGCGCGGCGTTCGACGGATTCGTAGCGCGTCTTGCCCCGCGCGCGGCGCTGGAAACCGCCGTCGAAGTCGTTGAAGCCACGGTCAAAGCCGGGCGCGAAACCGTTTTTCGGATCGAGGATGATGGAACTGACAAACGCCGCGGTGCGATAGCCGCGGGCGCGGAGCAGATCGGGGAGAAAGGGGACTTGGTCCCCCAAGCGGTTTCCGAAGTCGTGGACCTTGTGATAGGGCGGGTAGGTGCCGGTGAAGATGGTGGCGTGGGCCACCGGGGTCAGCGGGGCCTGCGCGTAGGCGCGCTCGAAGACCACGCCTTGCCGGGCCACGGCGTCCATCTGCGGCGTGAGACCGCGCTGGGAGCCGAGGAAGCCCATGCGGTCGGCGCGGACGGTGTCCAGCGTGACGACGATGACGTTGGGCCGGTCGGCCGCGACCGCGTTCCAGGCGGCAAAGACCAAGAGAAGCAGGAAAAGGAAGCCCGAAGTAATTCGTCCAGTCATAAAGAAAAAAGGGAGCCTGATTGTATCAGACTCCCTTCTCACCATGAAAACTAGGCCGCGCGTCTTCAGAACATGAGCTTGAAAACGAACTGCATCGAGCGCGGCCCGCCCTGCGCGATGACCGGGTTGAAGGCATCCGGGGTGGTGGAGATGACGCCGAACTGGCCGAAGCGGACGTCGGTGTTGGGCTGGGCGAAGTTGGCGCGATTGAGAGCGTTAAACAGCTCCCAGCGGAACTGGAACTTCACGTTCTCGGTGATGCGGGTGACCTTGGTGATATTGAGGTCCCACTGGGCCAGGCCCGGACCGACAAAGGAGTTGCGCCCGCAACTTCCGAGGCTATTGTTCGGCGGGGTGGTGAAGTCGCCTGTATTGATGATGTATCCGTTGGGGTTGCGCGTGTCGTACTGCGGCGAGGCATTGCACTGCGCGTGAAGCGTGCCATTGATGTCCTGGCCGGAACGGTCGCGGCTTCCCACGCTGGCGGAGAAGGGTCGCCCGTCAATCAGCGTGAGCACGCTGCCGATCTGCCAGCCGTCGCCCATGCGGCCGAGCGCCTGGACGGCTGGGATGTCGTAAGAGCCCCCGAAATTGAAGTTGCGGCGGACGTCGTGGTCGCAATTGCCCTTGTTGGCGGCCGGGTCGAAGGGATTGTGAGCAGGCGTGATGTTGCTGCGGCTGCCGCGGTTGATGGAGTTGTAGTCGGTGCAGTGCGCCCAGGTGAAGTTGTACTGGGTGTTGATGCCGTGCCAGTTCTGCTGGCGGTAAGAAACCTGGAGGCCGTTGTACCAAGACTTGCTATCGTTGGTAAGCAGAACAATGCTGGAGAACTGCGGGAAGGTGGTCTCGAACGGGCGGCGGCAGTCGAGGCCAGTGGGGTTGATCTGCGTGGTCTGCTGGCCGCTCGACCAGCATCCGAGCCGGCGGGCGTTGATGTCGCGCATCATCAGGAGCTGGCGGCCGAGCGAACCCACGTAAGAAACGGTGAGTACGTTCTTGGAAAAAAGCTCCTGCTGCGCGCTGACGGTGTAGAAATGCATCATCGGTGTGTTGAGCGACAAATCCGTTCCGAAGACAGGCACCACGGGTGGGGCGACGGGCGTTTGCGTGCGAGTGAAGCCGAAAATGGTCTGCCCCGGACCTCCACAGAGGAAGGCGCCGGCCTGTAACGTGTGGTCGTAGCAGTCGGCGGCCGTACCCGTGAGGGTACCGAAATCCGCCGGGACGCGGGAGGTGAAAACGTTCTGGGTGATGTTGGTGAAGGCGCCAACTCGGGAGCGGTTGAACGAGGCATTGCGCGGGGCGTGGATGGCGCCGAAGTTGGGGATGTCGTAGGTCAACGAATAGCCGATCCGCAAGGCAGTCTTGCCGTTGCCGAAGACGTCCCAAGCCAGGCCGGCGCGCGGGCCGAAGTTGTTCAGGTCGAGATCGTGGATGCGCTTCAAGCCGCCCGGGCCGATCTTGAGCAGGCCTTTGGCCGGATCAAAATTGCCGCCGAGGTTGCTGGACTCGCCGAGCGCGCCGCTGACATCCCAGCGCAAGCCAAGAGTGAGGGTGACGTGCGGCGAGACCTTCCACTCGTCGTTGAAGTACAGGCCGAGGGAATGCTGCACAAGGTGGCGCTGGGTATCGCCGAAATTGCGGAAAGCCAGATCAAAGCGCAGCAGAAAGAGCTGCGTCAGGGCGTTGATGGGATCCGTATCGTTGAAGATGTACAGGCGGGTGCGGGCATTGTTGCGCAGGCTGTTGGTATAGGCGAACTGCCAGTTGCCGCCCATCTTCATGGTGTGCTTGCCCTTGATCCAGGTGAAGTGCTCGGACTGGTCGTAGGTCTGGTTGGGGCGTGTAGTAATGGGATAGCCGCCGACGCCGCCGATGTAGCCGTACCTGTTGACGTAGTACATGTACACGTAGGGCACGCCGAAGTCGGCGGGGTCGAGCGGGCCGGTCTCGATCCCCAGGGTCAGGGGGTCCACCTTGTTGTTGACGTCGAGAATCTGAGAAAAGCGGGTCATGCCGAAACGGCTTTCGAGAATCTTGCTTGGCGACATTGTGAAGGTCCAGTTAACGCCGAGGAGCTGCGCGCGAGAGGGTCCCACGGAGTTAAAAATGTCCGGGGAATGAGGTGCCGGCGGCGCCAGGGTGTAGCCGACGCTGGGAGCGGATTGCAGGCTATCACCGAAGATGTAGCGGCCGGTGAGCTGGTGATCGGCCGCCAGCTTGTGGTCAATCTTGACCATGAACGTGCTCATATTGGCGGTGTTGGGCGCGCGGGGCAGAAGGGTGCCGGTGGGGTCCGTGGGGAAGTAGGAAGCGAGCTGCGCGCCGAGAGGCGTGCAGGTGAGCGGCTGGCCAAGCAGAGTACAAGCGTTCTGCCGGGCGGTATCCATCTGCGTGGGCGTGGCCACGTTCATGCGATACTGCGGGACGGAACGGTTGCGCTGGCCTTCGAAATAGCCGAAGAAGAAAGTACGGTCTTTGACGATAGGACCACCGAGAGTGCCGCCGTACTGGTCGTTGCGCAGCGGAGTGCGCTGCTGGGTGATGGCGTTGTTGGCGTCGGTGGCGTCCCAGTGACCGAAGTAGTAAGCGGAGCCGTGGAGGGTGTTCCCACCGCTCTTCATGGCCACGTTGATGGAAGCGCCGCCGCGGATGCCGAACTCCGCGGAAGGCAACTGCTGTACGGTAAACTCGTTGATGGCGTCGAGGGAGAGGAGCGTGGCGGGGATGCCGAGCACGCCGGTCTGGTTCAGCGCGGAATCGCCGTAGTAGCGGT
>Ga0073934_10004271_pt1:0-22500 | contig 24171 bp, 37 predicted proteins | sample LarsenN4metaG_FD_76834 | JGI IMG/M metagenome (GOLD analysis project Ga0073934, IMG submission 76834) | Hot spring sediment bacterial and archeal communities from British Columbia, Canada, to study Microbial Dark Matter (Phase II) - Larsen... ... | reverse complement strand
GGCATGAAGCTCAAGGCCGGGATCCCGGATCCTGTGGAGTTCCATCTGGACCTGACCGTTGAACCCAAACCCATCCGGCCTGGCCAGAAAGTAACGTTGAGATTTGAAGTCCGGGATCCCTGGAAGGGCCGGCCGGTTACAAACTTTCTCGAGATCCACGAGAAGCTCTTTCACGCATTTGTTGTCAGCCAGGATCTCGAGTTTTTCCTGCACGAGCATCCGATCTACCGAGAAGGCGCTTTCTACTATGAAACGCAGCTTCCGAAAGCCGGAATGTATCGCGTGTTGGGTGATTTCTACCCGGACGGCGCGACCCCGCAGCTCATTGCCAAAACGATCATGACGACAGGCGCGGCGCCGCGGGCGGCCAAGCTGTCGCGCGACTACGAAACCAAGACGTCGGAAAACACCCAGGTCGAACTGACGACAATCCCTCCTGAGCCGATTGCTGGGCAGAAGACCCGATTAATTTTCCAAGTGAGTCCCGAAGACGGCCTGGAGAAGTACCTCGGCGCTTGGGGACACATGTTGGCGGCGAGCGACGACCTGATCGATCTCATCCATGAGCATCCATTTATCGCGGATGGCGGTCCGAAGATCGAGTTCGCCATGGTCTTCCCAAGGACCAGAATGTACCGTATTTGGGCGCAGTTCCAGCGAAGTGGAACCGTCAACACGGTCCACTTCGACATTCCCGTACAAGAGCTCCGTTAGCGGACCCGCCCGCTCCTCCCACCGGCCCGGCAATCCAATCAGATTCCATCCAGTCTAATTTTTATAAGTATTCTTTCGAAGGGATGGGGGCTGAATGAGAGAGGAAGTTCAACTTAATACCGCAAGGAGCCGATGGTTCAGTGGGGCCGAGCGGTTTTCCTTGTCTGCAATCATCGCCGGAGCTCTCGTAGCTCTTGCAATCCAGCTAACCTTGAGCCTGTTGGGCATCGGGATCGGAGCAGCCACGGTGGATCCTCGCACGGAAACCAATGCGTTGTCCGGTCTGGGGGTGGGAAGCGCGATCTGGCTGGTGTTGACCAACATCATCGCGATGTTCATCGGCGGTTGTGTGGCGGCCCGGCTCGCCGGCGCCGCGTGGCCGGGAACGGGAATGCTGCACGGCGTGGCAACGTGGGCCCTCGCAAGCCTGGTCGGCGCGTACTTTGTGACGAGCGTCGCTGGCGGAGTGCTTTCCGGCGCAACGGGCGTCATTGGACGAGTCCTTTCGGCAGGGGGACAAGTGGCGGCCGCGCCGGGCGTTTCCGAGGAAATCAGGGAACGCCTGCGGGAGCGGGGAATCGATATCGAGTCGATTCGCGAACAGGCTCGGGATCCGCAGGCTCAACAGCGGGCGGCCGAGCAAGCGCGCGAGGCCGGCGCGCAGGTGGCAGGTGGAATCTCCAAAGCGGCTCTGTTCGGCTTTACCACGTTGCTGCTGGGATTGATTGCCGCCGCACTCGGAGGGCGAACCGGAACCACACGAGAAACGAGGATCGTCACGGTTCCGTCCGAGCGGGTTGCCTGAGGGAAGTTCGCAATTGGGATGCGGCCGGGGATGCATCGCCGCAGGTGACGCATGTCTCAAGTTCGTCATCTGCGGCTGCATTCACGGGCTTTCAACGACCGTCGCCGGCCTCCGCACAATATCCCATTCGGGCTGAGGCATCCCGAAATTCAAGATCAATCCAGCCGCATAGCGGGTCGCGTGTAAATAGGAATTCATTTGAGCCAGATGCACGGCAACAATGCCGCGGTTGGCTTTAAGTTCGACGATCACCATGCCGTCAACGACGAGATCGAGTCGATGACGTCCGACCAAATGTGGTCCGTACCACACCTTGATCGGTTTCTCGACTTCCACGCGCATCTCGTAGTTCTTCAGCTCTACCAGCAGCGCCCGTCCATAGATGCTTTCGAGAAATCCGGGGCCGAGCGAGCCATGAACCTGCCGAGCCGCTTCTAGAATCCGGTAAACCACCGCTTCGCATTCTTGCACAGGCGGGCTGAAGCATGCCTGAGACCAATTGGCGTCATGAGCGGGTGGTTCGGATGTGCGTCCGCCACGAGCTAAATTTGTCGTCAATGTCACGGAAAACAGCCACATCCGCAATCCCTGTCGGCTTCGTGCTACTCTCTCTTGTCCAATGATTTCGCAGACCGTGCCCCTCTTCTTCGCGTTTCCCGATGGAGTTCTGCATCACGTGTGCGCCGAGTGTACTGCGATATGCTGCCGTGGACATGGCTTCGCCGGCAGCCTGAAACGCGAAATGCCGTTCCTTTTCCGGCAATACCCTGCGTTGGGGAGCATGGTTGTGGAGCGCGAAAAGGATCTGGTCACCTGCGCAACGCCGGCCGGACAATGTTTTTTTCTTCGACCTGACAATCTGTGCCAAATTGAGGTCGAACACGGCAGGGCCAAGAAACCGGGCATCTGTCTTCTTTTCCCTTTCAACGATTTCTACCGGATCGGCAATACTCTCGTCATTGCGCCGCACTTCATGTGCCCGTTGAGGTTGAGCCTCCCGTCGGCGCCCGACAAGGTTGAGGGCGCCCACGCGAAAATTGAGGAGACGATCCGCCAGACTGCTATTGTCGACCCGGAGTACGTCCGGCGGTTTATTGACGATGCAAGCCTCCCGATTGGCGATACTCCTTCTGCGGCATTGGACCGTGAGGTTGAATTCCGTGACCGTTGCAGCAAGGGTCTGGGCGTCGCCCGGTTCTGGGACATCCTGCAGGAGAGTTCTACAGACAGCGGAAGCTTGAAGTCGTTTCGCAGCCGCATCGCGCGATTCATGCGGTGGCCTGCGCCCCCAGAATCTCGCGAACGCGACTATCTCGACGATCTGCTGCTGGCGTTGGCGTCATCGCTGCGCCTCGAGGCGCTTGCTCATTCTGCGGAAGGCCTCCTGCGGTTCCTCACGGCTGCAGAACTCTTGACCCGGCGCGTTTTCAGTATTGCGCTGGCCCCGGCGGCCTTACAGGCGGTTTACGGAGTAGTGAATGAAATGCGGCCCGCTCTCCATCTTCTGGCCTGGGACCACAAAGCCCCAGCCCTCAAGCGCCCACACTTGAAAAGCCCGACCTTCGGAGATCCGAATCTGGTTTCCATTGCTCAAACCGCTTTGAACAACATGCCAATCCGCGGCGTCCTGCCTGCCCTGGAAAAGGCGTGCCCCTCGCGCCTCTCTACCGCAGACCGAACGGCGCTGGTTCAGCAGCTCGCCAACGTCGTCGGTCCGGCCTCGAGGAAGCGTCAGTAGCCGGCCCGCGGTTTTGTGTATGCTAGTATTATCAACTTTATCAATATGAAAGCGCCGAATAGCGAAGTTTCGCCCTCTTTGGATTTCATAAGAGCGCGAATTACCGAAGATTTGAAAGCGAACAAGAACGAGGGAAGGGTCCATACGCGATTTCCTCCGGAACCCAACGGATATCTCCATATTGGACACGCGAAGGCCATCTGCCTGAATTTTGAGATCGCAAAGGAATATGGCGGTCTGTGCAATCTCCGCTTCGACGATACGAATCCCAGCAAAGAGACGGTCGAATATGAACAGGCCATCATGCGGGATGTGCGCTGGCTCGGATACGACTGGGACGACCGTCTGTTCTACGCATCAGACTACTTCGAAAAACTCTACGAATACGCTGTTTTGCTCATTCGTGACGGCAAGGCGTACGTGGATGACCTGACGCCCGATGAGGTGCGGGAGTATCGCGGGACTCTCACGGAGCCCGGCAGAAACAGCCCCTATCGCGATCGCTCCGTCGAAGAAAACCTCGATCTCTTCAGGCGGATGCGCGCCGGTGAATTCGAAGAAGGCGAGAAGGTGCTTCGCGCCAAAATCGACATGGCGTCCGGAAACATCAACATGCGCGATCCGGCCATTTTCAGAATCAAGAAAACTGCGCATTATCGCACTGCAACGAAATGGTGCATTTATCCTACGTACGACTTTGCTCACCCGATATCCGACGCTCTAGAGGGGATCACGCACTCGTTGTGCTCACTGGAGTACGAGGATCACCGCCCGCTATATGACTGGTTTCTGGACCAGTTGCCCACGCCGTCGCGACCGCAGCAGATCGAGTTTTCCAAACTCCGATTCAACTACACGGTTGTCGCCAAGCGAAAACTCCTGGTCCTCGTTCAGGAGGGAATCGTCAATGGGTGGGACGATCCTCGCATGCCGACGTTGAGCGGCCTCAGACGCCGCGGATACACGCCCGAGGCGATCCGCAACCTTTGTCAGGCGATCGGCGTTCAGGGCAAGAGGGATTCCATCGTGGACTTCGCGATGCTGGAGCACGCCATCCGCGAGGATCTCAACAAGCGCGCTCCGCGGGTGATGGCCGTTCTCCGGCCGCTTCGGGTCGTGATCGAGAATTACCCTGAAGATGTTGTCGAGGAAGTGGAGGCCGTTAACAATCCGGAAGATCCATCCATGGGAACCCGCAAGACGCCGTTTTCACGAGTTCTTTACATCGAACGCGACGACTTCCGGGAAGATCCGCCCAAACAGTTTTTTCGCCTCGCGCCGGGCCGTGAAGTGCGCCTTCGGTATGCATACTTCATCACGTGCACAAACGTGATCAAAGATTCCGCCGGCAACATCACGGAACTGCGCTGCATCTATGACCCCGCAACGCGCGGCGGCGACTCGCCCGACGGACGTTCGCCGAAAGCTACGCTGCACTGGGTTTCCGCGGCTCATGCCATTCCAGCCGAAGTCCGCCTGTATGACAGGCTCTTCAATCAGGAGCGTCCTGGAGACGAGGATGAGGCGGATTTCAGATCTGCACTAAATCCGGACTCGCTGGAGATTCTCGAAAACTGCGTGCTGGAGCCTAGCCTGAAAACGGCCCGGCCCGGCGACCGTTTTCAATTCGAACGGCTGGGCTATTTTTGCGTGGATCCGGATTCCGAGGGCGGCCGGCTCGTCTTTAACAGAACCGTCACTTTACGCGACTCGTGGGCGAAGATTGAGAAGAGGATGAAGTCGTAACTCACAACTCATGACTCCATTTTCCAATCGCCCCTGCCTCCCCAACCGCCCAACCCACAGGCGCATCGCTGAAGAAGCTCAGAGCATGGAACTTCAGCTCAGAATTGACGCGCTGCCACGTTGAACCCTCATTGTCGGAGTAGTCGGAACCTGTGGGGCCGACAGCCAGGAGCCTATGACCGGATGGTCCTGAGACGTAGGCCACGGCGGAGCGGTAGGCCGGCAGCTGCCCGGCGCGCGTCCAAGTCTTTCCGCCGTCATTCGTCCTCGCAAAGTTGATGCTGCGTTGATGAGGCTTCTCGTAATTGCCGCCAACGATGACGCCATGGAGTTCATCCCGAAATGCAATCGAGGATATGCCCGACGACGGACTGCCGGCAGTAATGGGCGTTTCGGCCGCGAGCCAGGTAAAACCGCGATCGCCTGAACGCAACACACGCGCCGCCGCTCCTCCTGTCGCGAGCCACGCATGAGTGTTTCCCTGGACGGTAATTGAAGCGCCTGTGGAAAACGCCGTTTCACCAGGTAAAGCGCGGGGCGCGTTGGCGAATGGAATTTCCCACCAGGATTCACCGCCGTCCGTAGTCCGGATGATCAGGAATCGGCCGTCAATCGGGTCGCTGACGGCGATGCCGTTCTGATCGTCCCAGAAGGCGAAGCCATCGAAGGATGCTTTGGGATTGGCGCTTATGAACTGCAATTTCCATGTCCGTCCGCCGTCCATTGTTTTGTAAATGCGGGACTTGTCGGCAGGACCGGAACTCAGCAAATATGCTTCGCCCGCGTCGACAGCGTGGACGTCTCTAAAATCCAGTTCTTCTGCTCCCGCCACTGTCCCATGTTGCCAATTGGCGCCGCCATCCGTTGAGTATGAAAAGCTCCCACGGCTTCCCGCCGCCCACACGACGGCCGGGGCGACGGCAGAAACCGTCCGATACGTCGTCTTCACCGCAACGGGCTGCAAACGCCACTGGCCGGCGCTAACGGCTGCAGAAAGCACGGAAACCATAACAAGGACCGCGCCGCTGGCGGCGGGCTGCTTTAAGTGCATGAAAAATCTCCCGTCAGTGGTTCTAGCTTCGGGACGCAGTGATGTCAACGCGATCGCATGAGGGCTTCTATTTCTTCAGTCGTGCGGGGAACGCTGGCAGACAGGCGCTTAAGAGTCCCGCCTGTGATCAGGAATGAATCTTCGATCCGAACGCCGATGTTCTTGTACTTTTCGAAGGCAGGTTGAATCTTTCGAGCAAACGCTTCGTTTTCGGCAGTTTTGGGAAGGCTGTTCAGAATCTCCGGACGGATATAGATGCCGGGTTCGATCGTGAATGCCATGCCGTCGGCCAGAGGACGGTTCCTGTCCCCGACATCGTGCACGTCGATTCCGATCCAGTGACAGGCGTTGTGCGTGTACCAGGTCTGATACTGGTTGCCTGAGGTATCCGTAATGAGTCCGAGTTTGAACAGGCCGTCTTTGATAACCTCAACCGTTCTTTGATGGACGTCGGACAGCCGGGCCCCCATCTTCGCGGCCTTGATCCCTTCTTCCTGCGCGCGCAGCACGACGTCGTAGATGTCCTTTTGCGCTTCTGTGAACTTGCCGTTGATGGGATACGTGCGCGTAATGTCCACGGTCATGTATTTGTAGGCGCTTCCAGCATCGACGAGCAGCAAATCCCCGTTTTCCATGCGGCGGCTCGACTTCTGGTAGTGCAGGATCGTGGCATTTGGACCGCTGGCGACAATCGACGGATAGCCCCAATCCGCGCCGTTCTTCTTGAATGTGTACTCGATCGCGGCTTCGACTTCGTACTCGTACGCCCCGGGCCGCGCGGCTTTCATGCCGGCGACATGCGCCTCGCTGGAAATGCGCGCGCTCTCTTCCAGCAGCGACCGTTCATAATCCGTCTTGATCAACCGAAGGTCGCGAAAGATCCTCGTGACATCGCGCATCTGAAGACCCGAAAAGCGTTCGCGCAACTTGTTGACGAAGACGTAGGATTCCGGAAGTTGGCCGGAAGCCCCGGGAGGCGGACCGACCACTGCGATTTGCGCTTTGTTGTTGCGGAGGGCTGTGAAAAAGGGGGCGAAGTCCTGCTCGGATGAACCGCTGCCGTAAGGGCGGCCGGACAGCACTGCATTGAGAAAAGGCTCGAATTCCGTCGTCAAGTAAACGGTTGAGATTCCACTTTCGTGAACGGCCTTTTCCGGGCTGAGACGCTGTCCCTCCCAATGCTCACGAACGGGATCGCGAGGCTTCACGAACAGGATCTCTTTTCGGGTCCTGTTCCCGGGCATCAAAACGAGGATGGACTCGGGTTGGTCGATAGCGGTCAAGTAATAGAAATTGCTGTCCTGTCTGTACTCGTAATCGACGTCATTGGAATACACCCTCATCGGAGCGCTCCATAGAATGAGCATCGATTCAGAGCCGAGATTTTCCATGAAGCGCGCGCGACGTTGCTGGAGGTCCGTTGGGAGATCCGCCGCTGCCGCGGCTGAGATTGCGAGGGAGGCGGCAATTAAAAAGGCGCACGCCAGGCGAGTTGCGAAATGCGAAATGCGAATTGCGAATTTTGGACGCTTTACGCTGGACAATTCGCAATTCGCATTTCGCAATTCGCAATTCGATATCATCAACTTTCTTCGCTTTCCTTCTGCTCTTCGGCAGGCTTCGCCGCTTCCTTCTCCTTCTCCTTCTCTGCGCGCGCCGCCTTCTTGGTTACGTCCCTGCCGATCAGTTCGATGATCGCCATTTCGGCGCCGTCGCCAAGGCGGTTTTTCCATTTGATGATGCGGCTATAACCGCCCATTCTGTCGGAGTAACGCGGCGCGAGCGTATCGAAGACGCGCTTGGCCACATCGTCCTTGAGGAGATAAGCGTGCACCTGGCGGCGGGCATGGAGCGTGTCGCGCTTCCCGAGCGTAATCATTTTTTCAGCAAGGGGGCGGATCTCCTTTGCCTTCGGCAGCGTCGTAACAAGCTTTTCGCTTTCAAGAAACGACGTTACGAGATTGCGCAAAAGAGCGCGGCGATGCGACGTGTTTCGACTGAGCTTACGGCCGGCGTTTCGGTGTCTCATACGCTTTGCTCGGCGGACGTCGGAGCGACGGGCCGTCCATGCTCATCCATCTTCATGCCGAGGGACAAACCCATACTCGCAAGGATTTCCTTGATCTCGTTCAGGGACTTCCGGCCGAAGTTCTTGGTTTTGAGCATCTCGGCTTCGCTCTTGGTCACAAGCTCCCCAATCGTCCGGATGTTGGCGTTCTTCAGGCAATTGTACGAACGCACGGAAAGCTCCAGCTCGTCAACCGACTTGTTCAAGTGTTCCAGAACGGCGTCGTGGCGCACTTCTTGCGGCTCTTCGGTAGGCTCCGGCTTTTCTTCGAACTGAATGAAGATTTGCATGTGGTCTTTTATCAGCTTGGCTGCAAGACCGAGGGCGTCTTGCGGCGTGATCGACCCGTTCGTCCAGATTTCGATTGTGAGCTTGTCGTAGTCCGTTACTTGGCCCAAACGCGCCGCTTCGACGTAGTAGTTCACCTTGCGAACGGGGGAATGAACAGAATCCACCGGAATGTACCCGATGCCGAGCGTCTCGTTGAAGTTTCGGTCGGCGGATACGTAGCCACGCCCGTCTTCGACGCGCATTTCGATCTGCAGCGTTCCTCCTTCGCTCACCGTCGCAATGTAGATGTCCTTGTCAAGGATTTCGATGTCGGCGTCATGTTCGATGTTGGCCGAAGTATAGACGCCGGGCTGAGTTCCTTTCAGATAGATCGTCTTCGGCTCGTCCCCATGCATCTTGATAGGAATCTGCTTCAGGTTGAGTATGACGTCGGTGGCGTCTTCGACGACGCCGGGAATGGACGAAAACTCGTGGAGAACCCCTTCGATCTTTACCGCCGTTATCGCTGCGCCCTCGATGGACGAAAGCAGGACGCGTCTCAGCGCGTTTCCGATCGTTGTTCCGAAGCCGCGCTCAAACGGCTGCGCCGAAAACTGCGCATACCGGTCGCTAAGGTTCTCGCTGCTGATAGTTAATCGTTTTGGTTTCTGGAAACCTTTCCAAAGCATTTTGATCTCCTGCACCCTCACTCCAGTGAAGGGATTATTTCGAATAAAGCTCGACGATCATTCGTTCCTGAATCGGCAGATTGACATCTTCCCGCTTCGGCAGACCGAGGACGCGCCCCGTCGCGTTCTCTGCGTTCAGCTCGAGCCAAGGCGGCGCGCCCCGTCCGCCGGCTAACTCCATGGCGGCGACGACCTGCACATTCTTTTTCATTTTGTCTTTAACGCTGATTTCCTGCCCGACGGCGACTTGATAGGAGGGAACATTCACCTTCTTTCCATTCACAAGCACGTGTCCGTGACGCACAAGCTGCCGGGCTTGATCGTGCGATGAAGCAAAGCCCAGGCGGACGACGACGTTATCCAGCCGCCGTTCGAGTTGCGCCAGCAGGTTCTCGCCTGTAACGCCTTTCTGGCGCACCGCCTTCTCGAAATAGGAGCGGAATTGATTCTCGAGGACTCCGTAAATTCGTTTCACCTTCTGCTTTTCACGAAGCTGCAGCCCGTAACCGACGACTTTGGCCTTGCGGTCGCGGCCATGCTGTCCCGGCGCGAAGTTTCTCTTCTCGATCGCGCACGATGGTTTGAAGCAGCGTTCTCCCTTGAGAAACAACTTCATTCCTTCACGGCGGCACAAGCGGCAAACAGGTCCTGTGTATCTAGCCAAAACAGATCTCCTTATTCACTTATACGCGTCTCTTCTTTGGCGGCCGGCATCCGTTATGTGGGATCGGCGTCACGTCCCGAATCATGCGAATTTCCAGACCGGCGGTCTGAAGCGCGCGGATCGCGGAATCGCGCCCGGAGCCCGGCCCCTTCACATTCACCTCGACCGCGCGCATGCCCACTTCTCGCGCGCGGTTCGCGGCCGTAAGAGCGGCCTGCTGGGCGGCGAAGGGCGTTCCTTTGCGCGAGCCCTTAAAACCAAGCGAGCCGGCGCTCGACCAACAAACCACGTTTCCTTCGAGGTCCGAAATCGTGACCACTGTGTTGTTGAAAGTCGCTTGAATGTGCGCCGCGCCGGCCGGCACTACCTTCTTTTCTTTCTTCTTTGCGCCTTTTTTCTTCGGCTGAGCCATTCACAACTCCTATGTTTTCGCTGTGGATTTTTTCTTCACTGCAATAGCGCCGCGCCGTGGTCCTTTGCGCGTGCGCGCATTCGTGTGCGTCCGCTGGCCTCGAACCGGCAAGCCTCTCCGGTGACGCAGGCCGCGATAGGATCCGACCTCCATGAGCCGTTTGATATTGAAGGCGACTTCCTTCCGCAGATCTCCTTCGATGCGGTATTGCTCCTCGATCAGGCGCCGTATGCTGTTGATCTCGTCGTCGTTCAATTCGCGGACCTTCCTGTCCAGACTCACGCCGGCTGCGTTCAAGATCTTGTTCGACTGCGGACGCCCGATTCCATAGATGTACGTCAGAGCGATTTCGATTCTCTTGTTCGGCGGAAGATCCACGCCTGCGATGCGAGCCATTCTAAGCCTCCGTTGGGGATTGCGAATTGCGGATTGCGGATTGCGAATTGTTCATGCAACTAACCCTGTCTCTGCTTATGTTTTGTATTGACGCAAATGACGCGCACGACGCGCTTGCGGTGCACAATTTTGCACTTGTCGCAAATCTTTTTTACCGACGCCCGTACTTTCACTTCTTCAACAACCCCAATTCGCAATTCGAAATTCGCAATTCGAAATTCTCACTTATATCTGTAAACGATTCGCCCACGCGTCAGGTCATACGGCGACAATTCGACGGCGACTTTATCGCCGGGAAGAATGCGGATGAAATTCTTGCGCATCTTCCCGGATATGTGCGCCAGGACCTGATGCTTGTTTTCGAGCTCAACGCGAAACATCGCGTTGGGAAGCGGTTCTATGACCGTCGCTGTGACTTCAATAGCGTCTTCTTTAGGCAATAGATCCCCTTTTTCCTTTTCCGGCTGGAACGGCGCCATTCGGATTGTCCACAATGCTCAGAATCTCCCTTGTGACTTCGCCGATCTCGCGCATGCCGTCCACCTCATGGTAGCGTCCGGTTTTCTGATAGTGCTCGATAAGAGGAGACGTGTCTCCCCGATACGACCTGAATCTTTCCAGGATGAGATCCTCGGTGTCGTCGGGGCGGCGGTACAGCGGCTGTCCGCACCGGTCGCAGACGCCTTCACTCTGAGGCACCTTGCTCTGAACATTGTAGATCTCAAAGCAGTAGGGGCACATCAGCCGGCCTCCAAGCCGCGGCAGGATGACGGCCTCGTCGGCCGTAATCTCGATGACAAAAAGTTCGTCGTCCTTGCCCAACTCCTTCTCAAACGTCTTCGCCTGTGGAACCGTTCTGGGATAACCATCCAGGATGAATCCGGCGCGGCAATCGTCGCGGCGGATTCGTTCGGCGACGATGCCGTTCACGATGTCGTCGCTCACGAGCTGGCCCGCCGCCATCTTCGCCCCAGCCGCCTTGCCGAGCGCGGTCCCCCGGGCGACGGCGTCTCTTAACATGTCTCCCGTAGAGATCTGTGGAATGCCAAGCCGTTTTCGGATTTCCTTCGCCTGCGTGCCTTTGCCCGCGCCCGGATATCCCAAGAGGATGATGATCTTCCGGCCCATCTAACCTCGTCTTCCGCGGATTCTGCCCTTTTTGAGGAACCCGTCATAGTGCCGCATGATCAACTGCGACTCGATCATCTGAACGGTATCCATCGCCACGCCGACCACAATCAGAAGCGTCGTTCCTCCAAAATAAAACGTTACGCCGAGCCCCTGCGTGATCCATAGCGGAAGAGTCGCGTCGAGTCCTGGGCCGATCCATGGGAGGCTCCGCACGTGAAATCCAGTGATAATGAACTCGGGAATCGTGTTGACCAGAGCCAGGTACAGAGCGCCTACGAGCGTAATTCGCGTCAGTATGGTGTTGATGTATTCGGCGGTCCGCCGGCCGGGTCGAATGCCGGGAATAAAGCCGCCGTACTTCCGCATGTTGTCCGCAATTTCGTTGGGATTGAAGATGATCGATGTATAGAAGTAGCAAAAGAAAATGATCAGTCCTACCGACAGCACGACGTACATCGGCTCGCCCCAGGAAATCATTTCCATAAATCTCTGGAAATAGCTGTTCTCCGTAACGAGCCCAAACGTCTGGGGAAATGTCAGCAGCGACGAAGCAAAAATCACTGGAATCACGCCGCCGGTATTCACTCGAAGCGGCAGATGCGTGGATTGGCCGCCCAGCACGCGCCGGCCAACCACGCGCTTGGCGTACTGTACGGGTATGCGTCGCTGTCCTCGCTCTACCAGAACGATGAAGGCGACGACGGCGATCATCACAGCCAGCAGCAGCAGAACAACAAGCGGCGACCACTCCCCTGTGTTCAACTTGTCGTAGATTTCGCTGATCGCGGACGGCAGGTTAACGACGATGCCGGCAAAAATAATCAGCGACATGCCGTTGCCGATGCCGCGTTCCGAGATCTGCTCTCCGAGCCACATGATGAACGCCGTACCGGTTGTCAGCGTCAGCATCGTCATCAGCGTGAATCCCCATCCCGGGTTGATGACGAATTGGCCCTGCCGCTGAAGCATGAAGGCGATTCCCATCGACTGAACGGCGGACAGGACGATTGTCAAATAGCGCGTGTAGGTTGTAATCTTCCGCCGCCCCAGTTCACCTTCTTTCGACAGCTTTTCAAGGTACGGCCACACGACCGTGAGAAGCTGCAGAATGATCGACGCGGTGATATAGGGCATGATGCCTAACGCAAAAATCGTCAGGCGGCGGAAGTTCCCTCCTGAGAAAAGATCCAGGAAACCAAGAGCCGTTCCCTGGTTCTCCCTGAAGAACTGTTCCAGCGCCACGGCGTCGATGCCCGGCGTGGGAATGTGGGCGCCGATGCGATAGACGGCGAGCAGCGCCAGCATGAAAAGGATCCTCTTCCGAAGATCCGGGATGTTGAAAATGTTTTTCAGAGCTTCAGTCACTGCCTGATCACCTCTACGGCCCCTCCGGCTTTCGTGATCTTTTCACGGGCGCTTTCCGTGAAGTAATGCGCCGACACCTGCAGAGCGCGATCGATTTCGCCGTCTCCCAGCACGCGCAAGCCATGCTTCGCGATCCTTCGTACAACGCCCGCGGCGATCAACTCCTCGGGGCCCACTTTGGCGCCTGCTTCAAAGCGCGCCAAATCTCCAATATTGATGATCGTATGCTCCTTCTTGAACGGCTGATTGCTGAACCCGCGCTTGGGCACGCGGCGGCGCAGCGGCATCTGGCCGCCCTCGAAACCGCGCTTCGTCCGCGTTCCCGAGCGCGACCACATTCCTTTGCTGCCCCGCGTTGCAGTCTTGCCGTGACCGCTTCCGGGACCCCGGCCGATGCGCTTCCTCTTATGAGTCGATCCGGGGCGCGGGCGGGGAGTATGCACTCCTGTCGACATAATCTCTTACTCCAAAATCCGCACCAGGTGCGGCGCCTTTGCGATCATTCCGCGAATCGACGGCGTGTCGGGGACTTCGCGAATCGAGTTCAGTTTTCGGAAGCCCAAGCCGCGCACCAGCAATTTCTGCTTCTCCGTAAAACCGATCGCGCTGCGATAGTATTGAATCCGGATTTTGCCGGTGGCCGCCGCGTTCTTTGCCTTCGTCTTCGCAGTCATTTCTTCTACTCCATGATCTCCTCGATCGGCTTCTCACGGAGGCGCGCGACGTCGCGGGGATCCCGCAAGCTTTTCAATCCTTCAAATGTCGCTTTGATGACATTGTGCGGATTCGAAGTTCCGATCGATTTCGTCAGCACGTTGGACACTCCCGCCGCCTGCATGACGGCGCGGACGGCTCCTCCGGCAATGACGCCGGTTCCTTCCACCGCCGGCTTCAACAGCACGCGGCCGGACCCGAACAAGCCGATCACCTGATGCGGGATCGTGTTGTTCGTGATGGGAACCCGGATGAGATTCTTTTTTGCGGCCTCGATGGCTTTTCGGATCGCCTGCGGAACTTCTTTCGCTTTGCCGTTTCCGTAACCGACGCAGCCGCTCTCGTCGCCAACCACGACGAGAGCGCTGAAACTCAGATTCTTTCCACCCTTCACGACCTTCGTGACGCGGTTGATGGAGACGACCGTGTCCTTTAGTTGGAGCTGCGATGCATCGATGCGTTGCGTACTCAAAACTTCAACCCTGCCTCTCTTGCCGCTTCCGCCAGAGCCTTGACTCTGCCGTGATAGATATACCCTCCGCGGTCAAATACGACCGTGTGGACGCCCTGGGCGATGGCTCGCTTAGCCACGGCCGTCCCCACAGCCTTGGCTGCCGCGACATTTCCGCCGCTTTTCAACTGGCTCCGGGTTTCCGAATCAAGAGAAGACGCCGCCGCCACCGTACGCCCTTTGGAATCGTCGATGATTTGGGCGTAGATATGCTTGTTGCTCCGGAAAACGCATAACCTCGGGCGCGCCTCGACGCCCGACAGGCGCTTACGGATCCTTTCATGTATCCGAAGTCTTACGTCGTTGGAAGATGCTCTGGCCATCGTTTACTTCGCGCCTCCGGCCTTGCCGGCTTTCTTCTTGAGTCTTTCGTTCGTGTACCGGATGCCTTTCTGTTTATAAGGATCGGGTTTCTTTAATGATCGTATATTCGCCGCGACCTGTCCGACAAGCTGACGATCCACGCCCGACACAACCAGGTGCGTCTGCTTATCGACAGACACGCTGATTCCTGGGGGAAGCGGGTATTCGATCGGGTGCGAAAATCCGAGCGTGAACAGAACCGAGTTCTTTTTTGCTTCGGCGCGGTATCCAACGCCGACGATATCGAGTTCCTTGGTGAAGCCCTGCGTGACGCCCCGAACGGCGTTCGCCACCAGGGCGCGGGCCAACCCATGATAGGCGCGCTGCGATCCGCTGTCGTCCTGACGGATGGCGAGCAGCAGATTGTCCTTCTTTTCGAACCGGATTCCTGGAGGAATGCCGTTTTTCACGCTTCCCTTCGGCCCCGTAACGACGACGGCGTCCGCCTGGATGTCCACTTTTACCTTGTCGGGAAGTGGGATCGGCTTCTTACCAATTCTCGACATTGCGCCTTCCTTTAATAAACATTGCAGAGAAGCTCTCCGCCATAACCTTGTTTCCGCGCCTGCCTGCCTGTCATGACTCCGTGCGACGTCGTCAGGATATTGATCCCGAGCCCGCCAAGCACCTTTGGAATTTCGCTCTTCGCTACGTACACGCGGCAGCCGGGCCGGCTCACGCGCTCAATGTTGGTAATGACGCGTTCGCCTTTGGGACCGTACTTCAGAAACACCGTCAGAAAAGCTCGGCCTTCCTCTTCCGTCGTCTTGTAATGGGATATGTAGCCTTCGTCTTTCAGAATCCGGGCGATCTCCACTTTCAGGCGCGACGCCGGCATATTTACTTTCGGGTGCTTCGCCTGCACGGCATTCCGGATCCGCGTCAACATATCTGCAACTGGATCAGTCATAACCATTTCGGATTTCGGATTTCGGATCTCGGATCTCGGGTGTTCGGGGAGCTTTTTCTTCCGCTCTTCCCCAAATCCGCAATCCGCAATCCGAAATCCGCAATTCCCTTTTCCTCCTACCAGCTGGACTTGACCACGCCAGGAATCTCGCCCGCGAGCGACAACTGCCGGAAGCAGATCCGGCAGAGCTGGAACTTGCTGATAAATCCGCGCGGCCGCCCGCAGCGTTTGCACCGGCTGTGATACCGCACGGCGAATTTTTTCTTTTTTGCTTCCTTGGCGACTGCCGAAGTACGCGCCATCGATCAATCTCCTATTGCCTGAACGGCATTCCCAACTGCTTAAGCAACTCCCGCGCTTCATCGTCGGTCCGCGCGGTCGTGACGATAGTGACATTCATGCCCCGGATCTTCTCGACTTTCGCGTAGTCGATCTCGGGAAAGATCAACTGGTCCCGCAAACCCAACGTGTAATTGCCGCGGCCGTCAAAGGAGCGGGTTGAAACGCCGCGGAAGTCGCGGACGCGGGGCAGCACGACGCTGGTGAGTCTGTCCAAGAACTCAAACATGCGCTCGCCGCGAAGCGTCACTGCGGCGCCGATCGGCATGTTTTGCCGCAGCTTGAAATTCGCGATGGACTTCTTTGCGCGCGTAATGACAGGGCGCTGTCCCGTAATCCGGCCGAGTTCATCCGACGCCGAGTCGAGGATCTTGGCGTTCTGAATCGCTTCGCCAAGTCCCATATTGATAACGATCTTTTCGAGCCGCGGAACCGCCATGACGTTCGAATACTTGAAGTGCTTCATCAAGCTCGGAATCACTTCTTTCGCGTAGCGAACCTTCAATCGAGCCGGCTCGCGCGGGCCCGCCGGCTTCGCCGGCTTGGCTTCCTGCGAAGCAGCGCCGGCCGGCGCCGCCTCGGCGGTCTTTTTGTCTTTCTTGTCCTTTTTTTCCTTCTTGCTCAACTTGAAATCCTCACTCGATCGGACTTCCGCATCGCTTGCAACTTCTTACAGTCTGACCTTCGGCGATTACCTTATGGGCAATCCGCGTATGCTTCTTGCAGCTCTTGCATACGAGAGCAACATTTGAAAGCTGGATCGGCGCCTCCTTTTCAACGATGCCGCCCTTGATGTTGCGCTGCGGATTTGGGCGCGTATGACGCTTGATCATCTGGACGCCTTCCACCACGATCTTCCCATCGCGCGGCATAACGATCAGGACGCGGCCGGTCTTCCCACGGTCCTTGCCTCGAAGAATGTAGACCTCGTCATTCTTTTTGATCGGCGGAACAGTCGGCATCAGATCACCTCCGGAGCGAGCGACACGATCTTCATGAATCGTTTGTCGCGCAGTTCACGCGCCACTGGTCCAAAGACGCGCGTGCCGATCGGTTCGTGGTCGTCGTTGATCAGTACGGCGGCATTCTCGTCGAAGCGGATGTAGGAGCCGTCTTTGCGCCGCGTTTCTTTCTTGGTTCGCACAATGACGCACTTCACGACCGAACCTTTCTTCACGTTGCTGTCCGGGCTCGCCTCTTTCACGGAAGCAGTGACTATGTCGCCCAAGCCGGCCTTCAATCCCGTCGATCCGCCGATTGGCAGGATGCACGACAACCTTTTCGCGCCGGAGTTGTCGGCGACCTCCAGGATCGTCCTCATTTGAACGGGCATGTTCTCTACTCCTCAGACGTAAGCATCTAGACGGCCGGAGCGGCGACGGCCGCAGAACGTATGATTTCTTTCAGAATCCACCGCTTGTTCTTGCTGAGAGGCCGACCTTCGACGATGCGCACCATGTCGCCTTCTTTCGCCTTCCGGTGCTCGTCGTGGGCCATGAACTTCGAACGCCGCGTCACGATCCGCTTGTAGACGGGATGCTGTACGCGTCGCCGGACCTCGACAACGATGGTCTTCTGCATTTTTGCGCTTGTAACGATCCCGACTTTTTCCTGGTGATGCCGCGTCTGTTTCCGGACGGCGGCCTGATCTGCTTCGACCATCGTTCGACTATCCCCTCGTCTTCTCTCGCAGAATCGTCTGCACGCGCGCGCGGTCTTTGCGAAGCTCGCGCATTTTCTTCAACGCCTCACTCTGTCCCATCGCCCACTGAAATCGAATGCGGAATAATTGTTCGCGCATATCGAGATCCTGGCGTTCCAGCTCGGCCACAGACATGTCGCGGATCTTTTTCAGGCGCTCGGTGGACTTCATCCTTCAGCTCCCTTTTCCAGTCTCATAACGAACTTCGTCTTGACGGGAAGCTTCTGCGCGGCAAGCCGCATGGCTTCGCGCGCGACCGACTCCGGCACGCCCTCCATTTCGTAGAGAATCCGGCCGGGTTTCACGACGGCGACCCAATATTCGGGCGCGCCTTTTCCTTTTCCCATACGCGTTTCCGCCGGCTTCTTCGTAACGGGCTTGTCGGGAAAGATGCGAATCCATACCTTGCCCCCGCGCTTCACGAATCGGGTAATGGCAATGCGTCCGGCTTCGATCTGGCGGTCTGTAATCCATGCAGCATCCAACGTCTTCAAGCCGTAATCGCCAAACTCGAGTGACGAGCCGCGCCACGCTTTCCCGCGCATCCGGCCCCGCTGCTGCTTGCGGTATTTCACTTTTTTCGGCATCAACATGAGACAGGACCTCTACACGCGCGCTGCCGCCGGCGCTTGCGGCGCGCGATTCGGCAGGATCTCGCCCTTATAGACCCAGCACTTCACGCCAATGACTCCATAGGTCGTGTACGCCTGCGCGAAGCCATATTCGACGTCGGCGCGCAGCGTGTGAAGCGGCAGACGTCCTTGCAGATACCACTCGGAGCGAGCGATTTCCGCGCCGTTGAGACGGCCGCTGACGCGGACCTTGATTCCCTTGGCGCCGAATCGCAGCGCGGAATCGACGGACTTCCGCATGGCGCGCCGGAACGCGATGCGCTTCTCCAGTTGCATCGCAATGGACTCTGCAACCAGTTGGGCGTCCAGCTCCGGACGATGAATTTCTTGAATATTGATGTAGACCTCGCGGTTGGTCCGTTTCTGGATATCGACCTTAAGCTTGTCGATTTCGGCGCCCTTGCGGCCGATGATGATGCCGGGCCGCGACGTGTAGATCGTGATGCGCAGCTTATTGGCCATCCGCTCCACTTCGATGCTGCTGACGCCAGCGTGCGCAAGCTGCTTTTTGAGGTCCCGTTTCAATTTCAGATCTTCATGGAGCAACCGGCTATAGTCGCGCTTGGCGAACCATCGCGACCGCCAGGGCTTCGTTACGCCCAGGCGAAATCCATAGGGGTGCGTCTTTTGACCCATTCAGCTCCTTTCTCCCAGTTCAATCGTGATGTGGCTGGTTCTACGCAGACGCCGGTACGCCCGGCCCATCGGGGCCGGCCGGATGCGCTTCAGCCGCGGCCCATCGTTGATGAAGGCCGCTTCAATGAACAATTTGTCGACGTCGACGTTTTCGGACTTCTGACTCGCGTTCGCGACCGCCGACTTCACCACTTTTTCGATTTGCCGCGTGGCCGCCTTGTTCGTGAATTTCAGCGTCATCAGCGCCTGATTCACGTCCTTGCCTCGAATCAGGTCGACGACGAGCCGCGCCTTCTGCGGCGAAACCCTCATAAATCGACCGGTTGCCGTACTGATCATCTCGTCTCATCCTTGCGCCGGCGCAGGCGCCGGAGCGGGGGTCACTGCCTTTTCCTTGGCGGAGCCGCCGGCGCTATGTCCCTTGAATTGCCGGGTTGGAGCAAATTCACCAAGCTTGTGGCCGACCATGTTCTCCGTGACATAGACCGGAATGAATTTCTTCCCATTGTGAACTGCGATCGTATGGCCGACCATGTCCGGCACAATCGTCGACCGGCGCGACCAGGTTTTATAAACCTTGCGCTCGTTCTTCGCGTTCATGTCTTGAATCGCCTTGTATAGCGGCGTATCGACAAACGGGCCTTTCTTGACGGATCGCGCCATGCGTTACTTCCTCTTCACGATGAATTTGTCGGTGCGCTTGTTGTTGCGCGTCTTGTATCCCAGCGTCGGTTTGCCCCACGGAGTCATCGGATGATACCCCTTAACGCGGCCCTCGCCTCCGCCATGCGGATGGTCTACGGGATTCATGACAACGCCGCGCACAGTCGGCCGCACGCCCATATGCCGCGAGCGGCCGGCCTTGCCGATCGTGACGTTTTCATGATCGAGATTGCCGACCTGTCCGACGGTCGCCATGCAGTCGACGTTGACGAGCCGGACCTCTCCCGACGGCAGCTTCACGTGCGCATAGCCGCCTTCCTTCGCAACCAACTGCGCGGCCGCGCCGGCGCTCCGCGCCATTTGCGCCCCTTTGCCGGGCCGGAGCTCAATATTGTGGACGGTTGTTCCCAGGGGGATATTGCGCAGCGGCAGCGCATTGCCGACCAAAATGTCCGCGTCAGGCCCCGAGACCACCGACATCCCGACCTTTAGCCCCGAAGGCTGCAAGATGTAGCGGCGTTCGCCATCGGCGTAACTGAGAAGACAAATGAATGCGGATCGGTTCGGATCGTATTCGACGGTTTCCACCTTCGCCGGGATCCCGGTCTTGTCTCTCTTGAAATCGATGACCCGATAGTGGCGCTTGTTGCCGCCGCCGCGATGACGAACCGTCAACTGGCCGTAATTGTTCCGGCCGCTGATCCGGTTCTTCGGTTCGAGCAGCGGCTTGTACGGCTTGTCCGTCGTCAGTTCTTCCTTGTAATCCAGGATCGTCTTGAAACGGAGCGAGGGGGTCTTCGGCCTGAAAGTCTTAATGCCCATCAGAAGTTCTCCCCGTATTCGATCATCTTTTCGCCTTCGCGCAGCGTGACATACGCCTTTTTCCAATCCGGCCGGTAACCGCTGTAGCGGCCGCGCCGCCGGAGTTTTCCTGCAACGTTCATGGTCCGCACCTGCTGGACTTTCACTTTGAAGATCCGTTCTACGGCCTCCTGGATCTGACGTTTGCTGGCCGCGCCGGCGACTTCGAAACACAGCGTTCGGGCGCTTTCTTTCAGCGTCAGTCCTTTTTCCGTGATGATCGGCCGCCGGATTACGTCAAAGCTCGTGGTCATCTCTTCAGAACCTCCTGCAGCGCTTCAATGGCGGCTTTGGAAAACACAACATGCTGCGCGTGAAGCAACTGGTACGGCGTAATCTGCAAACTGGGTATCAAATGCACATCGCTCAAGTTGCGCGAGGCGAGCCAGAGATGCGGGTTCTCTTCGTGATCGACGATCAAAACCTTGCGATCAAATCCCAATCTCGAAAGCGCCTGTGCGAACGCCTTCGTCTTATGGCTCTCCAGCGTAAAGGCGTCAACGACGTTGAGCTGGCGCTCCTTCAGTTTCAGCGCCAGCGCCGAACGTAACGCGGCCCTGAACATCTTTCGCGGTAAATGGTACTCGTAGCTGCGCGGCTGCGGTCCGAAAACGGTTCCGCCTTTTCTCCACAGCGGATTCCGGATTTCGCCGACGCGCGCCCGCCCGGTGCCTTTCTGCCGCCACGGCTTCCGTCCGCTTCCGGAGACTTCCGCCCGCGTCTTGGTCTTGTGGGTTCCTGCGCGCCGGCTCGCCAGATACTGCTTCACCGCGTCGTGGAGCAGACCTTCGTTGATCGGCCCGCTGAAGATTTCGTCGGAAAGCTCGAGCGTTCCCACTACTTCGTTGTTCAGGTTCTTGATGTCAACTGTTGCCATAACAAAAATTGCGAATTGCGAATTGCGAACGTTTACAAGACCCGCCAAATTCGCATTTCGCAATTCGAAATTCGCAATTCCCCTTCATGCTTTCTCCACCACGACGTATCCGCCCGTCGGTCCCGGAACTGCGCCGCGCAAGTACAGAAGATTCTTCTCTGCGTCCACTCGCTCCACGCGCAGATTCCGCACTGTCACGCGATTCCGTCCCATGTGACCGGCCATGCGTTGGCCGGGCCAGACGCGCGATGGGAACGCCGAAGCGCCAATGGAGCCGGGCGCACGATGGAACATCGAACCGTGCGTGGCTCGGCCGCCGCGGAAGTGATGCCGCTTCACGAATCCCGCGAATCCGCGGCCCTTGCTGGTCGCCACGACATGAACGCGTTCTTTGGGCTGAAAGATGTCAACCATTACCTTGTCGCCCGGGGCGGGATTGTCCTCGCCCTCCACCCGCATCTCGCGCAGGATGCGGACGGGAGCGACGTTCGCTTTTTTGAAGTGGCCGTTCATAGGCTTGCTCACGCGGCTGGCCTTGATGAATTCCACCAGTCCGAGCTGCACGGACTCATACCCGTCCTTCTGAACGGACTTCTTTTGGACGACCACACACGGCCCCGCCTGAATGACGGTGACAGGGACCATCGTTCCGTCTTCCTGGAAAATCTGGGTCATTCCCATTTTCTTGCCAATGAGCCCGCCAATCATTTCGCGTGTTCTCTCCCAAAGGCTTTGATTTCCACGTCCACTCCCGCGGGCAGGTCGAGCTTCATCAAGGCGTCGACCGTCTGCGGCGTCGGCTCCAGAATGTCGAGCAATCGCTTGTGCGTACGAATCTCGAATTGCTCACGGGATTTTTTATCCGTGTGCGGCGACCGCAAAACCGTGAACTTGTTGATGATGGTCGGCAGCGGAATCGGTCCGGCGACGCGCGCTCCCGTACGTTTCGCAGTATCGACGATTTCAGTCGCAGACTGGTCGAGGACCCTGGAGTCGTAAGCTTTAAGCCGAATTCTGATTTTTTCGTTGAGCATGACTTTTCGATTTCGGATTGCGGATTTCGGATTGCGGATTTGAATTCAGGAGGCAGTCTCCCAAATCCGAAGTCCGAAGTCCGAAGTCCGAAATCTCCTACTGCAGTATCTCCGTTACCGTTCCCGCTCCTACCGTCCGTCCGCCTTCGCGGATGGCGAACCGCAGCCCTTTCTCCAGCGCCACCGGCGTGATCAATTCAATCACCAGC
>Ga0073934_10004270_pt1 | contig 24173 bp, 17 predicted proteins | sample LarsenN4metaG_FD_76834 | JGI IMG/M metagenome (GOLD analysis project Ga0073934, IMG submission 76834) | Hot spring sediment bacterial and archeal communities from British Columbia, Canada, to study Microbial Dark Matter (Phase II) - Larsen... ... | reverse complement strand
TTCTTCACCCTGGGCTGGGTGGCCGAGCGCTATCCCGGCCTGATCCGCGAGATCGTCGCGCGCGGCCACGAACTGGCCAGCCACGGCTATGGCCACCTGCGCGCCTCGGAGCAGAGCCCGCAGGAGTTCCGGCAGGACCTGCTGCGAGCCAAGGGCGTGCTGGAAGACACCGGCGGTCGCCCCGTGGTCGGCTACCGCGCCCCGAGCTTCTCCATCGGCCACGGCAACCTGTGGGCCTTCGACGTGCTGCTGGAGACCGGGCACCGCTACAGCTCCAGCGTGTATCCGGTGCAGCACGACCACTACGGCATGCCCGACGCGCCGCGCTTCCCGTACGACGTCCGACCGGGGCTGATCGAGATTCCCGTCACGACGACGCGCCTGTTCGAGCGCAATCTGCCCGCGGGCGGCGGCGGCTACTTCCGCCTCGCGCCCTATGCGCTGAGCCGCTGGGCGCTGCGCCGGGTGAATCGCATCGACCGCCGGCCCGCGATCTTCTACTTCCACCCGTGGGAGATCGATCCCGCCCAGCCGCGCGTGGCGGGAACGAGCCTGAAGACGCGCTTCCGCCACTACGTGAACCTGGACAAGACCGAGGCCCGCCTCGGGCGGCTGCTGCGCGACTTCCACTGGGGCCGCGTCGACCACGTCTTCGGGCTGCGCGCGTCGTGAACCGCGTGGACGACTCCGTGCTTGCCGCTGCCGCGCTGCGCGTGCGGCCTTTCGAGCCCGCGGACGCGCAGCGCTGGGAGCACTTCGTGCTCGGCTGCCCGCAGGCCACGTTCTTCCACCGCATCGGCTGGCGAGAGATCTACGAATCCGTGTTCCGCCACCGGACGCACTACCTCCTGGCCGAACGCGGCAGCGAGATCGTCGGCGTGCTGCCGCTGGTCGAACTGCGCAGCCTGCTCTTCGGGCACTCGCTGCAGTCCTTGCCGTTCGCCGTCTACGGCGGGGTCGCGGCCACCGACCCCGAGGCGCTGCCGGCCCTGCACCGCGCTGCCGACGAACTCGGGCGCCGGCTCGGCGTGTCCCACCTCGAACTGCGCAACCGGACGGCGACGGAGCCCGACTGGCCGCGCAGCGACCTGCACGTGACCTTCCGCAAGGCCATCGCGCCGGAGGTCGAGGCGAACCTGCTGGCCATCCCCCGCAAGCAGCGCGCGGTGGTGCGCAAGGGGATCCAGCGCGGGTTGGTCAGCGAGATCGACCCCGACGTGTCGACCTTCTACGAGCTCTACGCCGACAACCTGCACCGTCACGGCACCCCGCCGCAGCCGCGGGGCTACTTCGAGGCGCTGCGGCGCGTGTTCGGCGACGACTGCGAGGTGCTGCTCGTGCGCGCGCCGCAGGGGCCGGCCGTCGCGGGGGTGATGTCGTTCTACTTCCGCGACGAGGTGCTGCCCTACTACGCGGGCGACCTGCCGGTGGCGCGCGAGCTCGGCGCGAACGACTTCAAGTACTGGGAGTTGATGCGCCGGGCCTGCGAGCGCGGCCTGAAGGTGTTCGACTACGGTCGATCCAAGCGCGACACGGGCTCGTTCGACTTCAAGAAGAACTGGGGCTTCGAGCCGGAACCGCTGCACTACGAGTACCGGCTGTTCACGCGCGACAGCGTGCCGCAGAACAACCCAGCGAACCCGAAGTACCAGCGCGCCATCGACATCTGGCGGCGCCTGCCGCGCGGCGTCGTCAACACCGTCGGGCCGATGCTGGCACGACACCTCGGCTGAACGCCGGATCAAGGATCAGGACATGTGCGGCATCGTGGGCATGTGGGACTCTCGCGGCAGGCGCGGCTTCGAACGGGCCGTGCTCGAGCGCATGAACGAGTCGCAGCATCATCGCGGACCGGACGAGACCGGGGTGCACCTGGCGCCGGGCATCGCGCTCGGGCACAAGCGTCTGTCCATCATCGATCTCGCCACCGGCCAGCAGCCCCTGTTCAACGAGGATCACTCGGTCGTCGTCGTCTTCAACGGCGAGATCTACAACTTCGGCGAACTGATCCCCGAGCTGACCGCGCTGGGGCACGTGTTCCGCACGCGCAGCGACACCGAGGTGATCGTGCACGCCTGGGAGGCCTGGGGCGAGGAGTGCGTGCATCGCTTCCGCGGCATGTTCGCGTTCGCGCTGTGGGACGAGAACCGCCAGACGCTGTTCCTCGCGCGCGACCGGCTGGGCGTCAAGCCGCTGTTCTACGCGGCCCTGCCCGACGGCCAGTGGATCTTCGGCTCCGAGCTGAAGGCGCTGACGGCCCACGGCGGGCTGTCCCGGCAGATCGATCCGCGCTCGGTGGAGGACTACTTCACGCTGGGCTACGTGCCCGAGCCCCGCACCATCTATGCGGCGGCCCACAAGCTGCCGCCCGCGCACACGCTCACGCTGCGCCGCGGCCAGCCGGCCCCGCAGCCCCGGCGCTACTGGGGCGTGCGCTTCTCCGGCGACAACCCCATCTCGGCCGAGGACGCGCAGGCGGAACTCGTGCGGCGCCTGCAGGAGAGCGTCAGGCTGCGCATGATCTCCGAGGTGCCGCTGGGCGCCTTCCTCTCGGGAGGCGTCGACTCGAGCGCGGTCGTGGCGATGATGGCCGGACAGTCGGCCGGGCCGGTCAATACCTGCTCGATCTCCTTCGACGATCCCAAGTTCGACGAGGCTCGCTTCGCGCAGCAGGTGGCGCAGCGCTACCACACGCGTCATTTCGTCGACCAGGTGGCGACCGACGACTTCGACCTCATCGACACGCTGGCCGCGCTCTACGACGAGCCCTACGCCGACAGCTCGGCCATTCCCACCTACCGCGTGTGCCAGCTGGCGCGGCGGCACGTCACGGTCGCCTTGTCGGGCGATGGCGGCGACGAGAGCTTCGGCGGCTACCGCCGCTACCTGCTGCACCTCAACGAGGAGCGCTTCCGCTCGGCGCTGCCCCTGGGTCTGCGCCAGCCGCTGTTCGGCGTGCTCGGGCGCGTGTACCCCAAGGCCGACTGGGCGCCGCGCTTCGTGCGCGCCAAGTCCACCTTCCAGTCGCTCGCGCGCGATTCGGTGGAGGCGTACCTGCACAGCGTGTCGATCTTCCGCGACGACATGCGGCCGCGCCTGTACACCGACGCCTTCCGCCAGAGTCTGGCCGGCTACCGGACCGCCGACCTGTTCCACGAGCACGCCGCGCGCGCGCAGACGGACGACCCGCTCGCGCTGATCCAGTACCTCGACCTGCAGACCTACCTGGTGGGAGACATCAACACCAAGGTCGACCGCGCCAGCATGGCGCACGCGCTGGAGGTGCGCGAGCCGCTGATGGACCACCCGCTCGTCGAGTGGGCCGCCAGCCTGCCGTCCTCGCTGAAGGTGCGCTCGGGCGAGGGCAAGTGGGTCCTGAAGAAGGCCATGGAGCCGCATCTGCCGCACGACATCATGTACCGCCCCAAGATGGGCTTCGCCGTGCCGCTGGTGCGCTGGTTCCGCGGCCCCCTGCGCCAGCGCGTGCGCAGCGCGCTGCTCGAAGGCCATCTGCAGGGCACGGGGATCTTCGAGTCCCGCTACCTCGAGCACCTGGTCGACGCGCACGAGTCCGGTCGGCGCGACTACAGCGGCCCGCTGTGGGCGCTGATGATGTTCGAGGCCTTCCTGCGCCACACCGAGGGTGCGGCCGAGGTCCGGCGCGCCGTGGCCGCGCCACGCGAAGCGGCGCTGGCGTGAAGCACCTCCGGACGGACTGACGACACCATGTGCGGAATCCACGGCATCTACCGCCTCGACGGCGGGCCTGCCCCGATCGAGTGGCTCGACCGGATGGGCAACGTGACGGTCCACCGCGGGCCGGACGACAGCGGCGCGCATGCCGACGGCCGCTGCGCGATCGGCATGCGGCGCCTGTCGATCATCGACCTGTCCGGCGGCCACCAGCCGATCGCGAACCACGACCGTTCGCTCGTCGTCGTGTGCAACGGCGAGATCTACAACTTCCGCGAGCTGCGCGCCGAGCTGCAAGGTCACGGGCATCACTTCACCACCGCGTCGGACAGCGAGGTCGTGCTGCACGGCTATGCCCAGTGGGGCGAGCGCTTCGTCGAGCGGCTCAACGGCATGTTCGGGTTCGCCATCTGGGACGCGCGCGCGCAGTCGCTGTTGGTCGGACGCGACCGGCTCGGCATCAAGCCGATCTACTGGCTGGACGACGGCAAGCGCGTGGCCTTCGCCTCGGAGGCGAAATCGCTGCTCGAGCTGCCGGGGGTCGCGCGCGAAGTCGACCCGACCGCGCTGGCGGCCTTCCTCGAACTCGGCTACGTGCCGGCTCCGCTGGCCATGTTCCGCGGCCTGCGCAAGCTGCCGATCGGCTCGATGCTCAAGGTCACGCCACAGGGCGCGAGCGTGATCGGGTACTGGACGCCGCCGACCCGGGTGGATCCCGCGCCGATGGCCGCCGACTGGGTGGCACGCGTGCGCGCGCAGCTCGAGAAGTCGGTACAGATGCAGATGGTCAGCGACGTGCCGATCGGCGCGTTCCTCTCCGGCGGGGTCGATTCCAGCGCCGTGCTCGCCTTCATGGCCCGGCACAGCGGCACGCCGGTCAAGACCTACTCGATCGGCTTCGAGGGCGGCGCGGCGGAACGCTTCTACAACGAGCTCGACAATGCCCGCCAGGTCGCGACGCTGTTCGGCAGCGACCACCACGAGATCCTCGTCAAGCCGGACGTGGTGCGGCTGCTGCCGCGCCTGCTCTGGCACATGGACGAGCCGATCGCGGACAGCGCGCTGGTCACCACCTTCCTGGTCGCCGAGTTCGCGCGCCGCGACGTCAAGGTCATTCTCTCCGGCGTGGGCGGCGACGAGCTGTTCGGCGGCTATCGCCGCTACCTCGGCGAGCACTACATGCGCTACATCGACTGGCTGCCGCAGCCGGCCAAGCGCGGAGCGGCCTGGCTGTCCGATCTGCTGCCCAGCGACCGCCACTCGCGGTGGCTCAACTACTCGCGGCTGGCCAAGAACTTCCTCGGCGCCGCCGCCTCGCCGTTCACGCAGCGCTATCGCTCCTACGTCGGCATGTTCGGCGCCGACGAGGCGAGGGCGCTCATGCGCCGGCCGCCGGCGCAGCGCTTCGACGCCATCGCGGACGCGTTCGCGGCCGCGGGCGGCGAGGACGCGCTGGCGCGCATGTTCGCGGTGGATGCGATGACGCAGATGCCGGACGACCTGCTCATGCTCACCGACAAGATGACCATGGCCGCGTCGCTGGAGTGCCGCGTGCCCCTGCTGGACCACGAACTGGTGGAGCTGGCGGCGTCGATCCCGGCGCAGCACAAGATCGCCGGCGGCGAGCTGAAGTCGCTGATGAAGAAGGCCCTGGCCGACGTGCTGCCGCAGGAGGTGCTGTACCGGCCCAAGCGCGGCTTCGGCGCGCCGATGGGCGCCTGGCTCAAGGGGGCGCTGTCGGAGCTGCTGGCCCACGCCCTGTCGCCGAGCAGCATCGAGGCGCGCGGCCTGCTCGATCCGGCGCCGGTGGCCCGCCTGATCGCCGACCACGCCGCCAATCGCGTCGACGGCACCGACAAGCTGCTGGCGCTGCTCAACCTCGAACTGTGGTGCCGCGTCTTTCTGGACGGGCGCAGTTCCGCCGACGTCGCGGACGAACTCGAAGAGGCCGTCGCATGAGGATCCTGTACGTGTGCCACCGGTTCCCCTATCCGCCCAAGCGCGGCGGGACGATCCGGCCCTTCAACATGATCAAGCACCTCCACCAGTCCGGCCACGAGGTGGTGGTGTGCTCGCTGACGCGCTCCGACGAGCTGACGCGCGACGCGCAGGGGATCACACCGTTCTGCAGCGAGTTCCACCTCGAGCAGGTGGACGACCGCATCCAGACGCTGCGCATGCTGGCCACGGTGCCGACGCCGGTGACCGCCTCGGAGTCGTTCTTCCACTCCCCGCGCCTGGCCCGCACCATCCGCCGCCTGCTTGCGCAGCGCAAGTTCGACCTGATCTTCGTGCACTGCTCGTCGGTGGCGCACTACGTCGACCACGTGCGCGGCATCCCGAAGATCCTCGACTACGGCGACATGGACTCGCAGAAGTGGCTCGAGTACGCGCAGCACAAGTCCTTCCCGCGCTCGCTGGGCTACTGGTGGGAGGGCGTGCGGCTGCGCGCCTACGAGAAGCGCCTGGCGCCGCGCTTCGACCTGTGCACCACGATCACGCGGGCGGAATGCCAGACGCTGATCGACTACGACACCGGCGTGCCCACGGACTGGTTCCCGAACGGCGTCGACAACGACTTCTTCGCCCCCGTGGAAGACGGCTACGACCCGGACAGCGTCGCGTTCGTCGGCCGCATGGACTACTTCCCCAACCAGCAGTGCATGCTCGACTTCTGCCGCGACACGCTGCCGCTGCTGCAGGCGCGGCGCCCGTCGGTGCGCCTGACCATCGTGGGCGCCGATCCGTCGCCCGAGATCCGCGCGCTCGGCGCGCTGCCCGGCGTGACCGTCACCGGCTCGGTGCCGGACGTGCGCCCCTACGTCACGAAGGCGGCGCTCACCGTGGCGCCGCTGCGCATCGCGCGCGGCACGCAGAACAAGATCCTCGAGGCGATGGCGATGGGCATCCCCGTGGTGTGCAGCAGCATTGCGGCAGGCGGCGTCGATGCCGTGCCGGGCGAGCACCTGCTGACCGCCGACACGCCCGCGGCCACTGCCGACGCGATTCTCTCCATCCTCGGCGACCCGGGCCTGCGCGCCCGGCTGTCGCGCGCCGGGCGCGAGCGCGTCATGACCAACCACGCCTGGCCCAACTCGATGCGCCGGCTCGACGCCATCATCGAGCGCTGCCTGAGCCAGTACACCCCTTCCTCCCAGCTCCATCCGCAATCCACATGAAGATCAGCATTTTCGGCCTCGGCTACGTCGGCGCGGTGTCCTGTGCGTGCCTGCCCGAACTCGGCCACGACGTGATCGGCGTCGACACCAACCCCAGCAAGGTGCGCATGATCAACGACGGCCAGTCGCCGGTCGTGGAAGAGGGCATCAACGAACTGATCGGGGCGGCGGTCAAGGGCGGCAAGCTGCGCGCCACCGACGACGTGGAGGCGGCGGTGTTCGGCTCGGAGATCTCGCTGATCTCCGTGGCGACGCCCTCGAACCCCAACTTCACGCCCAACCTGACGGCCGTGGACACCGTGATCCGCTCCATCGGCGCGGCGATCCGCAAGAAGGGCTCGCACCACACCGTGGTGCTGCGCAGCACCGTGCCCCCCGGCACCACGGAGGACCGCATCCGTCCCGTGCTCGAGGAGGCCGCCGGGCGCAAGGTGGGCGACGGCCTGTCGCTGGTCTTCAACCCGGAGTTCCTGCGCGAAGGCTCCTCGGTGAAGGATTTCCACCATCCGCCACAGACGGTGATCGGCAGCCTCGACGAGGCGGGCTACGTGGCGCTGGAGAAGATGTACGCCGGCCTGCCGGGCGACGTGGTGCGCACCAGCTGCCGCGTGGCCGAGTCCGTCAAGTACCTCTGCAACGTCTTCCACGCGATGAAGATCGTGTTCGCCAACGAGGCCGGATCCGTGCTGAAGGCCTGCGGTCTGGACGGCCGCGAGGTGATGAAGATCTTCTGCAAGGACACGCAGCTCAACATCTCGCCGGCCTACCTGCGGCCGGGCTTCGCCTTCGGCGGCTCCTGCCTGCCGAAGGAGGTGAAGGGCTTCCTCACGCTGGCGCGCGAGAAGGACGTGCCGATCCCGGCCCTGGGCGGTCTGCTGGACAGCAACGTGGCGCACATCGATCGCGCCTACGACATGATCGCGCGCGACGGCCGCCGCAAGGTGGCGCTGTTCGGCCTGGCCTTCAAGCCGGGCACCGACGACATGCGCGACTCGCCCCTGGTCACGCTCGCGGAGCGCCTCATCGGCAAGGGCTTCGAGCTCTCGATCTACGACAGCTTCGTGAAGATCAGCCGGCTGCTGGGCAAGAACAAGGAGTTCATCGACCGCGAGATCCCGCACCTCGACCGCCTGCTGCAGGAGACGCCGGAACAGGCGCTGGCCGGGGCGGAAGTGGTGGTCATCGGGCATGCCGACCCGGCCGCGCGCATGGCGATCGTCGCGCAGGCCCAGGGCAAGCGCATCATCGACCTGTCGGGCTACGCGGACCTGCGCGACGCCCCGGCGGCCGAGTACGAGGGCATCTGCTGGTGATGGCGGAACGTCCGCGGCTGCTGTTCGTCTCGCCGAGCTTCCTGTTCCCGAACAACACCGGGGGCCGGATCCGCACGACCAACGTGCTGCGAGGCCTGAAGGGCGGCGCGTTCGATGTCACGCTGATCGGCCCCGGCAGCGAAGCCGAGGTGGCGCAGTGGCGCGAGCAGCTCGCCGGCGTGTGCGACCGCTTCGTGCCCTGGGCACCCGGCTTCGCCCGGCCGCGCTGGATGCGCGCCGCGGACCTGCTGCAGACCCTGCCCGTCAACGTGGCGGCGGACCGCACGGCGGCGGGCATCGACGCCGTGCGGCGCGAGCTTGCCGCGGCGCGCTACGACGTCGTCGTGTTCGACTTCGTGCATGCCGCGGTGCTCAAGCCGGCGCAGGTGGACGCCGCGACGGTCTGCTTCACCCACAACGTCGAGGCGGAGATCTTCGCGCGCCACGTGACCCAGGCCGACAACCTGCTGATGCGGCGTGTCTGGACCAGCCAGCACCGCAAGATGGAGGCTTACGAGCGCGACGCCCTGCGTGGCTTCGATGCGGTGGTGGCCGTGTCGGAGCGCGACGCGGGCCAGTTCCGGCGTCGCTACGGGCTCGACGCGGTCGACACCATCCCGACGGGCGTCGATCTGGACTTCTTCTCGTGGCAGGCGCCGCCGCCGGTGGATGAGCAGCATCCACCCAGCGTGGTCTTCACCGGCTCGATGGACTGGGACGCCAACATCGACGGCATCCGCCACTTCCTCGACGAGGTGTGGCCGCGTGTGCTCGCCGCCCGACCCGAAGCTCGCTTCACCGTGGTCGGGCGCGACCCGCCCGCTGCGCTGCTGGAGCGCGCCAGGTCGCTGCCCGGCGTGAGCTTCACCGGTTTCGTGCCCGACGTGCGGCCGTACGCGCGCGCCGCGCACGCCTTCGTCATTCCGCTGCGGGTGGGCGGCGGTACGCGGATCAAGGCGTTCGAGGCCATGGCCATGGGCTGCCCCGTGGTCTCCACGGCGATCGGCATCGAGGGCCTGGACGTGACGCCGGACGAACATTTCCTGCTGCGAGACGGTGCCGCCGACCAGGCCGAGGCAGTGCTCTGGCTGCTCGGCGACGCCGCGCTGCGCGAACGTCTCTCGCTCGGCGCGCGGCGCTGCGTGGAGCAGCGCTTCGGCCACCGCGTCGCCGCCCAGGCCTTCGAGCGCATCTGCCTCGCGGCCCTGGCGCGCCGGTCGGCGGGGCCGGGCCGCCGCGCGGCCTGAAACGGATCCGGAGGACGTCGAGGTGATCGCGCTGACCGGCGACCCGTCTGCCACCGCGCGCCTCAACGCCGGTCGCAGGCTGCGCGTGCTGACCTTCACGTCGCTGTTCCCGAGCGAGGCGATGCCGCGGCACGGCATCTTCGTCGAGACCCGCCTCAAGCACCTCGTGCGCGACTGTCCTGTCGATGCGCGCGTGGTCGCCCCCGTGCCGTGGTTCCCGTTCCGACATCCGCGTTTCGGCCGCTATGCACGCTACGCGGCGACGCCGCGGCGGGCCGTGCGGCCTTGCGGCCTGGAGGTCCGTTACCCGCGCTACCTGATGCTGCCGGGCGTGGGCATGCATTTCCAGCCCGACAGCATGGCCCGGGCCGCGAGCAGGGACCTCGCCGAACTGATCTCGTCCGGCTGGCAGCCCGACATCATCGACGCCCACTACCTCTATCCCGACGGGGTGGCGGCCGCGTCGCTGGCGCGCAGTCTGGGCGTTCCGCTGGTGCTCACCGCACGCGGCAGCGACGTCAACCTGATCGCGGACCTTCCAGGGCCGCGCGCGCGCATCCTCGACGCCTGTCGGCATGCCGACGCGGTGATCGCGGTGTCGTCGGCGCTGCGCGATCGCCTCGTGGCGCTGGGCGTGGAGGCCGGCAAGGTCAGCGTGCTGCGCAACGGCGTGGATGCCGAACTGTTCCGTCCGGCCGACGGCGCCGAAGCGCGCGCCCGGCTCGGCCTTCCGGCCGACGGGCCGCTGCTGGCGAGCGTGGGCAACCTGCTGCCGGTGAAGGGACAGGCGCTCGCCATCGAAGCGCTGCAGCACCTGCCGGCGTGCCGCCTCGTGGTCGTCGGAGAAGGACCGCTGCGCGATGCCCTGGAGCAGCAGGCGCGGCGCCTGGGCGTCGCCGAACGGGTGCTGTTCCGGCCTTCCATGCCGCAGCACGAACTGCGCTATCTGTACGCCGCGTCCGACCTCCTGCTGCTCACCTCGCAGCGCGAAGGCTGGCCCAACGTGGTGCTGGAGGCGATGGCCTGCGGCACGCCGGTGGTCGCCACGGATGCCGGCGCCGTGCGCGAGATGATTTCCGACGACCGGGTGGGCACCGTGCTGCGCGGGCGCGAGGCGGCCGAGCTGGCGGCTGCGGTGAACTCGAGGCTGGAGCGTGGGGCCAGCCGCGATGCGGTGCGGGCCCACGCGATGACGTTCGGCTGGGAGTCCATCTCCGCCGGCGTGTGGGCGCTGCTGAGCGGTGCGGTCGAGCGCCACGGGCGCGCAAACCTCGCCGCCGCCTGAGGACGACGCCGATGTTCCTCGCGGCCGCCTTCGTCCTGTTCTGCCTCACGTGCATCGTGCTCGCCTTCGTGCGGCACCCGATCTGGGGCGTCTACTTCTACCTCGCGACGACCTACGTCTACCCGCCGGATCGCTGGTGGGGCTACCTCTTCGGCGACCTGCGCTGGGCCCTGCTGTCGGCCGTGGTGACGGCGCTGGCCGTGGTTTTCCACCGCGGCAAGCTGCAGGCGAAGCCGGCGTGGATCGCCACCGGGCCGGCCCTGCTGCTCACGCTGTACGTCGTCTGGATGTGGATCCAGTACCCCTGGGCCATGGACCAGGTCGACCACCAGCGCGGCAGCACCGAGATGGTCAAGTGCCTGGTCGCCATGTGGTTCGTGTACCGGGCGGTGGATTCGAAGGACAGGGTGCGCGACCTGATGCTGGCGCACGTGCTCGGTTGCGCACTGCTCGGCATCTACGCGCTCGGCGCCGACCGCGTCGACGGTCGGCTCGACGGCGTGGGCGGGCCGAACCTGGACGACGCCAACACGCTGGGCATGTACCTCGTCACGGCTTCGATCAGCGGCGTGGGCCTGGTGATGACGCAGACCGGATGGCGGCGCTACCTGGCGCTGCTGTGCCTGCCGCTGATCGTCAACGGCTTCGTGCTGGCCAACAGCCGAGGCGCCTTCCTCGGGCTGGTCGGCGGCGGGCTGGTGCTGATGTTCTGCATCGCCCGCAAGCATCGGTGGATCTTCGCCGGGTTCGCGGTGGTGGGTCTGGTCGGCCTGGCGGTGCTGGTGGACAAGACCTTCGTGGAGCGCATGTTCACGATCGGCGACGTGACCTCGCAGGACGAGGACGCCGACTCCAGCGCGCGATCCCGCGTCGTGATCGCCAAGGCGCAGCTCGAGATGTTCCTGGACTACCCGCTGGGAACCGGCTGGCGCGGAACCGCGGCCCTGAGCCAGCAGTACATGGACGAGCGCTGGATGGCCAAGGACACGAAGGAGGACGGTCCGTCGCGGTCATCCCACAACACCTACCTGACCGCGCTCTCCGAGCAGGGTCTGCCCGGGGCGATCATCTACAGCAGCCTGCTCCTGTGGGTGCTGGCCGCGATCATCCGCCTCAAGCGCATGAACCGCGGGCACCACGACCCCGACGTCACCACGCTGGGCGCTGCGCTGTGCGGATCGATCGTCGTCATCCTCGTGGCGGGCATGGCGGCCGACTACCTGACCAAGGAGGTGCAGTTCTGGCTGTACGCAGGACTGACCTCGGTGTTCTGGCTCGCGAAGTCCGCCCCGGCGCCGGCCGATGGCAGCACGCTGCGCTCGCCCCTGCCGCGCAGCGGAGCCACGGCCTGAGACCCGAATCCCGATCTGCTTTCCCGCATGCTTCGCCTGCCGCTCTCCCTGATGTCGCCCGCTGGACCGCGCGCGCGCCTGAGCATCCTGATCTTCCATCGCGTGCTGCCGGCGGCGGACCCGCTGCTGCCCGAACTGCCCAATGCGGCCGAGTTCGAGACGACGATGCGCTGGGTGCGCGCATGGTTCAACGTGCTTCCCTTGCCGCAGGCCGTCGCGTGCCTGGACAGCGGCACGCTGCCCTCGCGTGCGATGGCGATCACGTTCGACGACGGCTACGCCGACAACGAGGAACTGGCCGCGCCGATCCTGCAGCGCCTGGGCCTGACGGCCACCTTCTTCGTCTCCACGGGCTACCTCGGCGACGGCTGCATGTGGAACGATCGCGTCATCGAGGCGCTGCGCGCCACGCGGCGTGACCGGCTGGACCTCGCCAGCCTCGGGCTCGGCGCGTTCGAGACCACGGGGGCAGCGCAGCGGCGCGCGGCGATCCACGCCATCCTGAAGGCCATCAAGCACCTCGAGCCGCGGGCGCGGCTGGACGCGGTCGCCGCCGTCGAGGCCGCCGCGGGCGTCGGCGCTCCGCCCCGACCGATGATGTCCGACGAGCAGGTGCGCCGGCTGCGCGAGATGGGCATGCAACTCGGCGGGCACACGGTCACCCACCCGATCCTCACGCGGCTGGACCGCGACGCGGCGCGTGCCGAGATCGCCGAGGGCAAGCGTCGCCTGGAGTCCCTCCTCGACGAGCCGGTGGAACTGTTCGCCTACCCGAACGGCGTGCCGAGCCAGGACTATGCCGCCGAGCACGTCGCGATGGTGCGTGAGTGCGGCTTCACGGCGGCGGTCTCCACCGCATGGGGCGCGGCCCGCGCCAGCTCCGACCGCTACCAGCTGCCGCGCTTCACGCCCTGGGACCGCACGCGGATGCGCTACGGGCTGCGGCTGCTCGACAACCTGCGCCGGGACGAGCAGCGGGCGCGTTGAACGCCGCGGCTCAGAGCCCGCGCGAGTCGAGCCAGAGCCCGAGCATCATCAGGATCCAGAGCATCGTGCCGTAGAACGCGGCGTGCTCGCCGAGGCGCTGCCCGATCAGGTCGTCGATCAGCTCGGGGCGGATGATGCCGCGCTCGCGCAGGGGGCGGATGCTCGCCACCGCGAGCTCGGTCAGGGGAGGGTGACCGACCAGCCACTCGCCGACCGGCAGGCCGAAGCCGTGCTTCGTCTTCGTGATCACCTCGTTCGGCAGCAGCCCGCTCATCGCCTGCTTGAAGAACCAGCGCAGCGCGGTGCCGCGCAGCTTCAGGTCGGAGCCGAGATGCGCCGAGAAGTCGATCAGGCGGTCGTCGAGCATCGGGAAGGCGACGTCGATGTCTGCCAGCTCGCACATGTGCGTGACCTTCGGGAGGTCGCCATCGGCAAGGATGAAGCGCAGGTCGATGCCGAGCATCTGGTTGATCAGGCTGGCGTCGGCGTAGGGTGCGTGCGCCTCGACCAGCAGCTTCTCGGAGTGCCGGGCGTCCACGCTGGCGAGGAACTCGGGCGTGAACACCTGCGCCACACCCAGGTGCATGAGCAGGTTGTACGAGGTGTAGCGCTGCGGCATCGGCGGGCGGGCCTGCTGCACGTAGCTGCGCAGCTTCTTCACCAGCGGGATGCGCTCCGTGCCCGGCACGCCGAGCAGCAGCGGCTCGATGAGGCCCGAGCGCAGGGCCGACGGCACGCGCTGGTACAGGCCGAGCAGGTGGTACTTGGCGTAGCGCTCGTTGCCGCCGAACAGCTCGTCGCCGCCGTCGCCGGCGAGCAGCCGCCGGATGCCGTGCTCGCGCGCAACCTTCGCGCAGTAGTAGGTCGGTACCGCGGAGGCGTTGCCGAACGGCTGGTCGTACGAGGCCGCGATGCGCGGCACCGCGTCCACCACGTCCTGCGGCGTCACGTAGTACTCGTGGTGCTCGCAGCCGAAGTGCCGGGCCGCGATGCGGGCGTACTCCATCTCGTCGTAGCCCTTGGCGTCGAAGCCGATGGAGAACACCGGCACGGGGCTCTGGCGGATGCGCGAGAGCATGCCGCTCACGGTGGAGCTGTCGATGCCGCCCGAGAGGAACGCCCCGGTGGCCGGTTCCTCCGCCAGGTCGGCCACGGCGCTCTCCATCGCCGTGAACAGCTCCTGCCGCAGGGCCGGGCTGTCGGGCCGGCCGTCCTCGCGGAACTGCATCTGCCAGTACGGCGCCGGCGTGCCGGCACCCGATTCGCCGAACTCGATCATGTGGCCGGCCTCGAGCCGGCGACAGCCCTGGTAGATCGTGCCGGGACCCGGCGTGACGTGGTAGTAGACGTAGTCGAACAGCGCCTGCGCCGAGAGCTCCCGGCGCTGCCCGGGGAAGCCGGTGACGAGATCCAGCGTCGAGCCGAACGCCAGGCGGCCGCCATCGACGGCATAGAAGAGACGATGAACGCCGATGCGGTCGATCGCGATCAGTCCGCGGCGGCGCGTGCCGTCCCAGAAGGCGAGCGCGAAGTCGCCGCCGAGACGGGGCAACGCGCCTCGACCGGCCTCACGCAGTTCGGCCAGCAAGGTCGACGCATCGAGCATGCGCGGGCCGTGGCCCAGGCGGCGGGGATGGCCCGCCAGCGCGAGCCAACAGCCGTCGTGCTCGACGAACTGCACCGTCGGTGACGAGCCGTAGGTCGCGAGTCCGGCATGCGCGTCGTGACGCGGCACGCGCGCCGCGGCATCGATGCGCCCTTGGCGCAGCATGACGTCCAGGCAGGTCGCGCCGTCCTGGCGCGGTTGAAGGCTGAACCAGCCGCACAGACCTCTCATGGAGTCCTCGTCAGGTGATGGGGGTGGCGCGCGGGGAGCGCGCGCGTGGCCGCAGCTCCGCCAACCAGTCCAGGGTCGCGTCCTCGACCTGCGACAGCCAGCGGCGCTGGGAGAACGTGTGATCCGCCTCGACGAGGTCGACGCGCCGCACTCGATCGGTGGACAGCAGGCCGCGCCAGGCGTGCGAACTTCCAGCGTACTCCTCGAACTCGCGCGCGGTGAGGTCGTTGCCGCTCATCACGAGCAGCAGCGGCCCCTGCATGTCGCGCAGGCCCTGCGCCATGCGCTCCTGGAAGGGAAGGGCGCGCGCATCGGCTTCGGGCCGCGTGGCCGTGCGGGCCCCTCGCAGGTCGCGCCAGAACGAGCCGATCGACTGCCGCCAGCGGACGCCCCCGCCCAGCAGCTTGCGCCAGAAGTCCGGCTGCAGCAGGCGTTGCAGGTAGTAGTGCTTGACGCGCGCCGCGGCCAGCGTCGCGTCGCTGCGTGCCCAGGGGTTCGCGGCCACGATGCCCAGCAGCTCCGGCTCCCGAGCCAGGAACATCAGGGCCGCGGATGCCGCATCGCACAGCCCCCAGACGACGACGCCTGGCGCGTCCGGACAGGCGGCGCGGAGCGCGGCGAGGGCGTTGCGCAGGTCCGCGCCGGCATCGGCGAAGGTGCACAGCTCGCCCTCGCTGTCGCCCATTCCCGTGTAGTCGAAGCGCAGGGTCGGATACCCGGCTTGCGCGAGGCGGCGGGCGAGCAGGACGAACATGCGGTGGCTGCCCACCCGGTACTGCGGTCCGCCAGTGACGATGAGGACGGCGGCGCGGGACGCCCCGCCGTGCCTGGTCGGGCGGGACACGATGCCCCATAGGCGCCGGCCTTCGCTGTCGAAGGGAAGAACCGACTCCTGAACGCGGTCGGCACTGCTCACGCCACCGCACTCCGCAGCGCCGTGGGCGCCATGGTGCTCACCAGCTGCACGGTCTTCGCGATCAGGGCGTCGCAATCCTCGATCTCCTGCGTCTGCCAGAAGGCCGGGCCCGGGAGTGCCTCGGCATGCACCTGCAGGCCGCGTTCGCGCCAGGCGGCCACGCATTGGGACGAGGGCAGCGACAGTTCGGGCGGCTCCAGCGCTGTCAGCTCGAGCCACACGGCGCGCCCACGCCATGGCTGCGGCGGCTCGAGTCGGCTCGCCTCCATGCCGCTGGCCAGTGCCGGCGCGATCTCGTAGCCGCCCAGCTCGACAGGCGTGCCGGCGCGCAGGCGTTGCAGTGGCGGTGTGGCATCGCCGCCGGCTGCAGTGCCCACGATACGGGCGCCGGCGTGCAGGCGCAGGAACTGCTGCAGGTGCAGGCTTCCCGACAGTGCGGGCTGCCAGAGCAGGAGGTCGGCATCCGGCCGCTCGGCCAGGGCGAGCGGTGCGAGCAGTGCGCCGGCACGCTGGCACCACAACCAGATCGGAAGGTCCGGTGGTGCCGCGCGGACTTCGGCCAGCACGTCCGCCTGCCAGGCGTCCCACGTGGCTGCGCCGAACTCGCCCGCACTGTCGCCGCAGCCTGCCAGATCGCGCTGAACCACTTGCCAGCCGGCCGCGGCGAGCGCGCGTGCCGTGCGCGCCACCATGCGCCTGGACTTGTTCATCTCCTCCGCGAACGCGTGCACGAAGACGACCGTTCCGACGGCGCTGCGCCCGCGCGGCTGCGACTGGAGGCGGAAGCGGCAGCCTCCATCGGCCTCGACGAACGAGCCCGATTGCGCGATCGGGCTGTCGATGCTCATTGGCCCAGCTTGCCGCGCACGAACTCCACCAGGCTGCCCACGGATGCGAACGTGTGACCGTCCACCTCGTCGTCGTCCACCGCGATGCCGAAACGCTCCTCGAGCGCGGTCAGGATCGAGACCACGGCCATCGAGTCGAGCTCCGCCACGCTTCCCAGCAGAGGCGACGCTTCGTCGAGCGGATGGCGCGCGCTGTCCAAGCCGAGCACGGCATAGAGCGTCTTGATCACTTCCTGGGCAACGTTCACTTGCATGGGCGGATGTTGGTGTCGAGGTCGCTGACCCCGGGCAGCCGCCCAGGGCGAGGAGGCGGCATTCTAGGCCGCGCGTCGCGCGCGTCGCATCCCTCCATTCGCGGCGTTGAGCCGGTGCGCCGACGCCGCGCCCGGGGCGGCGAACGACTCGTGAAGCAGATCACGAAGCACGCAGGAGGGTGTGGCTCACGCCCGATGACGCGTTCTGCGATGAGCCTGTAACAACCCGCGCGATAGCGCGTGAACTTGCAACGGCTATCACCAGACGGCAAAGCATCCCGCACATGGGGGGTTGCATTTCGGTCGTCGGCGAATCGGCGCGAAGCCCTGGCGGGTCGCGGGCGGCGCGGGATTTCGCACGCTCCGCGTCGCGCTTCCGCCGCTGTTACAGGCGGGGGAACTGGTAACGGCCCGCCGAAGGCCTCCCCGTACCGTGACGACCGGTACATGAGGCCACCAGAACCTGTCGAGCCGGGCACGCCACGGCAGACGCTTCGAATCAAGGACGTTTGGGAATGAAGATGAGATTGAACCGCACCGCGCTGGCGGTGGCGCAGGCGATTGCCTTCCTCGGTCTGTCGGCTTGCGGCGGTTCCAACGAAGCGGACGTCGTAGCGCTCCAGGAAGGCACCGACGCTTACTCGGCCGAGGAGCTGAGCGAGGCGATGCGGCTGCGCTGGAAGCAACTCGACAGCGTGCCGCCGTCGCTGACGATCGACAGCGTGACCCAGGCCGGCATGACCGGACTGGTCGGCATGTCGGGCACGGTGGCCGATGACCGGCGCATCTATCGCGTGCGCTGGCGCAACAATCTCGGCGGTTCGGGTTCGGCCACGCTGTCGGGCACGCGCACCAGTGCCTCGTGGTCGGTTCCGTCCCTGCAACTCCAGCCAGGCGACAACGAAATCACGGTCGTGGCCGAGGATGCCGCGGGCAACCGGGCCGTTCTCCAGCGCGTCGTGACGCGCAGCGACGCGTCTGCGCCGGCACCGGCACCGGCACCGGCACCGGCACCGGCTCCGGCACCGGCACCGGCACCGGCACCGGCACCGTCGGCCCAGGACTTCGCGACGCGCTGCGCGCAAGCCGGCGTGGTCAAGTGCGTGGGCTTCGACGAGACGGGCGACTTCAACATCGGCAGCGGCGGCACTTCCGGCGCCTACGGACAGAACTCGGGCATCTTCCCGCCCTCGGGCACGTCGGACTACACACGCGCCACGCGCGACACCACCACGTTCTCCTCGGGCAGCAGTTCGCTGAAGTTCACGATTCCGCCCAACTCCGGGGCCGATACCTCGGGGTCGTACTTCACCAACTTCTCCAAGGACCTCTCCGTCCAGTTCGGCGAGAACTCCGAGTTCTACGTGCAGTGGCGGCAGCGCTTCAGCCCCGAATTCGTGAACACGAAGTACGCCGGCGGCGGTGGCTGGAAGCAGATCATCATCGGGGCAGGCGACAAGCCGGGCGTGTTCGAGACCTCGTGCACGGCGCTGGAAACGGTGGTGCAGAACCTGAACCATCGCGGCTTCCCGGCCATGTACAACTCCTGCACGGGCTCGACCTCGCACGGGCCGTACAACCCGTTCGAGGAGCCGTTCGGGGCCTACGACTTCAAGCTGCAGAACGGGCGTCCGTCGCCGTACTGCCTGTACTCGCAGGGCAGCACGTCCTACTTCGCACCGGTGGGCAACTGCTTCGGCTACGTGGCCAACGAGTGGATGACGTTCCAGGTGCGGATCAAGACCGGCCCGCGAGTCGGCGACGAGTTCACCAACAGCTACGTCACGCTGTGGGTGGCGCGCGAGGGCAAGCCCTCGGAGGCGGTGATCACCTGGGGGCCGTACAACCTCTCGGCCGGGTCGTCGGGCGAGAACCTGAAGTTCGGCAAGGTCTGGCTGCTGCCGTACAACACCGGTAAGAGTTCGTCCACCACCAACCCGATCGCCTACACCTGGTACGACGAGCTCATCATCTCGCGCAACCGCATCGCCGACCCGCTGACAGGATCGACCACGGCACCGGCTCCGGCACCGGCTCCGGCTCCGGCTCCGGCACCGGCTCCGGCTCCGGCACCGGCACCGGCTCCGGCACCGGCACCGGCACCGGCACCGGCACCGGCACCGGCACCGGCACCGACGGGTTCCGCCACGATCAGCTGGGCCGCGCCGACGCAGAACGTGGGCGGCACGGCGCTGACCGACATCAGCGGCTATCGAATCATCTGGGGCACCTCGCCGACGGCGCTTGTCAACACGATCAACGTGTCCGGTGCCTCGACCACCTCGTACACCCTCGGTGGCCTGGCCGCAGGCACGTACTACTTCGCGGTGATGACGGTCAATTCGGCCGGCGTCGCCAGCATCGCGACCAACCCCGTCTCGAAGTCCGTTCTCTGAGCCAGCCGGACCGTCCCCACGCCTTTTCAGGACACTCGTTCACATGAAGCGCAGAAACTTCCTGCTGGCCACCTCCGGCCTTGCCGGCACCGCATTCGTTCCCCAACTGCGCGCGGCGCAACCCTGTCCGCCGCCGCAGATCGCGGTGACGGGCGGCAGCACCGCTTCCACCAGCTGCCCCACCGTCGTCACCGCGACCTCGGTGCTCGGCAAGCTGGCGCAAGGCATGTCGCCCGGAACCTGGGCCCAGGTCAGCGCCGGCAACCAGAACGCCGCGCTCGGCGTAGGCTCGATCTCGGGCACGATGATCCACTACTGCAACTCCATGCCATGGAACCCGGTGGCGCGTGCCATCGAGGTGCTGGCGATGGACCACAACTACGGCCGGCTGCGCTACGCACGCTATGTCGAGTCGACCAACCAGTTCACGGTGATGGCAGACGACGTCGGCCTCGGCAGCATGACGCAGCATGGCTACGACCATGTCGACGTGAACCCGAACACCGGCGACCTCTACTACCGCCAGTACAGCGTCAACAGCGGCAGCATCAAGTGCTACCGCAAGCTCGCCGCCAGCACCGCCAGCTTCACCGCACTGCCGACAGTGGCGGGGACCAACGGCCTGGAACAGGCGGCCATCGGTGCCTGCTGGTGGTCCGGCCCGTTCACGGGCGGCGGCGGCCACGGTGCGCAAGGGTCGTTCATGGTGTTCAACAGCGGCACCGCGGTGGGTGGGGCCAACGACGGCCAGATCGCCGCCTACAACCCGCTCACCAACAGCTGGTTCTTCAACAAGAACGCGGTGTCGCCCTACTACGGCAGCGGCTCGACCTACCACTCCGTGATGGAGTACAGCCGGCCGCGCAACGTGGCCGTCTACGGCGGGGGCAACGTCGCCGGCCGCAAGCTGTGGCGGCTCAATGCCGACGGCAGCTTCAATGCGCTGACCGACGTGCCGAGCGGCAAGGGCGTCGGCATGCAGCAGGGCCTGCTGGTGGCCGACCCGGTGACCGGCAACTTCATCCTGCTTTCCGCCGGTCAGCTCTGGGAGCTCAACCCCACCGGCGCGGGCACGTGGACGCAACTGTCGGGTTCGCGCACGCCGCCGGCCGGGGTGGGGAATCCGTCGGCACCGACCGCGGTGATCGCCTGTGCCATTCCCGAGTACGGCGTCATCGCGTACGTCACCCAGCCCTCGCAGTCGGGCGGAACCTTCTTCCTGTACAAGCACGCCTGAGACCGACGTCCGCCGGAGGGCGGACACCGGTCAGACCAGCACTTCCAGCGGCCGCGGATGGCTGAGGAAGTACTGGGGGCTCGCCGTGGGGCCGTAGGCCCCGGACTGGAACACCACCACGAGGTCGCCTTCGCGGGCGGCCGGCAGTTCCATGCGGTCGGCGAGCAGGTCCAGCGGCGTGCACAGCGGGCCCACCACCGAAGCCCGCTCCACCTCGGTGGAGGACGCGCGGTTGCCGATCGTCACCGGGTAGTTCTTGCGGATCACCTGCCCGAAGTTGCCGGATGCCGCGAGATGGTGGTGCAGCCCCCCGTCGCTGACGAGGAAAACCTCGCCGCGCGAGACCTTGCGATCGACGACCCTGCAGACGTAGACGCCGGCCTCGCCGACCAGGTAGCGCCCCAGCTCGATGACCAGTTCGGCGCCTGGCAGCTGCGCGCGGGCCGTCTCGCAGACACCCTGCAGGTGCTGGCCGATCGGTGCCAGGTCGAGCCGGGTGTCGCCCGGGAAGTAGGGGATGCCGAAGCCTCCGCCCAGATTGAGCGTCGTGACCGGCGAAGGCGCGTGCGCGGACAGTTCGATCGCGAGCGCGAGGGCCTTGGACTGCGCCTCGCAGATCGATTCGTGCCGCAGGTTCTGCGAGCCCGAGAAGATGTGGAAGCCCTCGAACTGCAGTCCGAGCCGGCCCACCTCGCCGAGCACCTGGGGCACACGCTCCGCATCGATGCCGAACTGCTTCGGGCCGCCTCCCATCTTCATGCCCGAAGCCTTCAGCTCGAAACCCGGATTCACGCGGATCGCCACCCGTGCGGGCACGCCGAGCCGCTGCGAGGCGTCGGCCAGCACGCCCAGTTCGCGCTCCGATTCGACGTTGACGAGGATGCCGGCGGCCACGGCCTGCGAGAGCTCGCCGTCCTGCTTGCCCGGTCCCGCGAAGCTGATCTCCTTCGGCGACATGCCGGCGTCGAGCGCGACGCGAAGCTCGCCGCCCGAGGCCACGTCCAGCCCGTCCACCAGGCTGGCCATGAATCCGACCAGTGCCGGCATCGGGTTGGCCTTCATCGCATAGTGGAGGCTGATTTCCGGCGGAAGCGCCGCGCGCAGGGACTCGACCCGACGCTTCAGCAGGGCACGGTCGTAGGCATAGAAGGGCGTCTGTCCGACACGCGCGGCCAGTCGCGAGATCGGCAGGCCGCCGACGCTCAACTCGCCATCGACGAGGGGGAAGCCCTCCATCTCGACATGACGTGCCGCGCTCATCGCCCGGCCCCCGCCTGCGCCGCTGCGCGCATCGCGTCGCCGAGCGCCTTGCGATCGATCTTGCCGTTGGCGTTGCGCGGCAGCGGGCCGTCGCGAACCTCGATGCGCGCGGGCACCATGTAGGCCGGCAGCCGATCGCGGCACATTGCGATGAGCTGGGCGCCGTCCAGGCTGTGCCCTTCGCGCGGCGTCGCGATCACCGCCACCTCCTCGCCGAGGGTCGGATGCGGCACGCCGAACGCGGCGCACTCGCCGACCACCTGGGTCGCGTAGAGGACTTCCTCGACCTCGTTGGGGCTGATGCGGTAGCCCGAGGACTTGATCATCTCGTCCCGCCGGCCGATGAAGTAGAGGAAGCCTTCCTCGTCCTTGCGGACGGTGTCGCCGGAGAAGACGGCCATCTCGGGAATCACCACACCGGCCATGTGGCCGGGCAGGGGCTTGAAGCGCTCGGCCGTGCGCTCCGGATCGTTCCAGTAGCCTTGGGCGACCAGCGCACCACGCTGCACGAGTTCGCCCGGCTCGCCGGGCTCGCAGGGCGTGCCGTCGGGGCGCAGCACGAGGATTTCCGAGTTCGGAATCGCCTTGCCGATGGAGTCGGGCCGCCGATCGACCTCCTCGGGAGGCAGGTAGGTGGCCCGGAACGCCTCGGTCAGTCCGTACATGAGGTACGGACGCGCCTGCGGCATCAGCGCGCGCAGCGACTTCAGCGTCTCGAAGGGCATGCGCCCGCCGGTGTTGGCGAAGTACCGGAGCGACGCGCGTGCGGCGTCCGGCCAGGAGACCTGGGTCAGCTGGATCCACAGCGGCGGCACGGCCGTCAGCCCGGTGACGCGGTGGGCCTCGATGGCCTTGACGACGTCCTTCGGCAGCAGGTAGTTCAGCAGCACGACGCTCGCGCCGGCGTGGAACGCCGTGGTCAGCTGGCTGAAGCCGGCGTCGAAGGACAGCGGCAGCGCCGCGAGCAGCACGTCGTCGGCGCGATTCTCGAGGTAAGACGCGACGCTCTTCGCGCCGGCCACCATGTTCCGGTGCGACAGCACCACGCCCTTGGGCTTGCCCGTGCTGCCCGAGGTGTAGAGGATGCCGACCACGTCCTTGTCGATCAGCCGGTGACCGGCCCTGGGCGCGGCCGCGAGCAGATCCTGCCAGGCGTGCACGGCCTGGGTGATGCCGGTGTCGGCGGGCGCGGCGCCGACGGTCACGACGTGCAGCAGATCCGGGCACTCCGCGAGCACCGCGCTCAGGGCTCGCATGCGGTCCGGGCTGGTCACGAGCACGCGGACGTTGCAATCGCGCAGGATGTAACACACCTGCTCGGGCTTGAGCAGCGGATTGACCGGGACGAACACCGCGCCGGCCGCCGGGGCACCGAACGAGCTGACCACCGTCTCGATGCGCTTGTCGAGGAAGATGGCGATACGATCGCCCCGCCGCGTGCCCAGAGCGCAGAGCCCCGACGCAAAGCCCCGGATGTCGCGGGCCAGATCGGCGTAGCTCCAGCGCCGCGCCCCATCGATCAGCGCGGTCGCATCGGGCGTGCGCGCCGCCGCGAGCAAGGGTAGTTCGTGGAGGAGTGCGGCCTCGTGGCTCATGCCGTGAATCCGTTCATTGGAGGCCGTCGATCCGGCCGGTGGAGAGACCCGCTCCGCGCATTGCGCGAGGCCTCTGATGACAGTGGATGCTAACGTGCCGATGGCCGCGTTCCCAATCCCTCTGTCTCGGGGTTGGCGGCGGCGCCGTCCACTCGTTCACGGGTGAGGCGTCGGCGCATCGAGGCCGCTGACGTCGATGCGCAACTGCGGCACCTGGCTCCTGCGAAAGGACAGATGCAGGCGCGGCGCGGCGGTCGACGCCATCAGCTGCCAGGGCCCCAGCACGATGAACCAGGCGCGCCCGATCTCTCGCGCTCCGAGCCGGCGATGGGCCGCGAGCGAGCCCGCGTTGAATGCGTCGATGCGGCTGAGCGTCCAGCGCACGCCTTCGGCGGCGAGCCGCGCATGCGTGTGCTGCCACAGGCGGGCGAACAGGCGTCCCATGCGAAACGGCGGGGCCACGTAGACGTCGTAGTCCCAGCGCGCCGGCTCTGCGGGCGTCCAGTGGTAGTCGCAGCGCACGGTGTCCTCCCGGTAAGGCTGCGGGCACCACCACACGAAGCCGGCCAGCTCGCCGGAGCGTTCGGCGACGACGCAGGCAGAGCGTTGGGCGAAGCGGGCCTGCAGCGTGGCTTCGGGACGCGGCGCTTGCCTCATGACGTCGTCCACCTGCGTGGCGAGGTACAGACGCAACGCGCCGGTTGCACCAACCGGTTCGGCCGGTGCGACGGGCTGCGCGACGAGGTAGTACTTCACGAACTGCGCCCGGTCGCC
>Ga0073934_10004266_pt1 | contig 24191 bp, 25 predicted proteins | sample LarsenN4metaG_FD_76834 | JGI IMG/M metagenome (GOLD analysis project Ga0073934, IMG submission 76834) | Hot spring sediment bacterial and archeal communities from British Columbia, Canada, to study Microbial Dark Matter (Phase II) - Larsen... ... | reverse complement strand
GCCGCCGCGATGGAGCGCTTCCTGAAGCTCGTCGCCGGCGAGCCCGAGATCGCGCGCGTGCCGGTAATGCTCGACTCCTCCAAGTGGTCCGTGCTCGAGGCCGGGCTGAAATGCCTCCAGGGCAAGGGCGCGGTCAACTCCATCTCGCTCAAGGACGGCGAGGCTGAGTTCCTGCGGCGCGCGCGCCTCATCCAGCGCTATGGCGCCGCGGCGGTCGTCATGGCCTTCGACGAGCAGGGCCAGGCCGCCACGCGCGACGACAAGGTCCGCATCTGCACGCGAGCCTACCGCCTGCTCACCGAGAAGATCGGCTTCGCGCCCGAGGACATCATCTTCGACCCCAACATCCTCACCGTCGCCACCGGCATCGAGGAGCACAACAACTACGCCGTCGATTTCTTTGAGGCCACGCGCCTCATCAAGGACACCCTGCCCGGCGCGAAGGTCAGCGGCGGCGTCTCCAACGTCTCGTTCTCCTTCCGCGGCAACAACCCCGTGCGCGAGGCCATGCACACGGCGTTCCTCTACCACGCCATCAACGCCGGCCTCGACATGGCCATCGTCAACGCCGGCATGCTCGGCGTCTACGAGGAGATCCCGCGCGACCTCCTTGAGCGCGTCGAGGACGTCCTCCTCAACCGCCGCCCCGACGCCACGGAACGGCTCATCGCCTTCGCCGAGGAGATCAAGGCCCGCGAAACCGCGGCGAAAGGCGGCGCCCCATCCTCAACCTCCAGCCTTCAACCTTCAACCGAGCAGGCATGGCGGGGCCTTTCGGTCGAGGAAAGGCTCCGCCATGCGCTGCTCAAAGGCATCGACACCTTCGTGGACGCCGACACCGAGGAGGCGCGCGCCAAATACGGCAAGCCGCTCGACGTCATCGAGGGCCCGTTGATGGACGGCATGCGCGTGGTCGGCGACCTGTTCGGCGCAGGCAAGATGTTCCTCCCGCAGGTGGTGAAGTCCGCCCGCGTCATGAAGAAGGCCGTCGCCTACCTGCAGCCCTTCATGGAGGCCGAGAAGGCCGAGGCCCGCCGCCGCGCCAAGCAGGACGCCATCCTCCACCCCGGCTCGCCCATCCCGCCCGACCGCCCCGCCGGCCGCGTCGTCCTCGCCACCGTCAAGGGCGACGTGCACGACATCGGCAAGAACATCGTCGGCGTCGTCCTCGCCTGCAACAACTACGAGGTCATCGACCTCGGCGTCATGGTGCCCTGCGAAAAAATCCTCGCCACCGCGCGCGAGAAGCAGGCCAGCGTCATCGGCCTCTCCGGCCTCATCACGCCCTCGCTCGACGAGATGGTGCACGTGGCCAAGGAGATGAAGCGCGAGAAGCTCGACCTGCCCCTGCTCATCGGCGGCGCCACCACCTCCGCCGCCCACACCGCGGTGAAGATCGCCCCGGAATACGACGAGCCCGTCGCGCACGTGCTCGACGCCTCGCGCGTCATCGGCGTCGTGTCGGCCCTGCTCAGCAAGGAACAGAAGCCCGCCTTCGTCGCCGACCTGCGCGCCAGGCAGGAGAAGCAACGCGCCGAGTTCTGCGACCGTCGCGGCGCGCGCAAGCTGCTCCCGCTCGCCGAGGCACGCAGCCGCGCCCCGAAGTTCGACTGGGCCGCGACCGACATCGCGAAACCGGAGTTCCTCGGCACGCGCGTGTTTTCGAGCTATCAGCGATCAGCGGTCAGCGGTCAGCTTTCTGAAAAAGCTGAAAGCCGACAGCTGAAAGCTGACAGCTCTTGCGGGCTCCTCTCTTTGGAGGAGATCGCAGGCTTCATCGACTGGGGGCCGTTTTTCAGTGCTTGGGAGCTGCACGGCCGCTTCCCCGACATCCTCAAGGACCCCGTCGTCGGCGAGGAGGCCTCCAAGCTCTACGCCGACGCCCAGGCCATGCTCGCCGAAATCATCGCCGGCCAGCACTTCACCGCGCGCGCCGTCATCGGATTCTGGCCCGCGAACTCCGTCGGCGACTCCGTGGAGGTTTACGCCGATGAGAAGCGCTCGCGCGTGCTCAAGACCTTCCACTTCCTGCGCCAGCAGAACGAGAAGCCCGCCGGCCAGTTCAACCACTGCCTCGCCGACTACATCGCGCCGAAGGACAGCGGCCGCGTGGACTACCTCGGCGCCTTCGCCGTCACCAGCGGGCACGGGGTCGAGCCCTACGCCCGCGAGTTCGAGAAGAAGCACGACGACTACTCCGCCATCATGGCCAAGGCGCTGGGCGACCGCCTTGCCGAGGCGCTGGCCGAACTGCTGCACAAGAAGGCGCGCGACTTCTGCGGCTACGGCCGGACGGAGAACCTGAGCATGGCCGACATCATCCGCGAGAAATACCGCGGCATCCGCCCCGCCCCGGGTTACCCCGCCTGTCCTGACCACACCGAGAAACGCACGCTGTTCGACCTCCTCGACGCCGAGAAGGCCACGGGCATCACGCTCACCGAGTCCTTCGCCATGAACCCACCCAGCGCCGTGAGCGGGTTGTATTTCAGCCACCCCGAATCGAAGTATTTTGCCGTGGGAAAATTGGCCAAGGATCAGGTCGAAGATTACTCCGCCCGCAAAGGACAGCCCACCGCCACCTCGGAGAAATGGCTCTCACCCTATCTCGACTACTAAGGTAGGGCGAGTTGTCCCCAACGAGCCGAGGAATTTATCAACCACGGATTTCCCGGATTCCACTGATGGCTCCCCTATGGCTGCGATTTCACATCCGTGCTATCCGTGAAATCCGTGGTGAAGAAATTCTGCTCAATCCGTTCTCACATGAAACTCCTCGGCACCATCGCCCGGCTCCAAATCCAACGTTCCAGCCTCACCATAGGCACCGGCCCGACGCGTTATTTCGATCCCGCTGCCCTGCTCGTGGTGGATGAGATGTTCCTTACACCCGGCGGAGCCAGCGCGCCGGCCCCGGACGGCAGCTGCATCGTCGACGTGCATAACTCCACGCATCCATTCACGCGCAGTCGCGGCGAGAACACCCTCTGCGTCGGCTTCTCCCGTCACTACGACACCATGCGCGCACGCTTCGGCGAGAGCTTCACCTTCGGCTGCGCCGCCGAGAACATCATCGTCGAGGGCACCGCGCCCCGCGTTTTGCTGGAGGAGGTAGCCGGGGGTATCGCGATCGAGACGACCGACGGCCTCGCCACCCTCACGAGCGTGATCGTGGCCACGCCCTGCATGCCGTTCGCCAAGTTCGCCCTGTGTGACCGCGACGCCTCCACGGAGTCGGTCAAATCCGCCATTCAATTCATTGATCACGGCATCCGCGGTTACTACTGCGCCTTCACCGGCCCCAAGACCGCCACGATCCGCACCGGCGCCAAAGTCTTCGCCGTCTTATTATTTTTGCACAGATGCTTGACCTAATTGCCGCGGATGACCGGATGATGTGTATTCAGTAGATCGTGCAGCTTTGCTAAACTTGCAGAATGGCGTCTCGCACGATTGACCTGCCAGGAGTCTCGGAGGAATGCTGACAGGCGACCATTGTAATTTGGGCCAATATGTCGGCGATCTCCTTCTCGAGGTAAAATATCGTCTTTTATCGATCTATAACGAGATAGCCTCACAAGCTTTAGCAACTCCAGCTTAGGGTCGCTAATCATCTCTGTATTCAGGGGAATCAGACTACAGTTAATACCTAGAAAATGGGCGAAAGCCGTTCGATCTGCGATAACCCAAGCTTCAATCTCACGAACAGCTATTCTGAATATCAAATTCCGATGACAATGATTTCGGTATTCAGCAATTGAACATTCAAACCACTCTTCAATAAGTCTGGGGGGGCAGGGTGTTAGATCCAAATCAGCCAAAATAAGATGTGTTGAACCAGCTGCTGCATTGTTGAATGCGGCCAGATTGCGTCTCAGGTATCCATTCCCACGCTTACCATATACACTTCCTATCAGATAATTTCGATTAGCCTGCCGAAGAACGACCCTCAAGAGATGCTCGCTCAGCTCGTCCTCAACTCCGAGGTTCACTAGGACCTCATCGCCCATGGCTTATCCTTGGAAAAGTTGCAAAAGCATCTGATGCGAGTTGCGAGCAATTGTTCTGGGCATGATCGCTTCAGCCAAGTTCATCCCTCCACTAAGCAATCGATCGATCTGTTCATCGTTCGAAGCGGGCTGAACGGTTGTTGTTCCATCTTGCCCTGGAACGAGCATGAGAACCTCAGACGGATCAATACCACGATCCTGAAGGAGAACCTCGCTATGCGTGCTAAGAATCACTTGGCGTAAACCGCTCTTTGTCTTCTGAAGTTTATGAATTAGTGGCGCGAGCTGACTTACAATACCGGTGTGCAGAGACAACTCTGGTTCTTCTAAGAGAAGGAGAGAATCACCAGACAATAGTGACCACAATAATCCGATAATTCGAAGCGTCCCATCTGAAAACTGATCTTCCCTCTGGTTGCTCGGAATGCCCCGCCAGTGGTCGAATTTCACCTGTAAATGAGGCACTCCCGTGACCTCATCTGGCCTGTAAGATAGCTCACGAAAATGGGGAACGACTTGCGCTAAGGCTCGATCAATTCTCTTCAATCTTGCATCACGCACTTTCGCAGGAGCCTTTGCTACGCTTTCCAAAAAATCTATGCCAAACGGATCCCCTGCTAATTTACGTCCTCGAAATGCTTCAGGGTATTTTACCAACTGAGGCACGAGATGTAGATACTGCACTTGCTGAAAGAAATCCGCTATTTCTCTGAATTGCGCGTTGGCGCTGACCTGCTCTAGGTATGTTTGTGTGCGTCTTTTCGGATCCTGAATATCCTCATCATTTGGGCGCGACATTATCGGATTCTTACTTCCGTTCGCCCATACTGTCTCCTTAAGGACGTAGGGCTCACGAGCACCTCGCTGCTCAATCTTAATCCCAAGTTCATATTTCCATCTAAACTCATCTTTACCCGGATCACTGAGTTCGACTGAGATACTAATGTCAGTTTGTTTGCGAGCAGACAGCGACCTGATTTTTGAGAAACCGCCCCGTTGATTTATTGCCTCCTGTAGACCGCCTCTGGGCAACGCGATGTCTCGCAAGAAGCGAAATGCGTCCATGAAGTTCGACTTTCCTGCCGCATTAGGTCCAACCACAAAAGCCCTATCCCGTAAGTTGACCTCAACAGATTCGAAATTACGCCAGTTTTTTAGGGAAATCTTCGAAATGATCATGCGCTTTTTCCTCTGAACTCAGGCAATAATCTAGCGTAGAGATTCACAAGCTCTAACCGGAGTTACTTGGACTCGCCAATTCGGGACTAGGCTGAAGATCAAGGAGGTCTCTTCCCTCTAACCCCTCACCCAGAAACGGAAGCCCCCGCCGCTGTAGTAGGAATCCGCGCCGTTGTGCCCGATGAAGACGCGGTTGCAGCAGCGGTCTCCATGGTGCGGATAGCCGCGGCGCCGTCGCGCAGGAGCAGGAGCGCCCAAACCAGTTTGTAATCTAATGGATTACAAACACCCGGGAGCTTTTCGCCGCGGGCGCACCGCAGCCATCTGCCCTGACTACCATCACCCACCTCCGACACGGGAGGCAGTCCGCACGGCAAGCATCCGTCCGCCGACGGCGACGAGCAATGCGCCAACGGTGAGGCCCGCAGCCACGGCAAAGGTGATCTTCATACCACTGGCCACGGCCGGGGGCGGCGCCGCCATGATGTCGGTCGCCCCTGCCCCCAAGGCAAACACGGCGCCCATCACGGATGCTCCGGTGATCAGCCCGAGGTTGCGCGAAAGGTTAAGCAGACCCGAGGTCGTGCCTCGTTGCTCCGGGTGGACATCGGACATCACCGCGGTGTTGTTGGCCGCCTGGAACAGAGCGTAACCTGCAGTGATGACGACCAGCGGCCCCACATAGCCGGGTATCCCCGAGCCCGTCGGCAACGCGGCCATGACGGCCGAGCCGGTGACGATGCCAACGAGCCCGGCGACAGTGGCGTGTTGCGCGCCAAACCGATCCACTAAGCGGCCCGAGGGCACGCCGGTCAGGGCGGCAACCAAGGGGCCCACCGTCATGATGGTCCCGACGAATACCGGATTGAGCCCGAGGGCCCGTGAAAGATAAAAGGGGCCGACGACCAGCGTCGCCATCAACACCGTGGAGACCAGCGCGCTCGTGGCGAAGCCCGCCGCCAGAATCGGATTACGGAACATCGCCAGCCGGACCAACGGCGCGGCGGCACGCATCTCCACCAGCACGAAGAGGACCACGCCGACACCCGCCGCGAGCAGCAGCGCCAGATTGTGCAGACCGAAGTTGCCGCGCCCGAGCGTCATCGCGAGCGCGTAGGCGCCGAGCGTGAGTGCCAGCAGCAGCGTGCCCAGCAGATCGAAGCCGGGGCGACCGACAACGACCTGCCGCCGGTCGGCGGGCAGATGACTCCGCGCGAGCAGCCAGACCACGAGGCCGAGCGGCACGGTGACGAGGAACATCGCCCGCCAACCGAGCCCGGCGATCAAGGCGCCGCCGAGCGAAGGCCCGAGCGCCGTGCCGATCGCGGACATCGTGCCGAGCAGACCCATAGCGCTGCCCGTCTTCTCCTTGGGCACGGCTGCGCCGACAAAGGCCATGGTGAGCGCCATCATCACCGCCGCGCCCAAGCCCTGCAGGGCCCGCGCCCCCACCAGCATACCCAGTGTCGGGGCGACGCCACACAGCAATGAGGCCACCGTGAACAAGAAAATACCGGCCAGCAGCAGGCACCGGTGTCCGGTGAGGTCACCGAGCCGCCCGGCGCTGACGATCAGGGTCGTGATGGCGAGCAGGTAAGCGAGAACGACCCACTGGACTTCCTGGAACGTGGCGGAAAAGGCCTGCGTCAGCGACGGCAGCCCGACATTGGCGATGCTGGTCCCGAGCGAGGCCAGCAGCATGGAGAGCGAAAGACTGGCAAGGGCCCAGCGAGCGGAGTCCGTCGGTTTTCCGGTCTTTTCGGTAGTGTTGCTATTCAAGAAGGCTCCTGAGGCGCGGAATGTCCGCAGCGGAGCCGGGTGATGCATAGCACAGCCGGATGGATCTGGCAAACCGCACGAGCCGTGTGGCAGGGCGGCCGGCCGTCAGACCTTCAGCCAGCACCGGAAGCCCCGGGCGCTGTAGTAGGAGTCCGCGCCGTTGTGTCCGATGAAGACGCGGTCATGGCGCTGGTCTCCATATTTCGCACCGCGGAAACTTGCTCTTCCTGGCTGATCAGCGTTGAGCACCTGCGCCAAGGCAGGCATGGGAAGGTTAACGCAGCATGCAACTTCTCCCCATCAGGCGCGACGGCACGATTGCCGACCAGACGTTGCCCCTGCCGCCCGAGGCGCGCGAGGTGTTGTCCACGTTCGCGGGCAGCTACGCGAAGGCCTTCCTCCCGCCGTGGATCGGCTACATCGCGGTTGAGAATGCCGAGGCGGTGGGCACCTGCGCGTTCAAGTCGCCCCCGGCCGGCGGCCGCGTCGAGATCGCCTACTTCACTTTCCCGGCCCATGAAGGCCGGGGCGTGGCCACGCGCATGGCGCGGGAGTTGATCTCGCTGGCCCGGACCACCGACCCGTCGGTGCAGATGATTGCGCAGACCATGCCTTCCGAGAACGCCTCCACGCGCATCCTGCGCAAGCTCGGCTTCGTCCACGCGTGCGACGCGCAGGACCACGAGATCGGGCATTGCTGGGAGTGGCACCTCCCGCGGGATTCCGGAACCTGAGTCCCTCAACCCGCAACGGAAGCCCCGGGCGTTGGGGTAGGAAGCTGCGCCGTTGCCCGATGAACATGCGGTTGCAGCGCCGGCCGATGGTCACGAACGAGGGATTGAAATGCCCCCGCGCGTGCGCATAAGTATCCACATGTCTGCTCCCACTGTCCATGCCTCCGCCGCCGACGCCCGGCAGGTGGAAATCTATCGTAAGATGACGCCCAAACAGCGGGTGGCCGTGGCGCTGGGAATGCACGATCAGGCCCGGGCCCTGATGGACGCCGGCATCCGCGCCTCGCACCCGCATTGGTCGGAGGCGGAGCGCCGCCGTGAGATCGCCCGCCGCACGCTCCATGCCCGGAGCTGACTACATCGCGCTTTTCACGCGCCCGCTGGAATCCGCCGAACTGGCCTACATGGTGACCGGTGCCACCGCCGCGATTGTCTATGGAAAACCGCGTTACACCAATGATGTGGACATCGTCATCGTGCTGCCCGCCGCGGCTGCCGAAAAACTTCACGCCGCCTTCCCGGGCGCCGAATATTATGTGCCGCCGGTCGAGACCATCCGCGAGGAAGCCGGCCGGCCGCTCCGCGCCCATTTCAACGTCATTCACGAGGAAAGTGGCTACAAGGCGGACTTTTATCCCATTGGATCGGACCCGCTGCATCGCTGGGCGCTGGACAAAAGGCGGCTGACCGAACTGCCCGGCGGCAGCGTCTGGGTCGCTCCGCCGGAATACGTCATTTTGCGCAAGCTGGAGTATTTCCGCGAAGGCGGCTCGACCAAGCACCTGACCGACATACGCGCCATGCTCGAGGTAAGCGGCGGTGCCATCGATCGCACTGTGCTGGCCGAATGGATTGCCCGCCTCGGCCTTCAGGTCGAGTGGGCGCGCGTCGGATAGACTCGTTGACCCTCAACCCGCAACGGAAGCCTCGGGCGCTGTAGCGGAACCCGAACCGTTGTGCCCGATGTAGACGCGGTCATGGGCGGAACGGGAACGCTGATCTTCGCCAATCTCCGCCATGTTCAACCGAGAAACCTGCGCTTTGACCACCGATTGCCCGGATGAGTGCGGATTCCCCATCAGTGCATATCCGTGTTATCCGTGGTAACCCCCCCTGTGCGTCCGTGTCTTGTGGTGAGCCGTTTTCTTCAGCAGGCTACGGAGTGGCAGCTTTGTCCTGCAGTTTCTCCAACGCTTCGCGCAGGGCCTGCACCGCGCGCTCGTGCTCGGACCCCTTCCGCTTGCGCTCCTGGAAGGGCATCAGCTCCTCGATGTAGGCGTCCATCAGCCGGTCGACCTCGTCCTCGGTGAGCTTGGTGCGGGCCTGCACGACAGTCTGGAGCAACAGGCCGCGCCGCACCGCTTCGATGGCCTGCCGGATCTTCGGCTTCAGCACGATCATGGCACCCTTGATCGCCACGCGGGCGGCCAGGCCGGCGTCCTCCTCCTTCAGCGCCTCGCCGATGAGGTCGTCGAGCACCTTGTCGAAGGCGTTCTTCGGCGGCAGGTAGAAGGCCCAGTCGAAGCGCGCGAAGAGGTCGCGCCGCTCGAGTTCGGGCAGGGTCAGGGTGCGCAGCCGCGCCTCGACCTTCGCGTCGTCGAACTTCTCGGCCCAGGCGAGCTGGTAGATCTTGGCGCCGACGCCCTGCAGCGGCAGCGGGAGGGCCGTGACGATCTTCTCGAACTCGAGGTCCTCCGCGTCGCGGTCGCGGTCGGTGTCCTTGCGCCAGTGGTCGATCAGGGCGGCCAGCTCGGGGCCGCGCGTCGCCACGGCGGGGTCGAGCTTGCCCGCCTCGGCCAGGGCGAGGAATTTCCGGAAAACGTGGATGGGGTGCGGCTCGCCCTTCCGGCCGATGATCACGAGCCCCTTGCCGGTCTCCTGGGTGACGCCCGCCTCGCACACGACCCGGATGACTTCCTCGGCGAAGTTGAGGGCGTAGCGCCGGTCGCCGGACGAGCGCGCATGGATGGAGATGGAGAGCTGCTTGCCCTTCACGATGAAGGGCTCCATCCGCACGAGGCGGGAGAATTCGTCCGCCGGGGCGGTGTCCTTGGCGACAGCCGGGGCGGCCGGGAGCAGCAGCGCGAGGGCGAGGAGCATCCGCGCGGCTCCGCGGGCCAGCGCAGGAAAAGCGGGCAAACAGGTGGGTGGCATGGGCGCATTCAGCACACCGCACCGGGGCGGGGAGTTGCACGCATTTTCGTGCCGGCAGATGCACCGGCAATCCTAACTGCATTGACCGGCAAGCCGGTGCGCGTAGCCTGCGGCCAACCCCATCCCACCATGCCACGCTACGTCGACGGTTTCGTCATCCCCCTGAAAAAATCCAAGGTCGCGGCCTACTGCCGTCTCGCCCGCCTCGCCTGCAAGGTCTGGAAGGACCATGGCGCCCTCGACTATGTCGAGGCCTGCGGCGACGACCTCAAGGTGCCCTTCGGCCTGTCCTTCCCCAAGATGGCCAAGGCCAAGGCCGGCGAGACCGTGTTCTTCTCCTTCATCGTCTACAAGTCGCGGAAGCACCGCGACGCCGTGAACAAGAAGGTCATGGCCGACAAACGCCTGCAGGCGATGTGCGGCTCGAAATCCATGCCCTTCGACGTGAAGCGCATGGCCTACGGCGGCTTCAAGGTTCGCGTCGAAATCTGAGTCTCAGGATCGCGGCGGGTAGCCCGGCACGCGCGCGCCGAGCACGATGTCGCGCGTCGCGCGCCAGCGGCCGTCGGCCTCGCGCACGGGCCGGCTCAGGCCGTTGCCGCCCCGGCCCGTGATCAAGCTGCGGCGGTGGCGCTCGTTGAGCCGGGGATCATCTTCGAAGACAACATCGTCGATGTAGTAGGTGCAACGGCCCGGCTCGAGGATGTGCAGGTGCACGTGCTGCGGAGTAACGGCGTCCGGATAGCCGGCGGGCCGGATGGTGTCGAAGGCGTAGCGGCCGTCGGGGCCCGTCTTCACCCAGCCGCGCAGGAGGCCGTGCTGCCGCGCCCAGGAGCCGCGGGGAAAGCGTGTGTCCGGCGGGTATTCGCCACGGTGGTCGGTGTGGTAGGCGTAGACGATGACCCCGGCCACGGGCGCGCCCTGCGCGTCGCGCACCACGCCCTCGAGGAGCATGCGCTCGCCGGTTTCGCCCGGCGGGGTCAGCTGCGCGGTGGCGGCCAAGGAGGCGGGCAGACCGTCGAAGACGGCCTCGCAGCCCTCGCCGCCGCCGACGATCGGCTCGCGGGCCGCGCAGCCCGCGGACAAAACCAGGCACAGGAAAAGGAGGGAACGATTCATGGCGCCAGATTGCAAACGGCCCCCGCCGCCGACAAGCCCGGAGCGGCAGCCTCTTGTTTTTGTGCTTGCTTAATTAAGTTTCTGCTTAATCTTTTCGGCATGCGCCCCCTCGAAGCCCTCGCCGACCCCACCCGCCGCCGCATCGTCGAGCTGCTCGCCCGCCGCGACCGCACCGCGGGCGAAATCGTGCAGGAGTTCGACATGAGCGCCCCCGCCATCTCGCAGCACCTGAACGTCCTCCGCGAGGCCGGCCTCGTGGTCACGCGCGCCGAGGGCCAGCAGCGCATCCAGTCCCTCAACCCCGCCGGCCTCGACGAGATCGGGGCGTGGTTGGAAAAAACCCGCGGCTTCTGGTCCCGCCGGCTCGACGCCCTCGAGCGCGAGCTGCGCGCGGAGGACGAGCGCAACCGGAAGAAGACTTCATGAACCCCAACGACCAACCCGCCTCCTTCCCCGCCCCCGGCGAGCTGCGCCTCGTGCGCCTCCTCCCCGGTCCGATCGAACGCGTCTGGGATTACCTCACCGATCCCGAGAAACGCAGCCGCTGGTTTGCCGGCGGCTCCATGGAGCAGAAGGCCGGCGGCAAGGTGGTGTTCGCCATGCGCCACGCCAACATCGCGCCGGACGAGACGCCGCCCGAAAACTACAAGCATGTCCAGGACCCCGGCGTGACCTTCGAGGGCCGCATGCTCCGCTGCGAGCCGCCCCGCCTGCTGACGTTCACCTTCGGCAGCGACGACTCCGAGGTGACCATCGAGCTGGCGCCTGAAGGCGGGAAGGTGCGGCTCGTGCTCACGCACCGCGCCAAGGGTGAGGATTCGCCCGAGCTGGGTAATTTTGCCGCGGGCTGGCAGACGCACCTCGGCATCCTCATCGCTCTTCTCGAAGGCAACCCGAAGCCGCCCTTCTGGGCGACCCACTCGCGCCTGAAACCCCGTTACGAGCAGCTGCTCGCCACCCGCCAACCCTGAACCCCCACGCATCATGAAAACCGCCAACGATTCCCCCGTGCAATTCACCGGCCCCGGCGAGGTGCGCCTCGTGCGCAGCCTCCCCGGCCCCATCGAGCGCGTCTGGGCCTACCTGACGGAGCCCGACAAGCGCGCCACGTGGCTGGCCCGCGGCCCGTTCGAGGCGAAGACCGGCGGCCGCATCACGCTCGAGTTCCACAACTCGAAGCTCTCCGCGCCGGGCGACAAGATCCCGGCCAAATACGCGGCCGACTGCCAGGACGGCTGCAATTTCACCGGCCGCGTCGTGCGCTGCGAACCCCCGCGAGTCCTCGTGCACACCTGGGGCGAAGCGGACGGGAGCGAGTCGGAGGTGACCTTCGAGCTGGCGCCGGATGGCGGCCGGGTGCGTTTCACGCTGACACACCGCCGGCTCGGCGACAACCGCGCGATGCTCGTCGGCGTCTCCGCCGGCTGGCACACGCACGTCGCCATCCTAGTCGCGCAGCTGGAGGGCACGCCCGCGCCGTCCTTCTGGTCCACGCACACCCGGCTCGAAGCCGACTACGAGAAGCTGTTGCCGACGCCAGCGCCGGCCTGAGACCGGACAACGGAAGCTATCGGATACGCATGCCCGCCGTGTAGGCGGCGAGCTTGCTCGCGCCCCAAGGCACAACGAGCGCGCGCAGGCGCGCTGCCCACGACTGCACCAACGTGCGGCTGGGCGTTACTGCGGCATCACCTCGAGCAGCTCGACCTCGCAGATCAGGGCCGAGTTGGGCGGAATGTCGCCGGCCTGCACGCCGCCGTAGCCGAGCAGCGGCGGGATGTAGAACACGCCCTTGCCGCCCGGCCGCAGCGACGGGAGGGCCGCGGCCCAGCCGGTGATGAGATGCTGCACGGTCGCCTCGAGGGGCTTGTTGCGCGCGTAGGAACTGTCGGCCTCCTTGCCGTTGACCAGTTTTACCCGGTAATGGAGGCGCACCTTGTCCGTGCGCTGCGGGGCGAGGCCCTCGCCGGGCACGAGCACCTCGATGCCGAGACCGGAAGAGCGCCACTCGATGCCCGGTTTGCGGGCGATCTCGGGGCCGAACCATTTCTCGCGCCGCAACTCGGCCTCGGTCTTGACCGGCGCGGGCGGAGGAGCGGGCTCCTTGGGCGCGCAGCCGGCGAGCAAGGATGCGAGGACAAGGACGAGAATCCGCATGGCGGAAGCCTGCGCCGCCTCAGACGCGAATCACGACCAAAATTGCGGCCGGCCCGGGGCTCAACCGCGCCGGTTCTGGAGCACGTTGATCCGATCCTGCATGGTGCTGTCGGAGTTGCGCGCGTTGCGGCGCACCCGTTTGAGCATGCGCTCGGCATTCCCGAGCGCTTCGGTCAAATCGGTGTTGGCCTGCGTGAGTTCGGCGATCTTGGCGTTGGCGGCGAGCAATTGGTCGGCTTGAGAGGTGACGGGAGGAAGATCGGGACCGGCGGCGATGCTCGCGGAAGCCGCGGGTCGGACGGCGAGGGCGGAGGTTGCATCGGCCTTTTCGACCTCGGTGACGGACAAGTTGGGTTCGGACATGGGCGATTTCTAATCACAGCCGCCGGAAATAGCGACAAGCATCGCGGATATTTCACGGGCACCGGCGGTGGAATACTTCGCTATTTGCCGGGGAATGGATTCACTATGGGCATGCATACCGCCGAAACCGCCCCGCCACCGCTCGCCGCCAGACGTTGCTGGATGCAGGGCCGCCGCGTCTACCTCGAGATCACCGCCCGCCGCTCGATCAGTTTTCCGACCAGCAAGTATGCCAAACTCGCCTATGCCCCGCAGCTGGAGCTGGAGAAGATCCGCCTGCACGATGCCGGGCGCGCGGTGCGGTGGGAGACGATCGACCTTGAAATCCTTGTCGAGGACGTGGCGAACCAGCGCTTCGTGGACCGTCCCGTCCCGCTGGCGGCAGGCTGAGCGCGGTGAGATTCAGCCGAGCTTGGGGCGCGGTGTGGCCGGGATGCGGTTGATGCGCACGTATTGGTCGAGCGCGATGAGGTTTTCCACGTCCGCATCCGAGGCGCGGAAGCCGGCGGCATCCGCGCGGCGCAGGAACTGCTGCAGCCAGTCGAGCAGCGTGTCGCGGTATGGCTGGGCCTGCGCGTCGGGCGCGCTCAGGTCGGCGAGGAGGGAAAGGGCGTAGGCACGCTGAAGTTCAAGCTGGTTCATGGCGCGTCAACGGGCCGGGTTGACCATGCGGAGCGGGATGGGCTGGGCCCGGGGCCGCGGCACCACGGAGCGGCCGGCTTCAAAGTCCAGGTGTCCCGAACCCGGTGGCCGATTCCTCCGCCGGAGCAGCATTTTGCCGGCAAACACGACCCGGACCTTGGTCGGAACCGCGCTGAGCGCGGCGCTCCCGGTCTTGGTGGCTGGTTTTTTCATGGGGCAACCTACCCGCGAAAAGTCCCGAAAGCCACCGCCGCGACCGCCGATCCCGAGTTAGGAGTGCAGCTACTGAACGGCGCGCCCGCCTGCGCCCCAACGGTTAACCTCGCTTCTTCTGAGGAAACCGGCTGGGCGGAACCGCCTACGGCTTGATCAGGTAGAATTCGGTCTGGCGGCCGTCGATCCAGTCCCAGCGGCCGTCGGGGAGGATCGCGGCGTCCTCCTCGAGGGCGAAGCGCACGGGCATGCCACCCCACTCCGGCACGGCGTGCGTGGCGTTGAGCTCGATGGAATGCCAGGTGTCGGGACGGAAAACGTAATCGCCGCGCACCGGCACGCCGTTCTGGTAGTCGATCATGCCGATGGGCGGGCCGGCGCCGTGGCCATGGTAGCCGACGGGGTGGCAGTAGATGGAGGGTGTGAGCCCCTCGGCCCGGGCCTGCGCGAGGGCGGCGGCAAGGGCCTGGTTGCCCGTCACGCCCGGCCGGGCCTGCTCCATCGTGATTTCCTGGAGCCGGTTGGCGGCGCGCAGGCCGGCCTTGAGGCCGGCGGGGGCGTCGGTCTCGCCGGGCTTGAGCACGTAGGCGTTGTGCTGCGTGTCGGTGGAGAAACCGAGGTAGACGACGCCGAAGTCGCAATGGAGCATGTCGCCCGGGCGGATGACGCCGCCCTGCAGGGTCACCTGCGCGTCGCCCTGCCGCCAGATGGTGACCGAGGGCTGGAACCAGCTGCCGAGGCCCAGCTCGGCCACGCGCTGGCGCATCCACCACACGACGTCCTGGTTCGTCGTCCGGCCCGGGGTGATGACCTTGTTCGAGAAGGCCTCGCGGATGATGAGGTGCGCGACCTGCATGACATGGCGGTAGGCCTCGAGCTCGGGGGCAGTCTTGGCCTCGAGCCAACCGACGGCGAGCATCTCGGCGGATTTCACCTTGGCGGCGTGTTCCGGACCGAGGGCTTCGAGGAGCCGGCGTTTCTCGTTGGCGGTGATGCCGTCGGCGTGGTTCCAGGCGTCGGACTCGTTGATGCCGATGACGCGGGGTCTTTTCTCGTCGACGAGCTTGCGCAGGCCTTCGTGCTGGGCGTCGTTGTGCGTGGGGATGAGGGTGTAGAGCCGGTCGTAGTCGAAGCGGCCGATGGAGTAGCGCTCGACGGGCCGGCCGCCGCCGGGGTTGAAGAACACGAGGAGGGTGCGGCGGCGGGATGAGAAATACGTCGTCGGCGCCATCGAGGCGAAGACGGGGTCCTCGTTGTATTCGCGTGTGGGGATGATCCACAGGTCGATCGCCTCGCGCTCCATCAGGCCGGGCAGGACGCGGTCGAAGCGCTCGCGGATCCACGGCGTGCGCAAGGCGTCCTGCTCGCGGTGCGTGAGCACGCGCTGGCGGGGATCAGGGTAGTCGGCGGCGCCGGCCGCGGCGGCGAGCGCGAGGAGGAGGCAAAGCAAACGTGACTTCATGGGGTTGACGGAAAATCTGCCGCCGGTCCGCCAAAGCACAAGCGCGGGGTCGCAATAATCTGTTGGAGCGCGACCAGAGGCCCGCGCCAAGGTATGGCGGACAAGCGGGCCGCGCTCCGAACCCGTCCAGAGGCCGGGTTCCACCTACAGATACAACACAGGTATCACCCGCCCGCGGGGAGCTTGAAGTAGAAGACGGAGCCGCGGCCTTCGGCGCTCTCGACGCGCACCTCGCCGCCGTGGGCGACGACGAGGTTCTTGACGATGGCGAGGCCGAGGCCGGTGCCGCCCTGCGTGCGGGCGCGGGCCTTGTCCACACGGAAGAAGCGCTCGAAGATCCGGTCGCGGGCCTCCTCGGGGATGCCGGGACCGTCGTCGCGCACGGCCACCTGCACCCAGCCGCCGCTGAGGACGGAAGCGGACACCTCCACCCGGCCCTCCTCACGCCCGTATTTGAGGGCGTTCTCCATCAGGTTGACGAGGATCTGCCGCAGCCGGCCGGCATCGGCGCGCACGCGGAGGCCGGCGGGCACGAGGTCGGCGATGACGGAGCGGCGGGCCTGCGCGGTGGGCGCGAGGTCGTCGGCCACCTCGTCGACGATGGCGCGCAGGTCGACATCCTCGACCTGCAGCTCGATGCGCCCCGAATCCAGGGCGGAGAGCAGGAGCAGGTCCTCGATGAGCAGGCCGAGGCGCGAGGCGTGGCGGTCGATGATGCCGATGAACCGGTCGCGGGCGACGGGGTCGTCCTTGGCGCCGTCGAGCAGGGTCTCGGCGGCGCTGCGGATGAGGGAGAGCGGGGTGCGCAGCTCGTGGCTGACATTGGCGACGAAGTCCTGCCGCACCCCTTCGAGGCGGCGCAGCTGGGTGACATCGTGGAAGACGAGGAGCGCGCCGGCGGATTCGGGGAGGGCGACGGCATTGAGGCGGAGCAGACGCGGGTCGAGCCCCTCGAGGCGGAACTCGTGGTCGCGGATCTCGCGCTCGCCCTTCAACCGATCGAGCACGGCGGCGATCTCGTGGTGGCGGACGACCTCGAGCACTCCGCGGCCGGCGACGGGGCCGGTGAAGTTGAAGAGCCGGGCGGCGGCGCGGTTGGCCAGACGGATGCGGCCGGCGGCGTCGACCGCGACGAGAGGCTCGATCATCTCATCGAGCAGGGTCTCCAGCTGGGCGGTGCGTTCGCGGAGGGCGGCGGCGTGTTCGCGGTCGCGGCGCGCCAGGTCGCGCGCGTGGCTGGCGGCGAGGTCGAGGTTGGCCTCACGCGCACGCCACCAGAGCCAGGCGAAGGCGGCGGCGGCGGCGAAGAGGAGCAGACTGAGGGCGGCGGACGGGATCAAGCGTTCGGGGAACAGCGGTAGCCGACTCCCCGCACGGTTTGAAGCAAATATGCCGCCGCGCCGATGCGCTCGCGGAGGCGGCGCATGTGGGTGTCCACGGTGCGGGTGTCGATGGGGTTCTCGTAGCCCCAGACGTCCTGGAGGAGGCGGTCCCGGGTCTGGACCCGGCCGCGCCGGCGGACGAGGACCTCGAGGAGTTTGAACTCCGTGGCCGTGAGGGTGACGGGCTTGCCCTTCACCTCGACGGTGTGGCGGGCGACATCGATGTCGAGTTCGCCGATGCGCAGGTGGCCGGAGGGATCGTCGCCGGCGGAGGCCCGGGCCAGGGTCTTCTTGATGCGCAGCACGAGTTCGCGCGGGCTGAAGGGCTTGGTGACGTAGTCGTCGGCGCCGATCTCGAGTCCGACGATGCGGTCGGTCTCGGTGGCCTTGGCCGTGAGCATGATGATGGGCAGGCCGGAGGTGGCGGGATCGCGGCGGAGAAGGCGGCAGACCTCCAGCCCGTCGATCTCGGGGAGCATGAGGTCGAGGACCACCAGGGCCGGGCGCTCGGTGCGGGCGAGCGTGAGGGCGGTGGTGCCGTCGGACGCAAAGACGGGCTCGTAGCCGGCCTCACGGAGTTTGAAGCCGAGCACCTCGAGGGCGTCGGTCTCATCGTCCACGACCAGGATCTTCGGCTTGGTGCTCATTCGGGGTTGCTGTGGCGGATGTCGCGCCCCTCGTAGAGGTAGACCGTGTGTTCGGCGATGTTCTTGGCGTGGTCGGCGACACGCTCGAGGCTGCGGGAGATGGCCATGAGGGCCAGGCAGCGGGTGATCTTGCCGGGATCCTCGATCATGAAGCTGGAGAGGGCGCGGTGCAACTCGCGGTTCATCGCGTCGACCTCCTGGTCGCGGGGGATGACACGGCGGGCGCGGGCGGGGTCGCGCTCGATGAAGGCGGAAAGCGACTCGTGGAGCATGTCGAGGGCGAGGCGGGCCATCTGGGGGATGGCGGTGTCGGCCTTGAGCTGGGGCTGGCCGGCGAGGTCGATGGCGCGGCGGGCCATGGTGCAGGCCTCGTCGCCGACCCGCTCGAGGTTCTGGGAAATCTTCATGGCCACGGTGATGAGGCGGAGGTCGGTGGCGAGCGGGGCCATAGCGAGGAGATGGATGGCGATGTCGTCGATCTTGATCTCGAACTGGTCGAGGACGGTGTCGTCGTCCTGCACGGAGCGGGCGAGGTCGAGGTCCCGCTCGCCCAGGGCGCGGACGGCGCGGCTGACCGCACTCTCGGCGTGGCTGGCCATCGCGAGGAGCTGGTCCTTCAGGTTCTTCAGTTCTTCATCGAAGTTGGTCATGGCGGGAAAAGCGGCTCAACCGAAGCGGCCGGAGACGTAGGCTTCGGTCTGGGGATTGGAGGGGTTGGTGAACATGGTGCGGGTGTCGTCGAACTCGATGAGCTTGCCGAGATAGAAAAACGCCGTGCGGTCGGAGACGCGGGCGGCCTGCTGCATGTTATGGGTGACGATGACAATGGTAAAGCGGGTCTTGAGGTCGTGGATGAGCTCCTCAACCTTGCCGGTCGCGATGGGGTCGAGGGCGGAACAGGGCTCGTCCATGAGGATGACCTCGGGCTCGACGGCGATGGCGCGGGCAATGCAGAGGCGCTGCTGCTGGCCGCCGGACAAGCCGAGGGCGCTCTCCTGCAGGCGGTCCTTGACCTCGTCCCACAGCGCGGCGCCGCGGAGGCTTTTCTCGACCACCTCGTCGAGCTGCGCCTTGGTGTCCACACCGGCAACGCGCAGGCCGTAGGCGACGTTCTCGTAGATGGACTTCGGGAAGGGGTTGGACTTCTGGAAGACCATGCCGACCCGCTTGCGCAACTCGATGACATCGACCACGGGATCGAAAACGTTGACACCGTCGAGCAGGACCCCGCCGGAAACGGTGACGCCGTCGACGAGGTCGTTCATGCGGTTGAAGCAGCGGAGAAGCGTGCTCTTGCCGCAACCGGAGGGTCCGATGAAGGCGGTGACGCGGTTCTCGGGGATGTCCATGCTGATGTCAAAGAGGGCCTGCTTGGCGCCGTAGTGCAGGGACAGCCCCGCCACCCGCAGCTTGAGGGGGGCGGCGGGGGTCGCGGGTGCGAATTCGGTGTGGCGGAGGGGGACGGTGCGCACGGGCGGGGCAGCGGGGGGTTCAGTGGTGGTCATCAGAAGGCTCCGGTCTGGTATTTCTTGCGGATGCGGTCGCGCAGGCGGATTGCAAACAGGTTCATGAGGACGATGATGCTGATCAAGAGCAGCGTGGTGGTGAAGACCATGGGCTTGGCCGCCTCGATGTTGGGTGACTGGAAGCCGACGTCGTAGATGTGAAAGCCGAGGTGCATGAACTTCCGGTCGAGGTGAAAGAACGGGAAGTGTCCGTCAAGCGGGAGCTCAGGAGCGAGCTTGACGACACCGGTGATCATAAGCGGGGCCACCTCGCCCGCGCCACGCGCCATGGCCAGGATGACACCGGTGAGGATGCCGGGCACGCTGGCGGGAAGCACGACCTTGCAGATGGTCTGGAACTTGGAGGCACCGAGCGCAAGCGAGCCCTCGCGCACGCCGCGCGGCACGGCGGCGATGGATTCCTCGGTCGCGACAATCACAACCGGCACGGTGAGCAGGGCGAGCGTGAGCGAGGCCCAAAGGATGCCGCCGGTGCCAAACGTGGGGTTGGGCAGGGACGCAGCAAAGAAGAGGCGGTCGATGCCGCCTCCGATGAAGTAGACGAAGAAGCCGAGGCCGAACACGCCGAACACGATGGAGGGGACGCCCGCAAGGTTGTTGATGGCGATGCGGACGGCACGAACCACCGGACCCTGCCGGGCATACTCGCGCAGGTAGAATGCCGCGACGACACCGAACGGGGTCACCGCGAGGCTCATGATGATGGTCATCATGACGGTGCCGAAGATGGCGGGCCAAACGCCGCCCTCGGTGTTGGACTCCCGGGGCTCGCCGTGGACGAACTCCGCCGCGCGGTCGAGATACAGCGCAATCTTCTGCAGCCGGTCCATGCGGTTGGGCTGCCAGGCCCGCACCACGGTCGAAAGGGGGATACGGCGCTCGTCGCCCTGCACAGTGCGCATGACCAGGGTATATTCGGCAGCCTGCGCCATGAGCAGCTCGGCCTGTGCCCGGAGGCGCTCGTAATCGGCCTGGCGGGCAGCCAGCTCGGCGGCGACCGCCTGTTGGACCTCGGTGGGGGCGCGGCCATCGGGGCTGCGCAGCTGCGCGGAGCGGAGCCGGAGGTTGGCCCGCTGCATGCGGGCGTTCACCTCGCCGATCTCATCCCGCTGGATGGCCTTGCCCCGGGCCGCCTGCGCGCGGGCGACCGCGCGCTGCTCCTGCGCGGCCTCCCACGTGGCCGAGCCCTCGGCCACCACCCGGCCCTTGTGCTCGAGGCGCACGAGGAAGCCGTAGAAATTGCCATATTCCTCGCGCTCAAGCGCGACCACGTCGGGATCGACGCGGCGGGCGCCCAGCTGCTCGTTGCGCACCCAGAGGAAATCGTAGCCATAGACCTCGCGGTTGCCGGTCTTGAACTGCGTCTGGGCGGCCTTGATGACCTGTCCCCCGGCATCGCGGCGCTCCTCCTGCGCGCCAGTGACAATGCCAAGGACCGGCGCCTGCCCGGGCCGCTCGGCCGTGACGATCTGGAAGGGCCAGAAAAAGGTGAAGCCGCTGACAAAGACGAGGAACAGCAGGCCGGTGATCAGGAGCACGGCCAGGGCCAGGGCGCCGCCGGTCAGCCAGACCAGGCTGTCGCCCCGCCGGAAAAACTGCGCGAGGCGGCGGGAAGCCTGCGGGGATTGCTGAAGCGTATCGGTGGACATGGTCAGACGGCCTGGTATTTCTCGCGGAGCCGCTGGCGCACGACTTCGGCCACCGTGTTGACGCAGAAGGTGAGAAGGAAAAGCAGGAGCGCGGCGACAAAGAGCACGCGGTAGAGCGTGCCGTCGGCGGGAGCCTCGGGGATCTCGACGGCGATGTTGGCCGAGAGCGTGCGCATGCCGTTAAAGGGGCTGAAGCTGAGGATAGGCGTGTTGCCAGTGGCCATCAGCACGATCATCGTCTCGCCCACAGCGCGACCGAAGCCGATCATCACGGCCGAGAAGACGCCCGGGCTGGCCGTCGGCAGGATGACGCGCCAAGCGGTCTGCCAGCGGCTGGCCCCGAGGGCGTAGCTGGCGGACTTGAAGGCCTGCGGGACGTTGGTGAAGGCGTCCTCCGAGATCGTGAAGATGATGGGGATGACGGCGAAGCCCATCGCGATGCCGATGACGATGGAGTTGCGCTGTTGGAACTGCTCGCCGAGGTGGTCGAAGACCCACTGTTTGTAATTGCCGTTGAAAAACCACGCGTCGAGGTGCGGTCCGAGCGATTGCGCGGCCGCCCAACCGAGGGCGACGAAAGGCAGCAGCAGGAACAGTTCGGTCCCGAAGGGCACGCTCCGGCGCACGGGCCGCGGCAGCAGCGACCAGCCCGCGCCGCCGGCCACCACGAACAACGGGATGAGGAGGACGGCCAACAGCGTGCCGACCATGATGTCCTCAAGCAGGGGGGCGAGCCAGAGACCGGCGAGGAACCCGATGACCACGCTCGGCAACGCGGCCATGATCTCGACGGTGGGTTTCACAAAGGCCCGCAGCCGCGGGGCCATGAACTGCGAGGTGTAGAGCGCGGCGAGCACCGCGATGGGGATGGCGAAGAGCAGGCCGTAAAACGCGCCCTTGAGCGTGCCGATGATGAGGGGCACCAGGCTGAATTTGGCCTCGAAGTCGTCGGTGCCGCCCGTGCTCTGCCAGATGTAGTCCGGGGCGTCGTAACCCTCGTAATGAACCCGGCCGAACAGGACCGCCGCCGAGATTTCCGGGTGAGGGTTGTCCACGGCAGTGTAGCGCAGCGCGCCATGCGTATCGAGCGAGAACAGTGCTGTGAGTTTCGGCGCGTAGGCGACGGAGTGGACCCCGCCAGCCAGCCGGTCGGTGAGCAGTGTGCGCCCGGAGGTGGTGAAATAGAGCCGCAACGTCCCGTCGGCGGCGCCCGCCACGAAACCCTTGTCGCGAGCGGAAGGCTGCAGCCGCGTGACGGCAGCCGGAAGCGGTTCGAACTCGCGGATGCGCCGCATCGGCTTGAGCACGTCAGTTTCCTTCTCTCGCACACCAAACCACTGTTCGACCGCGCCATTGTCGAAACCCAGGAGCAGGGCCACGTCGCCGATGACGTAATCGAGGGCGGTAACGGTGGCCGGAAGATCGTAAACCCGGAAGGGAGCATCGCGGTCTTCCTCGAGGTAATACTGGTGGAGCCGGCGTCCTTCGGTGGCGACAAAGAGGCGGTTGCCCTCGTAGTCGAGCGTAAGCGCGGTAATTCGTTCCGCGAAGGCCTCTCCCACCGGACGGGGATCGTCGCCCGGCTCGCCCTCGGCGAATTTCCCGGTGAAAACCCGCCCTGCGGCCGTGGCCACAGCGTAAAAGTAGTCGCCGTTCGAGTTTTGCCGCCCGTGCACGCGGGCTACCGGAGCGCCGTCGGCGGGCAGCGCGATCCGGGCGAGTTCGTTCAGGCCAGGTTTGACGGTGCGCTGCGTGCGCTCGTCGTAGGTGACGTTGAAGCGGATCTCGACGACAAGCAGGTGGCCGTCGGAGGTGCCGAGAAGGAGCTTGTCCCGGGCGGGGGTGCGGTAGGCCGCGGTGAGGGTTGCCCCACGGAGCATCTTCAGCGGGAATTCCGCGTCGATGCGCCGGGTGGCAACGTCCATGAAACGCACGCTGCCTTGGGCCGCATCGACGTAGTAGACGTGCGATTCGTATTCATCCACCCCTAGGGCGAGGACGTCCCGCATCTGCGGCTGGCCGCCGAGCGGAACCGTGAAGACCGGCGTCTGGCGGGCGGGCCGGAAGAGCGGCAGCGTCTCATACCCGATGAAGAAGAAGATCAGCAGGACGATGGCGATGATGCCCATGCCGCCGACGCGGATGAACCAGTCGGCGGTGCGATCGACCAGCTTGACCCGGGCGGAGACCTTCCGGCTCACGAGCGGACTGACGGACGGGGTTGGAGAGGAAGGAAGCATGCGGCCGACAGGCGTCGGGAGTTTAGCAGCGGCCGCGCGCGGCGCGACAAGCTGGAAGGTCCCAAGGTGGGTTACATTTGTGTTACAGCCGGGCAGGCGGGAACCAAAAAGGCCCGGCTAAACGGCCGGGCCTGAAGGTTCTGCGCGGATCGCGGGGCCTACTTGCAACCGGAGGACTCGAGGAACTCGTCGGCCTTCTTCGCGGGCAGCGGGAAGTAACCGTCCTTGATCACGACCGCCTGACCTTCCTTCGACATCACGAAGCGGATGAACTCCTTCACCAGCGGGTCCGGGCCCGAGGAGGGGTTGGCATTAATGTAGACGTAGAGATAACGCGAGATCGGATACTTGAAGGATTCGGCGTTGGCCTGCGTGGCCTCGACGGGGCCGCCCTTGTCGGAGATGGCCACGGCCTTCACGCCGGAGGTCTTGTAACCGATGCCGGAATAGCCGACGCCGCCCAGCTCGTTCTCGACACCCTGGACCACGGAGGCGGAGCCGGGCTGCTCCTTGACGGAGCTTTTGTAGTCGCCGTTCTTCATCGCTAGCTCCTTGAAGAATCCGTAGGTGCCCGAGGCGGAGTTGCGGCCGTAGAGCGAGAGGGGCTTGCTGGCCCATTCGCCCGTGAGGCCGAGATCGCCCCAGGTCTTGATATCCTGGCCCCCGCGTTTGCGCGTGGCGGAAAAGACCGCGTCGACCTGCTGAAGCGTCATGGACTGGATGGGGTTGTCCTTGTTGACGTAGACGGCCAGCGCATCGATGGCGACGCCGATGAGGCGGGGCTTGTAGCCGTATTTCTTTTCAAAGGCATCGACCTCCTCGGCTTTCATCTTGCGGCTCATGGGCCCGAGCTGGGCAGTGCCGGCGATGAGGGCCGGAGGGGCGGTGGAGGAGCCCTTACCCTCTACCTCGATCTTCACGTTCGGGTAGAACTT
>Ga0073934_10004265_pt1 | contig 24191 bp, 20 predicted proteins | sample LarsenN4metaG_FD_76834 | JGI IMG/M metagenome (GOLD analysis project Ga0073934, IMG submission 76834) | Hot spring sediment bacterial and archeal communities from British Columbia, Canada, to study Microbial Dark Matter (Phase II) - Larsen... ... | reverse complement strand
GCTGCTGCGTGGCGCGCAACAGCAGCGGTGGGCTGGCGGAGGCGTGTGGCCGGGCTGGTCACTGGGTTCAGCGAGGGTTTGCAGGCCATCCGGACGTGGCACGACCTGTTCAGTGTCGTGGCGGTTTCGGCGGTACACTGGGGGCTGGTTACATGCATCTATTACTGGATCGGGCGGAGCTTCGGCGGGCGGCTGGCGGAGCTGGGATTGGCTGACGCCCTGCTTGTGCTGGCGTTCACCATGGCCGGCTCAACGGTGCAATTGCCGGGTGTGGGCGGGGGGTCGCAGGTGGCAAGTTTTCTTGCCTACACGGTGATCTTTGGAGTAGATAAGGAGCCCGCGGCAGCGGTTTCGATCGTGATCTGGCTGATCACGTTTGCGGGAGCCACGGTGTTGGGCATACCGCTGCTGATCAAGGAGGGCTGGTCCATGGGCGAACTGCGGCGGCTGGCGCATGCCGAAGCTGAGGCGGAGAAACGCGGTGACCACATCCCGGTGCCCCGCGAAGCGCCCAAGCGGGTGCGCCGGGCAATGCACGCCGACGGAGGAGATGCGCCGCGATGAAATGCCCGTTCTGCTCACATCATGACGACAAGGTGGTGGACTCGCGCGAAGGGCGCGAAGGGGAACTCATCCGGCGGCGGCGGGAGTGCCTGAAGTGCGGGCGGCGGTTTACCACCTACGAGCGGATTGACGAGATTCCCTACATGGTGGTTAAAAAGGACGGGCGGCGGGAACGGTTCGACCGGCAGAAAATTCTGCAAGGACTGCTCAAGTCGTGCGAGAAGCGGCCAGTGGCCACTCCGAAGCTGGAAGCGCTGGTGGATGAAGTCGAGCGCTTCGTGCTCGAATCGCCGGATCGGGAACGCTCCACCACCGAGATTGGCAACATGCTGATGACGCGGCTGAAAAAACTCGACAAGGTAGCCTATGTTCGCTTCGCTTCGGTTTATTCGGACTTCAAGGACGTGAAGGAATTCATGACCGAACTAAAAGGCTTGCTCCGCGAACGTTCCCGTAAGTAATCCCCACCCCTCAGACCTGCCGCGCGAATTCCTTCTCTTCGGACTGCCAGACAGCGGCGGCGAATTTCTTCACGGTGTGGAAGCCGAGCTTTTCGTAGAGGCGGACGGCGGGCGCGTTCAGAGAGGTCACGGTGAGCGAGAGCGCGTTGTAGCGCAATGACTTGAGCGCTTGGATGGCCGCGTCCATCAGGCGCAGGCCGAGGTGCTGTCCCTGAAAAGCGGGCGTGACGCAGAGTTGGGTGATGTGGCCGACACCGGCGGAAACGGTGGAGGTGAGCACGGCGGCGGCCAGCGAGTCGCTTCCCTCGGGGCGCACCAGGAAAGAAGCTTCCGGCTTGAACTGGCCGCAGCCGGGAAGAATGATGATGTTCTTCAGGAATTTCAGCGCGCCTGCATCGTCGCGGTACTGGTCGTTGATCTCGCTATCCACGTGGCCAGCGTAGGCCTGCCGGATGAGCCGGGCGCAGGGCTCGAAGTACCGGTCGTCCCAGCACTCGAGGCGCAAGCCCAGGGGCACGGGAGCGCCAGAGAGCCGCGCGTCCTTGAGTGGGAGAAGCATGAACTGTCGAGTGTAGAGACGGAAAGCTTCGATCTCCAGGGCGCGGTCGAGGGTGGCGCCGAAGGGGATGATCTGGGCCTCGATGCGCTGGAGCCGGGGCATGGCGCGCATCTCTTCCAGGATCTCTCTCAGCAATCGCTCGCCGGCGCGGAGGTGGTCGAACTTCGGCGAAACGTACAGCCCCCCGATCAGCCCCTTTGTCTCGTCCAGAACGTAGAAGCCATAGCCGACCGGGGCGCCGTCTTCGAGGGCGGCCCGGCCGGCGAGGGATTTGGCGTCAATGAACTTGCGGATAAGCTGAAGCGAGGGCCGATAGTCCCAGTGCAACTCCTCGATCCAGCGGAGTTGTTCCTCCTCGAAGAGGGGAGCAAGCTGTCGCGAGGCGATCTGGCGGAGGTCCACGATCTGCATGGTAGGAACCAGGGCGCAAGTTCATTATAGCGTCCGGGCACGGCGGCTCCAAACGCGGATGGACATGCGAGCCGCCGGCAGGCCATGCCGCCTCAACTGCAAGGGTACTTTTGCGCCACTCCCAGATGGTTGAATTGGTTTGCCTGCCGCGGGGCTATGCTAAGATTCCGAAACTTGGGGGCTCAGCATCAACGGCGCATGAGCTTTCTTTCTGATCTGCGCAATTCAGAACGACTCTCGCAACTGCTGACGGTGGCGGGAGCGCTGGTGGGATTCTTTTTGCTTGCGTGGCTGCTCCTCTCCAGCGTGGTGCTGTACCGGGTGATTTCGCCGCCGGCTGGGGGCGGGCAGTTGACTCCGGAATCTCTGCTCGGGCATCCCAGCGTGGTGTCCTTTGCCACGCCGGGCGGGACGGCGGAAGGGTGGTTTTTCCCCGGGCGCAGCACGGCGCCCACGGTGATTCTTGGCCATGGCTACCTTTCACAGCGTGAGGAGATGCTGACGCTGGTGACGGCTCTGCAAGATCACCAGTACAACGTTTTCGTGTTCGATTTTTCAGGGCACGGGCAGAACGACCGGCTGACGACGCTGGGCTATCGGGAAACGAAGGAACTGCTGGCGGCCGTCGGCACGATCGCCGCACGGGGCGATGTGGATCGGACGCGCTTCGGCGTGTGGGGCACGAACCTGGGAGCGTACGCGGCCCTCTCCGCAGCCGCCAGCGAGCCGCGCATCCGCGCGGTCGTGGCCGATTCGCTCTACGACGACCCGATGGATCTGCTGAATATGTACGTCGAGAGCTCCGGACTGAACGTTCTGCCGCTGACGCCGACTTTGTGCCGCTGGGGCTTCCGGCTGATGAATTTCTCGGATCGGAACACCCTGCCGCTCTCGCAGCGCATGGCAAGACTAGCCGGCGTGCCCAAGCTCTTCATCCAGGCCAACGACAACCGGCCGCTGGCGGATTTAACCGGACGCATCTACACCAGCGCGACTGAGCCGCGGAAGCAGATCGTGGTCCCGAAGTCGAATTACGCACTGATGACGAACAACGAAAAGCGCAACTACGAGAACGAAGTGGTGCAGTTCTTTCTGCAGTATCTCCCGCCCGCAGCCGTGGCCGTTCCGCCCCGCTAGGCCTGACTACTCCGGAGCGTCCTGCACGGATCCCAGGCGAACGATAATCGCTTGGCGCGAAACTGTGTGCAGGACAACGTGCGGCGCTCCGCTCCGGCGGAGAGCGTCGAGTCCTGCAGCAGAAGTGACCAGAAGTTGTGGCCTTGAGGCCGCAGTGGGTTCGGTGGCGGGTTCCCACTTGGGAAGTTCGCGGTGAAAATAGAAGTTCAGGCCGTAATGCCATGCGCGATGAAGTTCGAAGACGGCAATGCCCTCAGAGCCTTTTGCTTCGGCGGCGAGGAGCTCTGCGGCGGTGCGGGACGAAAGGTCCGGGTCGAGGCGCGGAGCTATGCGCCTGGCGACGCCAGCGACGAGGCTCGCCATCAGCACGGCCGCTAGGAACATGGCAAGCCAGCAGCGGCGACACCAGGCCAGGGCGGTGATCAGCAAACCAAACGCGCAGACTGTCAGAGTCCACGCGATGAGTTCCCCATGGCTGCCGATGCTGGACTCGGGCGGAAGGCGGTCGAGCCAGTGGCCCGCTGAGGCCGCAAGCGCAACGAGCGTCAAGCCCACCGAGACGCAGAGCCATCTGGCACGGGCGGACTCTTCCTCGATCGCGCGGGCAAGGCTGCGAACCAGCAAGAGCACCAGCGGCGCAAAAATGGGCAGGATGTAGCCCGGGAGCTTCGAGCGCGAGGCACTGAAGAAGAGAAAAGGAAAGATCGCCCAACAAGCGAAGAAGAACCCGGGAGAATCCTTCCAACGGGGGTCGCGCCAGGCGGCACGAGCGTCGCGCGCGAGGCCCGCGAGCAGCGCGCTCCAGGGGGCCAGTCCCAACAAGAGGACAGGGGCGAAGAACCAGAAGGGCTGCTCGTGCTGGAAGACAGGAGTGAGGAAACGCGCAACATTGTGAGAGATCAAGAAGACTTGTACAAAATCCGCATTGCGTAACGCGCAGAGGACATACCACGGCAGCGCGACGATGCAGAAAGCGAGGATCGCAAATGGATGGGCCAGGCGGAAGGATTGCTTCCAGCGTCCCGATGCGAGCGCCCAGAGCGCGACGCTGCCGCCACCAAGAACAACGGCAGCCGGGCCTTTGGCTAGGGCAGCGACGCCCAGCAAGGCTCCGAAAAGCATCTGCCACAACACGCGATTGAGCGGCGAAGGCGCGTCGCTATCCGCCTGAGAACCGCGAATTACTTGGAATGCGGCCAGCATCGCCAGGGCCAGGGCAGCACTGAAAGGCATGTCCGTGGTGGCGGCGCGTGCGAAGGCGAAGACTCCGACGCAAGTGGGAAAGGTAAGCAGGAAGGCAAGCGCAGCCGGAGCGCCATAGAGCCGCCAAGCCAGCCAAGCCAGCGCGCCAGCAGCCAGAAGCGCAGCAATTGCTGAGGGCAAGCGGGCGGAAAACTCGCTGACACCAAGCAGGCGGAAGGCGACGGCGGCGCTCCAGTAATAGAGCACGGGCTTTTCGAACCACGGCTCGCCGTTCAGCCGCGGTGTGACCCAGTCGCCGGACTCGGCCATCTCGCGGGCGACAGAGGCGTAGCGCGGCTCATCGGGACCGATCAAGCCGAAGGCGTCCAAGCGAGCGAAGAGAGAGAAGTAGAAGTTGCCGGCGAGCATCCCGCAGAGCAAGAGAAGCGTCGCAGAAGAGGCACGAGATTTCACGGCGACAAAGTCTAGCAGAGGAGAGCGCTAGAAATGCCGCGAATTGTTCGTGCGTACCCTTGGAAGGGTCTGCTAGAGTTCGCGGGCGGGTATTGCTACATTCGGTGAAGGAATTGTGCACAGACCTGCCACGGCGAGTGCCTGTGCCGTCGGAGAAAATGCGCAGGTGGCTTGAATTTATTGCGGCATGGCTGGCGTTGAAGTCGCTGGGGTTGCTGCCGCGTCCGCTGGCGCGTGCGGCGGGCGCGACGGTGGCGCGGCTGGCGTTTTGGTGCCGACCGCCGCTGAAGCGCGCGGCGCTCTTCAATCTGCGGCTGGCGTTTCCCGAGTGGACGGACGCGGAGCGGCGCCGCGTGCTGCGCACCCTGGTGCGGCAGGTCGGGTGGATGGCAGGGGAGTTTTCGCAGTTCCCAAAATACACGCGGGAAAACGTGGAACGGTTCGTTGTGCTCGACGGCTTCGAAAACTTCGATGCGGCGCAACGGCGCGGCAAGGGGGTAGTGTTCCTGACGGGGCACACCAGCGCATGGGAGCTGGCGCCGTTTGCGCAGGCGCTCTATGGGTATCCGCTGCACTTCCTGGTGCGGCCACTGGATAACGAGCGCGTGGACGCACTCATCACCCGCTACCGCTGCCTTTCCGGGAATACGCCTATCGAGAAGAACCGTTCGGCGCGGGCGATGCTGAAGATTCTGAGCGGAGGCGGGACGATTGGGATCCTGATTGACCAGAACACGTCCCCCGAAGAAGGCATCTTCGTGGATTTCTTCGGCGTGCCAGCTTGCACAACCACGGGCCTGGCGCGGATCGCGCTGCGCACGGAAGCGGCGGTGGTGCCGGGCTTTCTGTTTTGGGACGAGAACATGCGCAAGTACCGGTTGCGTTTCGAACCGGCGATCGAACTGGCGCGCACGGGCGACGAGGAGCACGACGTCCGCGAGAATACGGCGCGATTCACCCGTGCCGTTGAGGAGTACGTGCGGCGGCACCCACAGCAGTGGCTGTGGGTGCATCGGCGGTGGAAGACGCGTCCGCGCGGTGAACCGCCGCTCTATCCATTCTGAATTCTTCCGGAGAGGGATCCATGCCACAAACAGCAGCCGAAATTGCCGCACGTGTGGGCGCGCAGGTTGAAGGAGATGGGTCGCTGGTGGTCACCGGCGTGAGCAGCCCGGAGAACGCCGGCCCCGAAGAGCTGATCTATGTGGAGTCGGCGCGGCACCTGGAACGAGCGGCGCGCTCGCAGGCGCGCTGCGTGCTGCTTCCGGAGGGGCTCGCGCTGGCGGGACGGACCCTGCTCCGCACAGCCGAGCCGAAGCTGGCGTTTTCCAAGGCGGCGGCGTTGTTGCACGCGGCGGCACCGATTGCGGAAGGCGTCCATCCGACGGCCGTAATCGCTCCTTCGGTGAAGCTGGGCGCAGGTGTGGGAGTAGGGCCGTACGTGGTGATTGAAGAGGATGTGGAGGTCGGCGCGGGCACGCAGCTCGGTGCCCACTGCTTTGTGGGGCGCGGCGTGCGCATCGGCGCGGGCTGCCGGCTGTATCCGCGGGTGACGCTCTACCCCGGCGCGCGGCTGGGAGCTAACGTGATTGTCCATTCCGGCGCCGTGATCGGGAGCGACGGCTTCGGGTACGTCTTCGGCGAAGGCCGGCAGTGGAAGTTCCCGCAGCTCGGCGGCGTAGAAATCGGCGACGACGTAGAGATCGGCAGTAATACATCCATTGACCGCGGCGCTCTGGAGATTACGCGTATCGGCGCCGGTACAAAGATTGATAACCTCGTCCAGATCGCCCACAACGTGAGCATCGGTGAACACTCCATCATCGCGGCCCAGACCGGCATTTCCGGCAGTTCGCGGATTGGCAAACGCGTCATTATCGGGGGCCAGGTCGGCATTGCTGACAGCTGCCACATCCGGGATGGCGCCACCCTCGGAGCCCAGGCCGGCATCCCCACCGGCAAGACCATTCCCGCCGGTGAGACTGTCTGGGGCACTCCGGCGCGCCCGTTGGCCAAGTTCAAGCAACAGTACGCATGGTTCGCGCGGTTGCCGGAATTGGGGGAGCGAGTAAAGAAGCTGGAGCAAGAGGCGAAGGATTGAATCTTGTCAAAGCCTGGATCACCATGAGTCGGAAGAGGCGCAATAGGTCGTGCCCCTGCGTGCCCCTTGTGTAACGCCGGCTGGCCGGTACTCAAGGTAGAGTGAATTCGGATGCGGACATTGGTGGTTGGCGGACATACGAGGAACATCGGCAAGTCGGCGCTGGTGGTGGATATCATCCGTGCGTTCCCGGAGGCGGCTTGGACGGCCGTGAAGATCACGCAATACGGGCACGGGGTGTGCGCGGTGAACGGTGAAGAGTGCCACTGCGCGCCGGACGATCATGCGTTTGCGTTGGACGAGGAACACGAGCGAAACAACCGCACGGACACGTCGCGGTTTTTGGCGGCGGGAGCGGCGCGCGCACTGTGGGTGCGCACCAAGCGGGGCCGGCTTGCGGAAGCGTTGCCGCTGCTGCGGGAGGAACTGAAGTACGCAGAGAACGTCATCCTGGAGAGCAATTCGGTGTTGCGCTTTGTGCGGCCGCGGCTCTATCTGGTGGTGCTGGACCCGGGCAAGGCGGACTTCAAGGAGACGTCGCGACATTTCCTGGATCGGGCGGATGCTTGCGTATTGCGTTCGCCATTGCAAGGCGGGGTATTGCTTGAGCCGGTGGAGGGCCAGCGGGCCGTGTCGCTGCACCTGCTGGAAGGGAAGATGTGCTTTATGCAGCCGCTCGGCGAGGGGATTCCTTCCGATCTGGTGGAGCTGATCCGGGAGCGCTTCTTCATGAAGCCGGGTACTTTCGGCGCATCGTGAGTGTATCTTTCTAGTTGACCGTCAAGGGAATCACAACGATAATCGTTTGTTTTACGGGACTTAGCTCGTTGTAATCCCCAAGGGGCGGATGGATTACATCGCTGAGGGCAACAGTGGTTTCACGTCAATGCGAGGCGTCCCAGCGTCTCCTTGCCCACAGGATTTCAATACACAATAGGTGCCCTAAGACGTATGGGAGTATGTTTTTTCATAAACTCTGAACGATGAGTCGAGAGGCTTGAATGGGAGAAGGAGCAGAACTGGGTCTGGGAACGGCAGCGGCCCCGCGCCGGGCGGTAGCATATAGTGAGCCCAGGGTCGAAGAGCGACTAGAAGAGCGGCTGAAGCACGCCGTCGAACGGGGAGTCGAGTATCTGCTTTCGATTCAGCACTCCGAGGGTTACTGGCTGGGCGAATTGGAAGCCGACACAACGCTGGAATCTGACTACGTTCTTTATTTGCACGTCTTGGGGAAGCTGGAGCGCTCCCGGGTGGCGAAACTGGCCAACCAGATCCGAAAGAAGCAGTTGCCAGACGGCGGGTGGAGCACCTACGAGGGTGGCCCGTCGGAGTTGAACTCCACGGTGAAGGCCTATCTGGCGCTGAAGATTGCCGGCGACTCCCCCGACTTCCCGCACATGGAGCGCGCTTGCCAGCGCGTGCATGAACTGGGAGGGCTGGAACACTCGAATTCCTTCACGCGGTTCTACCTGGCACTGGTGGGGGCTGTGGGCTGGGAAATGGTGCCCGCGGTACCGCCGGAACTGATGCTCTCCCCGGACTGGTTCTACCTGAACATCTATGAGATGTCGTCGTGGACCCGCGCCATCGTCATTCCGCTGATGATTCTTTACGCGCGGAAGCCGCTGTGGCAGTTGCCAGCACACGCCCATGTGGACGAACTCTTCCGCAACCCGGCCGCGAAAAAGATCGCCTTCCACTGGGACGAGCAATTCCTGACGTGGCGGAATTTCTTTCTGGCCCTCGATCGGCTGTTCAAGCTGTACGAGAAACTGCCTTGGAAACCTTTCCGTGAGCGGGCCCTGGGACGGGCGCGGCAGTGGTTGCTGGAGCACCTGGAGCGCAGCGACGGGCTGGGCGCGATCTACCCGGCGATGATGAACTCCGTTTTCGCGCTTCTGGCGTTGGGGCATGCGGTCGAAGATCCGCTGACGGCGCGGGAAGTCCGGCATCTGGAGAAATTTGAAATCGAGGAAGAAGACACGATGCGGCTGCAGCCGTGCCTCTCGCCGGTGTGGGACACGGCGATTGCCATGGCGGCCCTGGAGGAGGCCGGGCTACCCCCCAACCATCCGTCGCTGATCAAGGCGGCGCGGTGGATGTTGGACCAGCAGATCCTGGGGCCGGGCGACTGGCAGGTGAAGAATCCGAACACAAAGCCAGGTGGCTGGGCGTTCGAGTTCCGGAACGACTTCTATCCGGACGTGGACGACACCGCGTTCGTGCTGATGGCGCTGCAACGGGTGGATTTCCCGGACCGCGCGCGGATGGAAGAGGCTGTGCGGCGGGGCATCACCTGGATGCTGAGCATGCAGAACCGCGACGGGGGCTGGGGTGCGTTCGATCGGGACAACGACTGCGCCATTCTGACGCAGGTGCCCTTTGCGGACCATAACGCCATGATTGACCCTTCCACTGAGGACGTCACAGCGCGGGTCATCGAATGCCTGGGGCGGTTCGGGTGGAACGCGACCCATCCTGTGGTGAAGCGCGCCTTGGCTTACCTGATGCGTGAACAGAAGGATGACGGCTCCTGGTACGGGCGCTGGGGCGTGAACTATATCTACGGCACTGGCGGGGTGCTCCGCGCGCTTGAGCCGCTGAGCCTGACAGGGCGCGAGGAAGCGCAGCGCGGAGCGGCGTGGCTGGAGTCGGTGCAAAACCACGACGGCGGATTCGGCGAGACGTGCGCCTCCTACAACGACGAGAACATGAAGGCCAAAGGGCCGAGCACGCCGTCGCAGACCGCCTGGGGGCTGATTGGTTTACTGGCTGTGGTCGAGCCGAACCATCCGGCCATTGTGCGCGCGGTGAACTGGCTGCTGGATACGCAGGGTGAGGATGGGAACTGGTCGGAGACGGCGACCACCGGCACGGGTTTCCCATGCGTCTTCTATCTGAAGTACCACCTCTACCGGAACACTTTCCCGCTTTACGCGCTGGCGCGGCTGCAGAACATTCGGAAAAGTGCGGAGACGTTCTGCGGCCTACTGCTTTCGCCGCACCAGTTCGAGCGGCGGAACGGATCGCGGGCGAACCGATGAGATTCCCGCTGAAGCTGACTGCCAACCTGACGAAATACATCGTCAGCAAGAAGCTGACCGGCGACGGGAAGTTCCCACTGGTGCTGATGCTGGAACCGCTGCACGCGTGCAATCTGACGTGTACGGGGTGCGGGCGAATCCGCGAATACAAGTCCACGATTGACGAGCTACTCAGCGTGGAGCAGTGCGTGAGAGCGGCGGAAGAGTGCGGCGCGCCGGTGGTGTCCATCTGCGGTGGGGAACCGCTGCTCTATCCGGAAATTGGGCGTCTGACGCGGGAACTGCTGGAGCGTGGGCGGTATATCTACCTGTGTACGAACGGGATGTTCATCCGCAAGCGGCTGCACGAATTCAAGCCGACATCCAACTTTTTCTGGAATGTGCACCTGGACGGGATGGAGCGGACACACGACCTGTGCGTGGAACGCGACGGCGTGTTCCGCGAGGCCGTGGAGGGGATCCGCGCGGCAAAGGCCGCGGGCTTCCTGGTGTGCTCCAACACCACGATCTATAAGGAAACTGACCTGCGCGAGATTGCCGAGCTGTACGAGTTCCTGGCGGGGTTGGGCGTGGACGGCTACATGCTCTCCCCGGCGTACTCCTATGCGGTCGTACAGACCAAAGAGATCTTCATGTCGCGCGAGGAGATCCGGGGTAAGTTCCGCCTGGCCTGCAACCTGCTCGAGAAATACAACCTGATGATGTCGCCGATTTACCTGGAGTACTTGCGGGGCGAGCGGGAACTGGACTGCACGGCGTGGGGCAACCCCACGTACAACCCGAGGGGCTGGAAGGGCCCATGCTACCTGATGACTGACGCGCACCACCAGAGCTTCCAGGACTTCATCGAAAAGACACCGTGGGAGCGCTACGGTCGCGGGCGCGACCCGCGCTGCGCCGACTGCATGGTGCACGTAGGCTATGAGCCCTCAGCGGTGCTCGGCGCGCACCGCAAACTGGGTGACAACTGGAAGATGTTGAAGTGGCAAGTGTCCGGGCGCATGGGCGGCAATGGCAAGAAGAATGGCGCGAACGGCAAAGCGAACGGCCGCGGCAATGGGCATGGGCCGGATCATGCGGGCCGCGCCGGTGGGGCCGACAACAGTTCAAGAGCGGCGTACGAGAACGGGGTCTTCAATATTCTATGAAAGTGCTGGTTACGGGCGCCACGGGCTTCGTGGGCAGCCATGTTGCGCGGCTGCTGACGGAGCGAGGCGACTCGGTGCGCGTGCTGGTGCGCGCGTCGAGCACGCGGGGCGCGATTGACCGGTTGAAGGTTGAATTCGCGGCGGGCGACCTGCGCGATGCGGAATCGCTGCGCGCAGCGCTCGAGGGAATTCAGTGCGTGTACCATGTCGCGGCAGACTACCGGCTGTGGGCGCGCGACCCGCAGGAAATCTACGAAAGCAATGTGACGGGCACGAGGAACCTGCTGAGCGCGGCGAAGTCGGCGGCGGTGGAGCGGTTTGTCTACACCAGCACGGTGGCAACCATCGCCGTGCCGCGTGAAGGCACATTGCCCAGCGAGGAAACGCAAGCAACACTTGCGGAAATGATCGGGCACTACAAGCGCTCCAAGTTCTTGGCCGAGCAGGAAGCGCGGGAGGCCGCCGCGAGAGGATTGCCGGTTGTGATTGTGAACCCGACGACGCCGGTAGGGCCGGGTGACTGGAAACCGACGCCGACGGGCAAAATCATCCTCGACTTTCTACAGGGAAGGATGCCGGCGTATCTGGATACCGGATTGAATGTGGTGCCGGTGGAAGACTGCGCCGCAGGGCACCTGTTGGCGGCGGAGCGAGGACGCGTCGGCGAGCGGTACATCCTCGGCGGACGGAACATGACGCTGAAGGAGATCCTCGACGTGCTGGCGCGCATCACAGGGCGCGCGGCGCCGCGGGTGCGGCTACCGCACGCGGTGGCGCTAGCGGCAGGCTACGTCGAAAACGCGTTTGCGCGGGCGCTGGGACGGGAGCCGCAGATTCCGTTGGAAGGCGTGCGCATGGCGCGGCACAAGATGTTCGTGGATGGGTCGAAGGCAGTCCGCGAACTGGGCTACCAGCCCGGGACGGTGGAAGCAGCGCTGGAGCGGGCCGTGCGGTGGTATCAGGAGAACGGTTACGCGTTGGCGCAGGTGTCCCGCACAGCGGGATTGCGCGCGGCAGCTTAGAACGACGAGATCCAAAAACGTGAGGATCCTAGTCACCTTCGCGCTTGATGAAGAGTTCGCCCCGTGGCGGCGGATGCGCGGATTTCGACGCATGGCCGTGACGGAGCCTTCCATATACGGGGTGCGCAGCGGCGACGCGGAGGTGCGCGTCGTGTTGACCGGAATGGGCGCACAACACGCACGGAGGAGTTTTCAAATTGCGATGGCGGAAGGCGCGGAAGCGTGCGTCACGTCCGGGCTCGCAGGCGGGCTGCGGTCCAAGTACCGCAGCGGTGATGTGCTGGCCGCTCGGGTGGTCCGCGCAGCGTCGGGCGGACGGTTCGTAAAGAGCGATGAGGCACTGCTGCGCTTTGCCATAGCTTGCGGGGCAAGAGAGGCTGAGGCATTCCTGAGCGCGGAGCAGGCGGTGCAGAGCGCGAAGGAAAAAGGTCGGTTGGGACTTTGCGCCGACGCAGTGGAGATGGAGAGCTTCACGATATTAAACGAGGCGCAGGCGATGCACGTGCCGGCAGTGGCCGTCCGGGTGATCGGCGACCCGGTGAGTGAGGAACTTCCGCTGGATTTCGGGCGCACGCTGGATGAAAAGGGGCAGGTCAGCGCACGCCGCGTGATGATGGAGATGGCGAGGAATCCGCAGCGGGCGGCGGGTGTGGCGCGGCTGGGGCGGCAGACACGACGAGCGGCCACTCTGCTGGCGGAGTTTTTGGACCGATACATCACGGTGCTCGCATCGTGGCGAACCAAGACACGAATTGTGGAATCGGTAGTGGTTGGATGAGCCACTCGGCCACTCATGTTCAAGCCAGCGGCGCTGCTCGCGCGCCGGAACGACTGATGCGTGCGGCGGTGTACCGCGGGAAGGGCAGAGTTTTGGTGGAGCACGTCCCGGTGCCGGAGATCGGGCCGGGCGAGGTCCTGCTGCGGGTGGCGGCGTGCGGCATCTGCGGGACGGACATCAAGAAAATCCAGCATGGGTTCGTGAAGCCGCCGCAGATTTTAGGGCACGAGATCGCCGGGGCAGTGGTCGCAGTGGGCAAAGGGGTGAGGCGGTGGAAGCCGGGCGATCGCGCCGTGAGTTTCCATCACATCCCGTGCGGGAACTGCTTTTACTGCGAACGAAAACTTTTTTCGCAGTGTCCGACATACAAGAAGGTGGGCGTGACGGCGGGGTTCGAGCCGAACGGCGGGGGATTCGCGGAGTACGTGCGCATCCTGCCGTGGATCGCGGAGCGGGGGATGGTGGCCATCCCGCCCGGAGTGAGCGACGAGGAGGCGACATTCGTTGAGCCGGTGAATACATGCCAGAAGGCCATCGAGAAGGCGCGCCTAGCGGCAGGCGAAACGGTGATGGTCATCGGGCAGGGCCCTATCGGGCTGCTGCTGATGCTGTTGGCGCGGCTGGAAGGCGCGTCGGTCCTTACCAGCGACCTCGTCGCGGCGCGACGGGAACGCAGCGTGCGCTACGGCGCGGTGGCAGCGTTCGACCCGGCCAAGGGCGAACTGCTGGAAGAAGTCCGCGAGCGGACCAACGGCCGCGGAGCTGACGCCGTATTGCTGGCGGTGCCGAGCCCGGAGCTGGTGCGGGAGTCGCTGGCGCTCGCGCGGCCCGGCGGACGTGTGCTACTCTTTGCGCAAAATGATCCGCTGATGACCGTCGAATTCCCTGCCGCGGCGGTTGGCGTGGAAGAGAAGGAGATCTTGGGAAGCTACAGCGCATCGGTGGACCTGCAAGAACGATCCGCGCGACTCGTCTTCGAGCGGCGGCTGCCGTTGCGCGAACTTATTTCGCACCGATTTCCGCTGGAAGAAATGGAACAGGCGCTGGCCCTGGCGGCGCGCCCGGCGGGCGATTCCCTTAAAGTGGTGATACAACCTTGATGCAGAGCGAACAGAACGGACACATGACGGCTGCCGTGCTCTACGGCAGCGAAGACCTGAAGATCGAGAAAGTCGGCATCCCCGAGGTGGGCGAAGAGGACGCGCTGGTGCGCGTGAAGGTGGCCCTGACCGATGGTACCGACCTGAAAGTGTGGAAGCAGGGGTACCACGCGCGCATGATCCAGCCGCCCGCCGTGTTCGGGCACGAACTGGCGGGCGTGATTGAGGCGCTGGGACGGAACGTGAACGGCGGCCTGCGCGTGGGGATGCGCGTGGTGCCGTCGAATTCGGCGCCCTGCGGGCGCTGCCTCTTCTGCCGGAAGGACCGGGAGAACCTGTGCGAGGACCTGCTGTTCAACAACGGGGCCTACGCGGAGTACATCCGCATCCCCGGACGCATCGTGCAACAGAACATGCTGGAGATCCCGGAGCATGTGTCGTTCCTGGACGCAGCGCTGGTGGAACCGCTGGCGTGCGTGCTGCGGGGGATCGTGGAGACGGGGATCCAGCCTGGCGACACGACAGTGGTAGTGGGCTGCGGGCCGATTGGGCTGATGTTTGTGCGTATGCTCTCCATCGAGGGTGTGCGCGTAGTCGCGCTGGCCAAACGGCAGAGCCAGGTGCATCTGGCGGAGCGGCTGGGCGCGCGCGCGGCATTCGACATCTCCGCGCTCGACAACCCGATCCTGAAGGTGCGCCAGCTCAGCGAAGGCGCTCGCGGGGCCGACTCCGTTATTGAAGCGGTAGGTTCGCCGCTCACCTGGGAATGGGCCATGCAGATGGTCCGCAAGGGCGGGACAGTGAACTTGTTCGGGGGATGCCCGCGGGGCAGCCGCGTGGAGTTTGACCCGGCCGTGCTGCACTATTCGGAGATTACGCTCAAATCCACGTTCCACCACACGCCGCGGTTCATCCGCGCGGCGCTGGACGCAGTGGCGCGGGGCGCGATCAGCGCGCGCGAGTTTGTGACGGGCGAGGTGTCTCTGGAGGATCTACCGCAGGTCTTCGAGCACATGAAACACCGCAACGGCGAACTGAAGACGGCGGTAATTCCCTAGCGGCGCGCCGGTTCCGGCCGGGAGTGCCGCGCACCGCCCGTTGCCCGCCTGCTTGACCCCATGCAGCCGCCTCTCGAACTCGAAATCTCGCGCAACTTGCCCGCCGACGGCAGCGCACTGCCCGAGGCGCAAAGCTACACGCGCTGGCTGGCCACCCACCACTACGAAAACTTCTCCGTTGTTTCCTGGCTGCTGCCGCGACGACTGCACCAGCACTTCTACAACGTCTATGCCTACTGCCGCTGGGCAGACGACCTGGGCGACGAAGTTGGCAATGCTGCGCGAGCGCTGGAGCTGCTGGACTGGTGGGAGCAGGGACTGAGGCGCTGCTACGCGGGCCGGCCAACGCACCCTGTGTTCACCGCGCTGCAACCCACGGTTGAAGAGTGCCAGGTTCCGATTGATCCGTTTCTCGATCTGCTGACTGCCTTTCGCCAGGATCAAACTGTTCATCGCTATCCGGAATGGGATGCCCTGCTGGGCTACTGCCGCTATTCGGCGAATCCTGTCGGCCGGCTCGTCCTCTATCTTTGCGGCTATCGCGACCCCGAGCGCCAAATGTTCTCCGATTTCACATGTACCGCACTGCAGCTTGCCAATTTCTGGCAGGACGTCGCCCGCGACCTCGAAAAAGATCGCATCTATATCCCGCTTGATCTGATGGCGGCACACGGTGTGACAGAAGCTGATGTCGCAGCGCGTCGCTTCACGCCGGCCTACGCCGTCCTGATGAAAGATCTCGTGACTCGCACCAATGAGCTCTTTTGTGCCGGGATGCCGCTCGTTAATCTTGTTTCGCCGGAGCTTCGTGTGGACATTGAGCTGTTCAGCCGAGGCGGGCTCGCGGTGCTGGAGGCGATCGAGCGGATCGGCTACAACACACTTCAGGAGCGTCCTGCGCTGAGCCGCGCGACGAAAACACGGCTACTGGGACGAGCGCTCGTCTCGCGGCTGTTGCTGCCGTGGTTTGCGCGCGAGGACGCGGACGCTTCCGCGGCGAGCCGCAATGCCTGATTCCACTGCGCTTGAAGCGTCTTACTACTACTGCCGCCAAATCACGCGCGCGGCGGCGCGAAACTTCTACTACGCCATTTTTCTCCTGCCGCGACCGAAGCGCGACGCGCTGTGCGCGCTTTACGCCTTCATGCGCCGCGCGGACGACATCTCCGATACCCCAGGCGACAAGGCGACAAAACTCGAGCGCATGGCGGCGTGGCGCCAGTCGCTCGACCGCGCGCTGCTCGGTTCCTCAGATGGTGATCCCGGGCTTGTGGCGCTGCGCGATGCGATGGCGCGCTACGCGATTCCCCCGCGCTACCTGCACGACCTGATTTCCGGGACGGAGATGGACCTGAGCGTGGCGCGCTACCCCACGTTCGAAAGCCTGCGCGAGTACTGTTACCGCGTGGCCGGCACGGTGGGGCTGTGCTGCATCCACGTCTTCGGGTTCCACGATCCGCGCGCGACAGAGCTGGCGGAAAAACTTGGCATCGCCTTCCAACTGACCAACATCCTGCGCGACGTCAAGAGTGACTACGAGATGGGACGCGTCTATCTGCCCCAGGAGGATCTGGCGCGCTTCGCGTGCCGGGCGGAAGACCTGGCCGGCCCGCTGACACCGCCGCTTGGCGAACTGCTGGCTTTCGAGGCGGAGCGGGCGTGGGAGTTCTACCAGGGGGGCGCGGAACTGATTGCGTTGGTGGAGGAAGACAGCCGGCCGGCGCTGTGGGCGCTTGTGCGTATCTACAGCGGCCTGCTGGAGAAAATCGAAGCGCGCGGATATGACGTGTTCGCGGCAGAAAGAGTACGTCTCTCGTCCGCGTACAAGACGTGGGTGATGATGCGGGCGCGGCTGGGCTGGTGGACACCGGAACATGGATTCGAAGAGCGTGATCGTCATCGGCGGCGGCCTGGCGGGGCTCTCCTCGGCCGTCGTGCTGGCTGAAGCCGGCTACCGCGTGCGACTGTTCGAGCGGCGTCCCCACCTGGGTGGACGGGCCACGTCGTACTGGCTGCCGGACGGCAGCCACGTGGATAATTGCCAGCACGTAACGCTGGGCTGCTGCACCAACCTGGACGACTTCTACCGGCGGGTGGGCGCGGCAGAGAAAATCCGGTATTACCAGCGACTGTTTTTTCTTGATACGCGCGGGCGGCGGGGAGTAATTGAGCCGTCGCCGCTTGCCCCGCCGTTCCACCTGGCGCCATCTTTCGCACTGTTCCCTTCGCTTACCTGGGAAGACAAATGCGCCATTGCCGGGGCCATGCTGGCCATTGCGCGGCGCGGCGGGCAGCCCGCCGATGCCCGGGGCGCGACCATGCTCGATTGGCTCCGACGGCGCGGGCAGACGCCGGGCGCAATCCAGCGATTCTGGCAGGTGGTGCTGGTGAGCGCGCTGAACGAAGAACTGGAGCGCACCGACGCGCAGTATGGCCTGGACGTCTTCTGGAAAGGCTTTCTCGCGAGTCGCCGGGGGTTCGAGGTGGGGATCCCCTGCGTGCCGCTGGCCGAGCTCTACGACGGTTGCCGGGAAGCGATCGTGCGACGAGGTGGAGAAGTGCGCATGCGCGCAGGCGCGCGGGAATTCCGCGTAGAACAGGGCCAAGTTGCCGCTCTGCGGCTGGATGATGGGATGGAGGTTTCCGGCGACCATTTCATCGCCGCGGTGCCGCACACTGCCCTGCTCGAGATGCTGCCGGCGGAGGTGGTGGGACGCGAGGCGGCGTTCGCGAATCTGAACAGGCTGCGCAGCTCGCCGATCACCGGAGTGCACTTCTGGTACGACCGGCCCGTGATGAACGAGCCGTTCGTGACGCTGCTGGACCGGACGGCGCAATGGGTGTTCAACAAGTCAAGACTGATTGGCCAACAGGCGCCAGGCAGGCCGGAGAGCGAGCGGGAAGTTCAGTATCTCCAGCTTGTGATCAGCGCTTCCTATAGGCTGCTTCCACTGGCACGGCAGGAGATCATCGAGCTGTGCCGGCGCGAATTGTTGGAGGCGCTGCCGGCAACGCGCGAAGCCCGGCTGGTGCGCGCCACGGTGATCAAGGAAGCCCACGCCACGTTTTCTCCGGAGCCGGGCGCGGATAGCTGGAGACCGGGGCAGCGCTCGCCGCTGAAAAAACTCTTCCTGGCCGGTGACTGGACGGCCACCGGCTGGCCCGCAACGATGGAGGGAGCGGTGCGCAGCGGATATCTGGCCGCGGAGGCGGTGCTGGTGGCAGACGGTTGCGCGCAGCGGCTGCTCCAGCCTGAGCTGCCCGCCGAAGGACTGGCGCGGCGGTGGTCCCCCGAGTAAAATCCCTTATCACTCAACTGAAAAAGAAAAGTCACTGGAGGCGAGGCATGAGCCGACCGCGCAAAGGAAGTGTGGTCGTATTGGTGGGGACGCGGAAAGGTGCATTCATTTTTCGGAGCGATACGCGCAGAAAGAGCTGGTTGTGCGATGGGCCGCATTTTCTGGGGCTAAACGTACACCACTTCATCCTGGACCCGCGCGACTTGGAGACGCTTTACGCGGCGACATACGTGGACTGGTGGGGATCAGACCTCCAACGCAGCACAAACTGGGGCCGCACGTGGCAGCGGACCAAAGAGGGCGTGCGCTATGAGAAGGAGTCCGGGCTGTCGGTGAAGTGCGTGTGGCACATCCGTCCCGGGCGGCGAAGCGAGCCGGGAGTCGTCTATGCGGGGGTGGATCCGGCGGGGCTGTTTCGCAGCGACGACAGCGGGCGAACGTGGTAGGAAATCGTGGGGCTGAACCGGCACGGGACGCGGAAGCTGTGGGAGCCCGGAGCAGGAGGGATGACGCTACACTCGATCGTGCTCGACCCGCGGCGGATGTTCGTGGGGATTTCCGCGGCCGGCGTCTTCCGCACCGAGGACAGCGGGCAGATGTGGACGCCGCAAAACCGCGGCACGCGCGCGGACTTCAAGCCCGACAAGTCCCCGGAAGTCGGGCAATGTGTGCACAAACTGCTGGGCGCGCCGGGGCGGTTCGGCTGGCTCTACCAGAAGAACCACTGCGGGGTGTATCGCAGCGACTCGGCCGGTGACCGATGGACGGATATTTCGCGGGGATTGCCGTCGCGGTTTGGCTTTCCGCTTGCCGCGCACCCTCGCGAGGTGGAGACCATCTGGGTGGTGCCGCTGGTCAGCGATACCCACCGCACCTGCCCAGACGGGCGGCTGGCGGTCTATCGTTCGGCCAATGCAGGGCGCACGTGGCAGAGGCAAACACATGGGCTGCCGGACCGGAACGCGCACCTGACGATCCTGCGCGAGGCGATGTCCGTGGATGCCTGCGAACCGGCGGGCGTCTATTTCGGGACGGAGACAGGACAGTTGTTTTTCAGCCGCGACGAGGGGCGCGAGTGGCGCTTGCTGGCGGATTTGCTGCCACCGATTTATTCGCTCGAGGCGGCGGTGGTGTGAAACCGGCTGCGGCAGCGTGAAGCCGCCGCTACTTTGCTCGCAGCCTGCTGGTCCAGGCCCGGACCTCGGGTTCGCCGAGGAGCCAGAGTGCGGCGAAGTAGCAAGCGCTGGCAAGCAGCGCACGCACGATCCAGTGGATTGGTTGGGCGTACCAGAGGATTGTGGCCATGACGACGGCGCTGCCGAGTGGACGCGCGAGATGGGGTAGCGGATTGAGCGGCGTCACCCGACGATAGAAGAAGAAGACGGCCATGACAAACCAGATGAAGTCACCGATGACGGTGGCGCAGGCCGCTCCCATCATTCCGAAGCGCGGGGTGAGCAGGATGTTGAGGCCCACGTTCAAGAAGGAGGAAGTGACACCGCAGCGGAAATCGAACTGCTGCTGTCCGGCGGCATTCAGCGCGTGGCGATAACTGCCGCGCAGGATGACGAGGACAGCCGACCAGACCAGGATGCGCAGCGGCGCAGCGGAGCCGGCATAGGCCGATCCGAAAAGCAGTTGGATCAACGGCAAGGCTAGCAGCGTGCCGCCCACGCCCAGAGGCAGCGCGACCACCGCGCACAGGCGGAACGACTTCGCGACCAGATTGCGGAAGGCCGGCTTGTCCTCACCGTAGAAGCGGGAGAGGGCGGGGAACAGCCCCTGAAAATAGGTGAGCGGCAAGGCCAGCGCGACGGTGACGGGCTTGTAGGCGGCGTTGTAAAGGCCGACAGTGGCGGTACCCTTTAGAAAGCCGAGCAGGACGGCGTCGAAATTATAGTTGAGCAGGCCCATGGCGTTGGTTGCACCCATAATGGTGGCTGGGCGCAGAATTCCGCCGGCGCCGGCTAGAGTGAGCGGGAGACGCAGACTCCCATGTTCGCGGGCAAACTCGCGGGCGAAATAGGCCGCCAGGGCAGCGTCGCTGGCGAAGCGTATTACCGGCACCCAGAGAATCCCCGAAACATCCCGCACGAAAGCGAAGACAGCCACTGCAAAAACAATCTGCGCGACGACTAGGCCCCCGGCAACGCCGGCCATTTGCTCGCGGCCCATCAGGACCCACTTGAGATTGGCGGCCTGAGCGAAAAGGCTGAGAGAAAACAACGCCAGCAGAATGCGCAACTGGGGATAGTCAGGCAGGGCGGGCAGCAGCGCAAAGAGAATAGCGGCGGCCAGCAGCGCAGCGAGGAAGCGAAGCGGCACGATGCGTCCGGCCAGCGCGCGGGTGTCGCGCGTCTGCGCGGCTTCGCGCGTGGCCCAGAGTTCGAGGCCGGCGTCGGAGAGGAGCAGGAAGTAAGTGAGCATCGAGCCGGCGAACTCAAGCACGCCGAAGCTGGCCACGCCGAGCATGCGGGCGAGATAAACGAAGGCCAGAAAATTGAGCGTCTTGGCGATAAAGTCGCCGGCAGAGAGCTTCAGGATATTGTGGAACGGATTGGCCAGCGGCGCACCTCAGTGTCGCCCGACTCTACCATCCCCCGCCCTGCTTCATCCACCAGCAGCAATAACGCGATGGTGACTCTTACGCCGCGACTTGGAGGCCTGCGGCGGGCACGATTTCGGTTGCGCGCTCTTGCACGTTGCTATACATTCCGGGCAAATCGCTCTGTGGGGGATAAGTACGCCTGAATCTGGAGAGACTTGGCGATGGCCATGCCAGCCGGAACAACCGAACTGCTGCAGGTTCTGCGGTCAGAGTTTCTACCCTATCTGCAATCGTGTCGTAATCCCGATCAACTGCCCGACCTGCTGGATCGCCTCGCGGACATCCTGAGCGCAGACGGCGCCATATTGTGGCGGGCGGAGGATGACCTACTCTTTGCGCTGGCAGTGCATGGCTGCGCGCGCATGGACTGGGCCCTGGAGAGAGTGGCCGAGTCGATCGGCATGGCGGCCTGGCGTAGCGGCTCCGCTGCCCTTAAAGAATCGCCGCAGGCTGCCTATCGGCCCGACGTGACCGGCGTACAGCTCACACAGGTAGGCGCCCTTCCTCTGCGTGGTCCCAAAGGCAATATAGGTTGCATCGAGCTGTGGTGGCGGGTCGGTGGGAGAAAACCCCCGGCGGTCTCCGATATCCTCCCCCTGCTGGAAGATGCCTTGAACCAGAACCTCCCCGCGCTGCTGGAGTACGAAGCGGAACGGCGGAACTACGTCAACGCCATCTCCCGCCTGATGATGCTGTACGACATCGGGAAGGTCTTCCACTCCACGCTGGAACTGGGTGAGCTGGCGCCGGTGATCAGCTCACGGGTGCAAAGCATCCTGGAGGCGCAATCGGCGGTGGTATGGGCACTCGACCCGGTTAAGAAGAACATGTACTGCGCGGCGGCAGACGGGCCGGGAGCGGATCGGATGCAAAGCGCGCACGTGTGGGCGAACGATCCCGGGTTGGGCACGGCGGTAGCGCAGGGCGAGGCGGTGTTGCTGCACAACGTTGAAGACGAAGCGTGGACCGAGCGCTGGGGCGGGAAGATCCATTCGCTGGCGGCCGTTCCGCTGATGCAGGGCGAAAGGCTGCTCGGGGCGCTGGAGGCCGTGCGCGGGATGGGTGCGCCGTACTTCGGCGAAGAAGAACTGCGGCTGCTGATTGATGTGGGCAAGCAGGCCGGCGTGGCGCTGCGCAATGCGCAGCGGCTGCAGGCCGAACGACGCGTGAATGAATTGAACGCGCTGATGGAAATCAGCAAGGAGATCACTGCTACGCTGGACCTGGACCGCGTGCTGACAACGACGGTGAACCGGATCACGTCGGTGATCCCCTGCGACCGCTGCACGGTGGCGCTGTTCCGCAAAGGGAAGTGGGAAATCAACGCGATGTCCGGGGAACTGAAGGTGGACCGGAAAGCGCCGGCGACCCAGGAGCTCGAAGCGCTGCACGTGTGGCTCAGTGGCTTGGGCGGCGACGCGACGGTGCTGCAAACCGACGAGGGCATCGAGGCCGACCGGGAAGAGACGCGGGACAAATTCGTGGCGTACTTCGAAAAATCGGGCATGGCCTCATTCATGGGCCTGCTGCTGCGGGACGAGGAGAGCATCGTCGGCACGCTGGTGCTGGAAGGCAAGGAGCAGGGCGCACTGACGCACGGGCACTACGACCTGGCGCGGATTTTTGCCAGCCAGGTGACCGTGGCGGTGCGCAACGCGCTGCTCTACCAGCAGATGCCGCTGGCCGGTGTGCTCCAGCCGCTGGCGGAGAAGAGGGCCAAGCTTGCGGCGCTGCCGGCCGTGCGGCGCGGTGTGCTGGCGGCCGGAGCGGTGGCCGTGCTGGCGTTCCTGACGTTCTTCCCGTGGTATTCGAAGCCGTCGGGTGAAGCGCGTGTGCTGCCGGCGCTGGTGCAGCCGATCAGCGCGGAAGTCGAAGGCGTGGTGCGGAGCGTGCGCGTGCGGGAAGGCGAGCGCGTGCGCGCGGGAGATCTGCTGGCGGAAGTGGCTCCAGACGAGCACCGCGTGGCGCTGGAGCAGGCGCAGTCGCAGTACGACATTCTCAGCCGGCGCGTGCTCCAGCTTGAGGCAGAAGGCAATCTGGGCGAAGCGCGGTTGGAACGGGCGCGGGTGCAGCAAGCGGTGGCGGAACTGGACCTGGCGCGGACGCGGCTGGCCAAGACGCAAATCCGCAGCCCGATTTCCGGCGTGGTGATTACGCCGCGGCTGGAGGAGCGCACGGGGCAACTGCTGCGCCGTGGCGATGTCTTTTGCCAGGTGGTGGACCCGGGGCGGGCGTGGGTGGAAGTAGCAGTGCCGGAGCAGGACGTGGGAGAGATTGCGCCGGGGCAGGACGCGTGGCTGAAGCTGAACACGTTTCCGACCCGCAAGTTCGAGGGCACAGTGGTGCGCCTCTCCCCGCAGGGGCGAGACCAGGGTGAGGATCGCGTGTTTGACGTCATCGTTGAGGTACCCAATCCGGATCAGGTTCTGCGCACGGGAATGATGGGCCGCGGAAAAATCCTGGCGCGGCGCGCACCGGTGGGCTATTTGCTCCTGCGCACGCCGGCCCGCTGGCTCTGGATGAAGGTCTGGAGCTGGCTGCCGTGAGGGGGAGGGAAGTCGTGAAACGATTAGGCGCATTTCTACTTGTCATTTTGTTGGGGCTGGCTGGGTGCAGCACGGAGAAGCCGCCGCCGACGGCCAAGGCGGCAGAGCCGGTGGCCGATGTGGAGATCTACGTGGTGCCGGCGGCGGCGAGCACCACAGGACGGCCGCTGACGGTGGGTTCTACGCTGACCGTGGAGCGCGAAGCGGACCTTCTGGCGCAGGACGAGGGCCAACTCCGCGAAGTGCTCGCCGACCTTGGGCAGCGCGTGAAACAGGGCGAAGTGTTGGCTAGGCTTGATGCCACGCGATTGCGGAAGCAGATCGAGCAGGATCGCGCCGAAGTGCAACTCCACGAAGCCAACGCTAAGCAGGCCGACGTGCTCCGCCAGGGCGCGGAGGTGGAATTACAGCGGCAGACCGAGCTGCGCAAGGAAGGGCTGGGCAGCCTGCGGGACTTCGACCGGGCGCGGTTCAATCTGGAGTCGCTGCGGCACGAAGTAGTGAAGGCGAAGGCGGAACACGAGCGCGCCAAGGCCAAGCTGGAAGACGACGAAATCCGGATGTCACGCATGGACCTCAAAGCGCCCTTCGACGGGATTATCTCGCGGCGGTACGCGCGGACGGGGCAGATCATGCTGCGCGATGAGAAAGTCCTGCGGGTGACAGAACTGCGGCCACTGCTGGTGCGCTTCACCGTGC
>Ga0073934_10004264_pt1 | contig 24202 bp, 29 predicted proteins | sample LarsenN4metaG_FD_76834 | JGI IMG/M metagenome (GOLD analysis project Ga0073934, IMG submission 76834) | Hot spring sediment bacterial and archeal communities from British Columbia, Canada, to study Microbial Dark Matter (Phase II) - Larsen... ... | reverse complement strand
TACAGCATCTCCTCCTCCGCTTCCTGGAGCTCGCCCACGTCCTCCGCCGCGGCGACGCTGTGCCGGATGTCCTCGCGGGTGTAGGCGATCATCCCGGCCGGCGCAGGCTTCACCCGGAGCAGCCGCAGGAGCGCGTTCGCCGAGATCTGGAGCGCCCACACGAGCGGGTGCGCAATCCGGGCCAGCCAGTCGAGCGGAAGGGCGAGCGCGACCGCGAGCGGCTCCGCCTTCTGGAGCGCTACCGCCTTGGGCACCAGCTCGCCGACGACGACGGAGAGGTAGGTGAGGACCGCGAAGGCGATCAGGAAGGAGACGGCGACCGAGAGCGGCGGCTCGATCAGGTCGGAGAGGAGCGGCTCCCCGATCGCGCCGAGCAGGATCCCGAAGACGGTGATCCCGACCTGCACGGTGGAGATGAAGCGCACCGGGTCGTCCATCGGCCGCAGCGCCGTCCGTGCGCCAAGGCCACCCCGCTGCGCGCGCTCCTCCAGGCGGGAGCGCCGCGCGGTGACCAGCGCGTACTCCGCCGCCACGAAGACCGCGTTCCCGAGCACGAGCAGGAGCACGATCAGGATGCGGAGAGGAGTGCTCACGCCCCGTCAGGGGCGCCGGTACTAGGCGGAAGCTCGTCGCCCACTGTGATCAGGCCGCAGTATAGGCGACCCGGCCGCCGTCCTCGTGCCGGCGCGCGCCGCCCTCGTGGACGAGCCGCTCGAGGTGCGAGAGCGTCTCCGCGACCGCGAAGCGCCGCCCGGCCGGCTTCAGGTCGGCGCCGAAGAGGACGAAGGACAGCTCGTAGCCCGTGCGTGGCTCGGCCCCGAGCGCCGCCGCCGCCTCGGCGAGCCGGGCGCGGTGGTGGGCCTGCAGCTCGCGCGCTCGCGCGACCGGATCCTCGATCGGCTCGCCGTGGCCGGGCAGCGCGAGGCGGGGAGCCAGCTCGATCGTGCGGGCGAGCGACTCCAGGTAGTCGCCGAGGGGATCGGCGCGGCTCGCCGGCCACAGGCCCACCGTGGGGGTGATCCGGTCGAGCAGGTGGTCGGCCGCGACGAGGACCCCCTCCCGGAGCAGGCAGAGCTGCCCGTCGGCATGGCCGGGAGCGGCGACGAGGTCCCATCCGTCCACCTGCTCGCCGGCGTAGACGAGGAGCGGGTCGCGCTGGTAGCGGATGAAGGGCCGGTAGGCGGCGCTCTGGCCGACGAGCTCGGCCGTGACGCCGTCGGGCACGCCGTGCAGCCGGAACCAGTCGCGCAGGCGCTCGGACCAGGCCGGGTTCCCCCAGACGAGCTCGCACTGGGCGTAGTCGAGCGCGCCCTGGACGACCGGCGCGCCGGTCAGCTCGTGCAGGTCGGCGGCCGCGCCGGCGTGGTCGGGGTGGAAGTGGGTGACGAAGACCCGGCCCACCCGCCCGTCCGCGCGGGCCAGCTCCTCCGCCCACAGCTCCTTGGCGTCGGGCAGACCGAGGCCGGTGTCGACCAGGGTCCAGCCGTCCTCGCCGGGAAGTAGGTAGGCGTGCACGTGCCCCGGCCGCATGGGCAGCGGCAGCGTGACGCGGCGGATCCCGCCTGGGAGCTCGTCCATCGTGCTCGAACGCTACCGGTGAGGAGGCGCCGCGTTCTCGGCGAACGTGTGTTCTATACTCCCCGCGTGCGCCCCGAGTACCGGTTGGAGCCGTGCACGACTGCGCTCAACGCGGTGCGCGGGATGCCCTTCCGCTGGTCGCTGAACCCGTACTCGGGCTGCGCCCACCGCTGCACGTTCTGCTACGTCCGCCACTTCGAGCAGCGCGCCGACCGGCCCTCGGGCGAGCGCTACGGACGGTCGCTCCGGGTCAAGACGAACATCGCCGAGGTGCTCCGCCGCGAGCTGGCCCGGCCCTCCTGGCGGCGCGAGGAGGTCGCCGTGGGCACGGCGACGGATCCCTACCAGCCCGCCGAGGGCCGCTTCCGGCTCACGCGCGCCTGCCTCGCCGAGCTGGCCCGAGCGTGGACGCCCTTCTCCCTCGTCACGCGCGGCCCGCTCGTCGTGCGCGACCTCGACGTCCTGCAGGAGGCGGCGCGGCGCGTCCCGGTGCGCGTCTACGTCTCGCTGCCGACCCTGGACGAGCGCGTGTGGCGGACGACGGAGCCCGGGACTGCGCCGCCGCGCAGCCGCCTGGCCGCGGTGCGGCGGCTCGCGGAGGCCGGGCTCGAGGTGGGTGTGGGGATCGCGCCCGTCCTCCCCGGCCTCTCCGACCGGCAGGAGCAGCTCGAGGCCGTCGTCCGCGCGGCCCGGGACGCCGGCGCAGGGGCGATCTGGGCGAGCGCCGTCCACCTGCGACCCGGCGTGCGGGAGCACTTCCTGGCCGCGCTCGCCCGCGACTGGCCGGAGCAGGTCGCGCGCTACCAGGCGCTCTTCGCGCTGCGGGCCTACCTGCCGGGCCCGGTCGCGCGCGCGCTCACCGAGCCCGTCCGGCGGGCGGCCGCCTCGACGCCGGCCCCGCGCCGCGAGGGACGCATCCGTCCCGTCGAGGGCCAGCTCGCGCTCGCAGTCTGAGCCCGGGCCGAGCCGGCGGACCGGCCCCGTAGAATCGAGCCCGTGAACACCGTCGACCCCGCCGACGACGAGATCACCTGCCTGATCGTGGACGACCACGAGGTCGTACGCGAGGGCCTGCGCCTCGCGCTCTCCCGCTCCCCGCGCATCCGGGTGATCGGCGAGGCTGCCGACGGCGCGACCGCGGTCGCCCTGACCGAGCGCCGGCGGCCCGACGTGGTCATCATGGACCTGCGCATGCCGGAGATGGACGGGCTGGAGGCGACCGAGCTGATCCTCGAGCGCGTCCCGGAGACGGCCGTCCTCATCTTCACCGCCTACGGCGAGCGCTCCCTCCTGCAGCGCGGCCTGGAGACGGGCGCCCGCGGCTACATCCTCAAGGAGACCCCGCACGAGACGCTCTTGCGCGCGATCGAGAAGGTCGCCGCGGGGGAGTCCTACGTCGACCCGGGCCTGATGGCCGACTACCTGGCCGGGCGCGCGCAGGCCGAGATCCTCACGCCGCGGGAGCGCGAGATCCTCCAGCTCCTGGCGGACGGGATGTCGAACGTCGACGTCGCGAAGAAGCTCTTCATCAGCCAGGAGACCGTGAAGAGCCACGTGCGCCACATCCTCGCCAAGCTCGAGGCCGACACGCGCACGCAGGCGGTCGCGATCGCGCTCCGCGAGGCGATGATCGATTGACCGCCGAGGACGCCGAGCGCACCCTGCTCGCCGAGCGGATCCTCGCCGAGCAGGAGGAGCGCCGCCGCCTCGCCGAGCTCCTCCACGACGGGCCCGTGCAGCGCTTGGCCGCGCTCGCGCAGACGCTCGACGCGGGCCTCGCCGCCCTGCGGGCAGGCGAGCCCGCGCAGGCGGACGAGCTGCTCGCCCGCGGGCTCGAGCTGGCCCGGGAGACGAGCAGGGAGCTGCGCGCGCTCTGCGAGGACCTGGAGCCGCGGGCGCTGCGGGAGCTCGGCTTCGCGGCCGCGCTCGGCGCCCTCGCCCGCCGCCTCTCCAACCAGCACGGGGTCGCGATCGAGCTCGACGTCGAGCACGCGTCCACGCTCGGCGAGCACGCCCAGACCGCCCTGTACGAGATCGTTCGCGAGGCGCTCGGCCAGGCCGTCCGGCGCGGGGCGCCGGCGCGGATCGAGGTCTCCCTGCACCCGGCGGCCGCGGGCGGCGCCGTCCTCGAGATCTCGGACGACGGACCGCCCGAGCGGCGAGCGACCGTGCTCGAGGCCCTGGCCGAGCGAGCGGCGACCCTCAACGCCCGCTTCACCTCCGAGGTGCGCTACCCCCGCGGCTCCACCCTGCGCGTGGAGCTGCCCCCGTCGGCGGCCCGGCGCTAGGATCGGGGCGTGGACCGGAACGGGAGAGGCGGCCACCTCGTCTTCCTCTGGCTTCCGAGCGGCTACCTGCTCCAAGAGCGGCCCGGCGATCCGCCGCCGGTCGGAGCGGAGGTCGAGGAGGCCGAGCGGCGCTACCGCGTGACGAAGGTCGGACCTTCGCCGCTTCCCGACGACCGAAGGCCCTGCGCCTACCTACAGCCCGCCTGAGCGCGGTCCTCAGTCGGGCAGGACGTTCTGCACGTCGTGCTCGGCCGCGTACGCGTCCACCAGCGAGTTGATCTTCTCCGCGTCCGGGAACGCGTAGTTGATCTCGACGAAGGCGCTCCACTTGTCCGGGAGGGCGTCCTCGGGGAAGATCGCCTCCACCGGGCACTCGGGCTCGCAGGCGCCGCAGTCGATGCACTCCTCCGGGTCGATGATCAGGATGCGCTCGAACTCGTGGATGCAGTCGACCGGGCAGACGTCCACGCACGAACGGTCTTTGATGTCGATACAGGGCTCGGCGATGATGTACGTCACGCGCGCGAGTCTAGCCGGAGCGCCTGCGAGGCCGGTTCGGTTACGTGACGCCGGTCAGCTCCGCGACCAGCTCGGGCGCGCGCTCGACGAGCGCCGACTTGACGATCACCTGGTCGAAGCCGGCGGTGTGCGCGCGCTGGAGGCCGGCCCGGTCGGTGTGGTTGGTGAAGCCGACGATGGGGATGTCGGGCCAGGCGTCCACCACCTCCTCCGGGTCGACGCGCGCGATGTCGGCGATGACGAGGTCGGGCGCGTGGACGCTGTCCGTGGTCACGAACCGGTGGCCGGGGAGGAGAGCTTCGAGCTTGCCCCGGAAGAAGAGGTCGACCCCAACGAGCAGGATCGTCGCCACGGGCCGACACTAGCAGCCCCGGCGGAAGGCCGGGTGTCCCGGAGGGAGTCCTGACCTCATGGGGCTCGAGCGGGGACTGGAGCTGATCCGGGCCGGCGCCTTCTTCGAGGCGCACGAGGAGCTGGAGGACGAGTGGCGTGCGGCCTCCGCCCCGGAGCGCGACTTCCTGCAGGGGCTCGTCCACGTCGCCGTCGCCTGGCACCACGCGGGGCGCGGCAACCGGCCCGGCTGCGAGCGCCAGCTCGCGAAGGCCACCCGGCGGCTCGCCCCGTATGCCCCCTCCCACCGCGGGGTGGACGTGGCCGCCGTGCTCGAGCGGCTCGAGGAGGCCCGGCGGCTCGTCGTCTCGGGCTCGCTCGCGCTCCCTCCGCCGCTCTCCTAGAACGCGGGCTCGAGCCCGAACGCCTCCAAGAGCCGGTTCAGGTACACCCGCAGCACGTAGAAGCGCTCGAAGAAGAGGAGCAGGCCGAGCCCGACCAGCACCGCGCCGCCGGCGATCTGGATCGCCCGGTAGTGGTCGCGCACCCAGCGGAAGGCCCCCATGGCTCGGCTGAAGACGGCGCCGGCGAGCACGAAGGGCACGGCCAGCCCGAGCGAGTAGGCGGCGAGCAGGAGCGCGCCCTGCACGGCCGTCTCCGTCGAGCCCGCGAGCACGAGCACGGCGGCGAGCACCGGGCCGATGCAGGGCGCCGCGCAGACCGCGAACGCTCCGCCGAGCAGGACGCGCGAGCTGCGGCTGCGCGCGCCCTCGAGCAGCCCGGCGCCGACCAGCCGCTCCGGCCAGGGCAGAAGGCCCAGGAAGGCGAGGCCGAAGACGACGAGCACGAAGCCCGCGACCCGCTCGAGCAGGAACTGGTCGCCGAGCAGGCGCCCGCCGACGAGGGAGGCGCCGACCCCGAGGGCGACGAAGACGGCGGTGAAGCCGGCGACGAAGGGCAGGCTGGAAAGCACGACGCGCCTGGCCGTGCCGGGCTGTCCCAGCCGGTCGGCATCGACCGCGGAGACGGCGGAGAGGTAGCCGGGCACGAGCGGGAGCACGCAGGGCGCCAGGAACGAGAGGAGGCCGGCGAGGAACGCGACGGGAAGCGAGGTCGCGCTCACCTCAGCCCTCGAACCGGGCCAGCTCCTCGTCGACCCGGCGCTCGAGCTCGGGCGCGAGCGGCGGCTCGGGCTCGAGCGGCCCCCGCCGCCGGCTCCAGGCCCGGACGAGGAGGATCGCGGCGATCCCGCCCCCGGCGAGCGCCGCGAGCGGGAGGAGCCAGGCGAGCAGCCCGAACCCTCCCTCCGGCGGCCTCGCGAGCACGCCGGGGCCGAACTCGGCGACGAGCGCGTCCTTGATCTCCTGCTCGCTGTCACCGGCTGCGATCCGCTCCCGGATGAACGCCTTCATCCGCTCGGCCACCGGGGCGTTCGACTGGTCGAGGGTCGTCTCGCAGACCGGGCAGACCAGCTCCGCCTCGAGCTCGGCGGCGCTGGGAGGGCTGGCTGCAGCCGCCCCGAGCGCGAGCGCGGCCGGGAGGAGCAGGGCAACGAGCAGGACGCGCCTCATCGTCCGAGCGCGCGCTCGAGCGCAGCGCGCAGGCGCATGCGATCCGGGTCCGTGTCGATGGCGCCGATGAAGGCCTCGACCACCCTCCCGTCGGGGTCGAGGACGAAGGTCTCCGGGAAGCCGGTCACCCCGTAGGCGGAGAGCGTGTCGCCGGGACCGTCGTAGACGATCGGGAAGGTGAGGCCGTAGCGGCGCATGAACGCGCGGGCGTCGCGGCGGAAGTCCTTGGCGTCCAGGCCCACGACCACCACCCCTCGCTCGCGGTGTTCGCGCCAGATCCGCTCCAGGTAGGGCGCCTCCTCCTTGCAGGGGATGCACCAAGACGCCCAGAAGTTGAGGACGACGACCTGTCCGCGCAGCGACTCGAGCCGCAGCTCCCCCTCGCGGTCGAGCCGTTCCAGGGTGAAGTCGGGAGCGCGCGGGCGCTCACCGCGCGCAGCGGCCGCCGCCAGGTCTCCGCCCTCGCTCCGCACGAGCGACCAGGCGAGCAGCACGAGGAGGAGGACGACGAGGCCGATCGCAACCCCTTGGCCGACGAGCCTCGCCCGGCGCGCCACGGCTACCTGGCGACGATGAAGACCGGCGTGCCGATCTTCACCCGCTGGAAGAGCCACTCGGCCTCCGGGATCTTCATCCGGATGCACCCGTGCGAGGCGGAGTAGCCGATCGAGGCTGCGTCGGGGGTCCCGTGGATCCCGACGTAGGGAGCCGAGAGCCCCATCCAGCGCGTCCCCAGCGGGTTACCGGGCCCCGGCGGCACGGGCTCCTGGCCGCGGGCCCAGCTCGAGGGCGGCGGGTACCACCAGGGGTCGCGCTGCTTGGTCACGATCTCGAACCGTCCGAGCGGGGTCGGGAACGAGGGCTGGCCGGTCGCGACCCGGAACCAGCGCACGAGCTTCGCCCCCTGGAAGAGGAGCAGCCGCTTCGACTCGCGCAGGATCACGACCACCTGCCCGAGGCTCGCGGTCGTCACCTTCGGGCGCAGGGTCGCGAAGGCGAGCCGGATGGGCGTGCGCGTGTTCTGCTTCAGGGCGTACCGGATCTCGCGCGCGCCGGCCAAGCGGAGCAGCCGCCGGCCCTCCCGCGAGGGGATCGCGTGCGGACGCACGCCGTCCAGGACGAGCCTCGCATCGACCGGCTCGCGGTCGAGCCGCCGCGCCAAGCGCTCGACGTAGGCGCGGATGCGCGTCCGCGAGACCTCGACCTCGAGCGGCAGCACCGCCCCCGGCCGCGCGCTGCGAGCCCGCCGGAGCGCCTTCTCGAACCTCGCCCGCGCGCGCAGCTCGCGAGGGGCGAGCCGGATCCGCACGCCGTCGTCGGCGACGAGCAGGAGCGGCCGCTCGTACGCGCGGCGCAGCACCTCAAGGGCGCGGGCAGGCAGCAGCCCGCCCACGGAGACCCCTCCCACCGTCACCCCGAAGGCGATCGGCGCCGGCTGCGAGGGCGGAGGGGGCGGCGACTCGGGAGGCGGTGGCTCCGTCGGAGGTGGCTCGGTGGTCGCGGTCTCGGTCGGGCCCGTGTCCGCGCCCGCGGTCGCCGCGAGCCCGAAGGCGGCCGCGAAGCCGACGAGGGCGCAGGCGGCGAGCAGGCCGGCGGCGATCGCACGTGCGCTCGTCCTCACGCCCTCAGTGTAGAGCCGAAGATCGCCGGGTCGTTCGTGATCACGGCGTCGACACCCGCTGCCTCGACCCGCGCCAGCTCCTCCGGCTCGTCCACCGTCCAGGCGAGGACGGCGGCCCCGCGCGCGTGCGCGCGGCGGACGGCGGCGGCGCTCACGACCGCGTGGTGGAGCGCCAGGTCGCGGGCGCGCGCGGCGGCGAGGAGCGGGCCGACGAGCGCGGGCAGGACCGCGCGTAGGGCGAGCAGGCCGGGCCCGGCGAGCCGCCCGCGGTCGTCGAGGCCGAGCAGCGAGCGCGGAAAGGTGAGCGCCGTCCGCAGGCCTGGCTCGCCCTGCCTGAGCGCCCTCAGGGCGCCGAGGTGGAACGAGCTGACGAGCGCCCGCTCGCGCAGGCCGAAGCGGCGGACGAGCTCGGCGACGCGCAGCGCCGCCCTCGGGCTCTTCAGATCGACCTGGAGCCCGGTCTCCGTCGCCTCCTCGGCGAAGAAGGCGAGCGCCTCCTCGAGCGTGAGCGGCGCCGGCCCCGCCTCCTGACGGGAGTGGGCGACCACGAGCTGCCCGCCTGGAAGCGCGAGCACGTCGAGCTCGATCAGGTCGACGCCCGCCTCGAGCGCCGCCCGGAAGGAGCGCAGCGTGTTCTCCGGCGCGAGCGCAGCCGCGCCGCGATGGCCGATCCGGAGCGGCCGGCCCTCCCGGCGCTCGAGCGCGATCACGGCCTCGTGGGGAGGAAGTCTTCCTCCAGCCGGCCGCCCTCGACGGCGAAGGAGACGATCATCCGGTCCGTGACCCACTCGACCGGCGCGCGGTCGTCGGTCCAGGGCCGGCTCGAGGGAGGGAGCGGGCGGGCATCGCGGGCGAGCAGCTCCCGCAGCGGCGCGAGCGCCGCCGGGCCCGCGCGCAGCCGGCGCGCGCGCTCGCGGGCCGACAGCGGCTCCGTCAGCCCGAGCACGATCGTGTTGAAGCGGAGCGCGGGCCACTCGAGAACCTGCGGCAGCTCGGCCGCGAGCGTCCCTCCGATCGCGCGCACGAGCCGCTTGTCGCCGGGAACGGCCGCGACGTTGAGCGCGACGAGCCCTCCCGGCGCGAGGTGCTCGCGCACGAGCCGGAAGAACTCCCGCGTGGCGAGGTAGAAGGGCACGTAGGGCTGGTGGTAGGCGTCGACCACGATCAGGTCGTAGCGCTCGTCGCTCGCCCGCAGGAAGGGCCGGGCATCCGCGTCGTGCACGGTCAGGCGCGGGTTGTCTGCGAGCCCGAAGTAGCGGCGGCCGACGCGGCTCACCGCGGGGTCGATCTCGACCCCGTCCACCCGCGCCCGCGGGTAGAAGACACCGAGCGCGCGCGCCGTCGTGCCGGCGGCGTTGCCCAGGATCGCGACCCGCTCGAGGGGCCGGCCGAGCAGCGGCGGGAGCGCGAGGAAGGCGTCCCAGACCCCGCCCGTCAGCACCGAGTCGGGCCGCCAGACCGAGTGCACGGCGACGCCCTCGTTCAGGTACAGGAGCCGCCGCCCGTCCGGGCGCTGCACGACCTGGATGTACTGCTGGTAGGAGGTCTCCTCGTGCAGGAGCCCCGCCTGCGCCTTGACCGCGCCGGGCGGGAGGGCGACGAGCGCGGCGAGCGCGGCCGCGACGACGAGGTAGCGCGCGCCGAGCAGGAAGCAGGCCGAGAGCGCGAGCAGCGCGGCCACGACGAGGAAGGTGCGCTGGGTGCCGATCCAGGGGATGAGGACGAGAGCTGGGAGGAAGGTGCCGAGCAGCGAGCCGGCGGTCGAGAGGGCGTACAGGCGGCCTGCGACCGCGCCCGCGGTCTCGACGCTCGCGACGGCGAGCCGGATCGCGAACGGCGCGACCATCCCGAGCAGCACGACCGGCGGGGCGAAGAGGAGGAGGACGGCGAGGAAGCTCCCGATCACCGCCCCGGCCGAGGCCTCGTCCAGCCCTTCGACGGTCAGGTCGAGGAAGGGGCGGGCGACGAAGGGGATGGTGGCCACGCTCAGCGCCGCCGCGAGCACGATGAACCCGAGCAGAGCCGGCTGGGGGCGCCGGTCGGCGAGACGCCCGCCCAGCCAGTAGCCGAGCGCGAGGGCGGCCAGGACGATCCCGATCAGGTTCGCCCAGACGATGGTCGAGGAGCCGAAGTACGGCGCGAGCAGCCGCGAGGCGCTGATCTCGGTGGCGAGCGCCCCGATGCCGGCACCGAAGACGAGCGCCCCGAGCGCGAGGCGATCGCGCCCCTCCCGCACGGCTACAGTCCGAAGACGCGCTCGATCTCTCCGAGCGTCCTGGCCGCGAGGATCATCGCGATCCCGAGCGCGAAGGCCAGCACGAGCCAGAAGCGGATGCTCGCCCAGCGCAGCTCGCGGACCCGCCGCCGGCGCGCCTCCCGGCGCAGCCGGTGGTAGCGGTATGCCCGGCGAACCGCCTCGGAATCGAGCGGAGGCGCCTCCTCGGCCTCGATCGTGGACCCCGGCTTGACCACGCGGGAAGTGTAGAGCGTGACTCCAGCCGCCAGGAAGCCCATACTCTGCACGCGATGGAAGCGCGCGAGCGAGAGGAGGGGCGCCTGCGCCTGCCGCTGGGGGCCGGAGGGACGCCCGGGCTCGGGGGCCGGCTCACCTTCCTCTTCGGCCTCCTCCTCGCCCTCTCGGCGCTCACCGGGTGGTACACGGGCGAGGGCGAGGGGACGACGGTCTCGGTGCTCGGCTGGCACACGGGGACGCTGGGGAATATCGTCCTCTTCCTCGGCCTCGCGGCCGTCCTCGTCGTCGTGCTCCGCTGGCTCGGGATCGACCTGCCCGCGACCGTGCCCGAGAGCCTGCTCGCGATCGCCCTCGGCTCGCTGGCGACGATCTTCGTGCTCGTCCGCCTCATCTCCATCCCGGACGAGTTCTTCTTCGCCGGCCGGGGGATCGGGATCTGGATCAGCCTCGTGTGCGCGATCGGGCTGATCGTCGCCGGCCTGCTCGAGGCCTCCGAGGAGCTGTAACCCTCCGCTCGCTCAGGGCGCCGTCTCGGTCACGGTGACCGTGACCGTGCGCGTCGGCGGCTGCTGGGCGAGCGGGGTGAGCGTGCGCACCTCGGTCACTGCCGGGCCGGGAGCAGGGCGCTCGTCGAGGGTGCGGCTGACCGCGATCCCGAGCAGGAAGGCGAGCACGAGCGCGGCCGCCAGGAGCAGGACGCGGACGAAGCGGGCGCGCCGGGGACGCGTCGCTCGCCGGCCGCCGCGCTCGAGGAGGGTCACGGCCCGTAGTCCAGCGCGCCGCGCGCGTACAGGTGGAAGGCCGCTCCCGCGACGACGGTGAGCGTGCGCGGCCAGCCCGGGGCCGCCGCCCGCTCGGCGATCGCCTCGCGCGACCAGCTTTCCGCGTCGCGGTAGGCCGCTGCCAGCTCCTGCAGCGTGTACGTGCCGCCGACGCGCTTGCGCAGCTCGTCCGTCAAGACGCCGAGCTGGAGCCGGAGACCCTCGGCGCGCACCGGGTCGCTGGCGTCTTGGAGCAGACGCCGGTAGGCCTCCTCCCACTCGGCCCGGGCGATCTCGACCTCCGCCGTCACCGGGAGGATGCTAGTGGCCGCCGAGGAGATCCTCCGAGCAGCAGCGGGCCGCCGGCCAGCGGGGCTCGAGCTCGGCCAGGATCCGCTCCCCCAGCGCGTAGCCGGGGCGGGCGAGCGCGAAGGCGACGTGCGCGTGCAGGCACTTGAGGTGCCGTGGCGAGCGCGAGCCGCCGATGCCGAGCTCGAGCGAGGCCCCGCCGTCGGCGCCCCGGCGCTCGCCCGCCAGCTCCCGCCGGATGCGCCGCTGCTCGCGGGTCGCCTCCTCGAGCGAGGCGGCCAGCTCCGGGTCCTCCGCGACCCGCCGGCTCCAGCGCTCCACCCCGCCCTCGGCCTCGAGCCGCGAGACCGCCGCCACGAGGTGCGGGCAGGTCAGGTAGTACGTGGTCGGGAACGGCTCCCCGCGCTCGTCGTAGGGCTCCTGCTCGGTGACCGCCGGCCGCCCGAAGGGGCAGCGGACGACGACGCGCCGCAGCGCCCGCGGTGGCCTCCCGAGCTGGCGGGCGACGAGCTCGCGCTCATCCATCCCTGCGCAGGCTACGCTGCGCGCGCCGCCAGTCGGGGATCCCCTTGACGATGAAGAGCTGCTCCCCGGGACGGACGTAGCCGATCCGCCGCGCCTCGCGCTCCGTCGCCTCCAGGCTGGTGGCGTTCGTCAGGCGCAGCTCCAGCCCGGCCCGTGTCGCGCGCAGCGTCTCGATCTCGGCGCGCCGCTCCGCCAGCTCGGTGCGCACCTGCAGGTAGGAGGCGAGGGGACGCGAGTAGAGGTAGGCGGTCACGGCCACGAGCCCGACCAGCCACAGGAGGCGCAGCCGCCGCCGCGAGCGGGGAAGGCGGGCCGGCGTCCGCCGCCTCGTTCCCGCGCCCGCGGTGCCCCGCTCCGGCCTCGCCGCCCTCGTCGCCACGGCGCCGAGCTTCGACGCCGGCGGGCCGCTCCCTGCCGGTCAGGCCGTGTCCACCTTGATCACGTTCGTGGAGCCGGGGATGTTGACCGCGGTGCCGGCGGTGAGCACGACCCGGTCGCCGGAGGCGACGATCCCCGCCCGGCGTGCGGCCTCGATCGAGGTGCGCCAGAGATCCTCCACGTCCCTCGTCTCCGAGATCCGAAGCGGGGTCACCCCCCACTCGATCGCCATGTGCTGGAGCGAGGTGACGACGTGCGTGAGGGCGACGATGGGACGGCGCGGACGCAGGCGCGCCACCGCCGAGGCCGTGCGCCCGGTGAAGGTCGGCACCAGGATCGCCTTCGCCTGCAGCGCCTCGGCGAGGTCGCAGGCCGCGTTCGACATCGCCCTCCCCACGGTCGGCTCCTCCGCCGCCGTCGGCAGCTGGTGCCGGTAGCCGAGGCTCGGCTCCACCGCCCGCGCGATCTCGGCCATCGTCTCGACGGCCTCGACCGGGTAGGCGCCGACCGCGGTCTCCGCAGAGAGCATGACGGCGGAGGTGCCGTCGAGGATCGCGTTCGCGACATCCGAGGCCTCCGCGCGGGTCGGCTCCGGCCGGTGCACCATCGACTCGAGCATCTGCGTGGCCGTGACCGCCGGCTTCGCCCGGTCGAGAGCGGTCAGGATGATCCGCTTCTGGAGGAGCGGCACCTCCGCGGCGCCGACCTCGACCCCGAGGTCGCCCCGGGCGATCATGACCGCATCCGCCTCGTCGACGATCTCCTCGAGCGCGGCCACCGCCTCCTTCAGCTCGATCTTCGCGATCACCCACGCCTGCGACCCCGCCTCCTCCAGCTTCGCCCGCAGGGCGGCGACGTCGGCGCGGGAGCGGACGAACGACTGCGCCACGTAGTCGACGCCCAGGTCGAGCGCCAGCTCGAGGTCGGCGAGGTCCTTCTCGGTCAGCGAGGGGACGGGCAGCGGCACCCCGGGGACGTTGACGCCCTTGTGCGGCAGGACCACCCCGCCGGTGACGACACGACAGAGGGCGCGGGCGCCTCGGCGCTCGACGCGCTCGACGCGCAGCCGGACGAGCCCGTCGTCGATCAGGACGTCGTGGCCGGGCTCGAGCACCGAGCCGAGCACCTCCGGGGCGACGGGCAGGTCGCCCGCGCGCGCATCCCCCGCGCCCGCCACCGCGACCGTCTCGCCGACCTCGAGGACGACCGGGCCCGGGAGGTCGCCGATCCGGAGCTTGGGCCCCTGCAGGTCGGCGATCAGGGCAAGCGGCCGCCCAGCGGCCGCCTGCGCGTCGCGCACGCGGCGGGCGCTCTCGGCGTGCTCGTCGCCCGTACCGTGCGAGAAGTTGAGCCGCGCGCCGTCCATCCCCGCCTCGATCAGGCGGGCGAGGGTCTCCGGCGCCGAGGAGGCGGGGCCGATCGTGGCCACGATCTTCGTCCGGCGGTCGAGCACGAGCATCGCCGCCAGGCTACCGCTCAGGGCCGGAAGCGGGGGAAGGCCGCCCAGCCCGGGTAGCGCGCGGCCGCGCCCAGCTCCTCCTCGATCCGCAGAAGCTGGTTCGGCGCGGGGCACCGGAGGGTTCCCCCGCGGGCCCCCTCCCGCTCAGGGCCGGAAGCGGGGGAAGGCCGCCCAGCCCGGGTAGCGCGCGGCCGCGCCCAGCTCCTCCTCGATCCGCAGAAGCTGGTTGTACTTGGCGACCCGGTCCGAGCGCGACGGCGCGCCCGTCTTGATCTGGCCCGCGTTCACCGCGACCGCCAAGTCGGCGATGGTCGTGTCCTCGGTCTCGCCGGAGCGGTGCGAGATCACGGTCGCGAAGCCGGCCGTGCGGGCAAGCGCGATCGTCTCCAGCGTCTCGGTCAGGGTCCCGATCTGGTTCACCTTGACCAGGATCGCGTTGCCCGCTTTCTCCTCGATCCCCCGCCGGAGGAACTCGGCGTTCGTCACGAACAGGTCGTCGCCGACGAGCTGGAGGCGGTCGCCCAGTCGGCGGGTCAGCTCCTGCCAGTCGGTCCAGGCGTTCTCGTCCAGCCCGTCCTCGACCGAGACGAGCGGGTAGCGCTCGGCGAGCGAGGCGTAGAGGTCGATCAGCCCCGCCGCGTCGAGCCGGCGGCCCTCGCCGGAGAGCTCGTAGACGCCGCCCCGGAAGACCTCGCTCGCCGCCGGGTCGAGCGCCAGCGCCACCCGCTCGCGGTGCCCGGCGCGCTCGGCCGCCTCCAGGATCACCTCGATCGCCCGCTCCGTCGAGCCGAGGTCGGGAGCGAACCCGCCCTCGTCCCCGACCCCGGTCGCGAGGCCCCGCTCGTGCAGGACGGCCTTCAGGTGGTGGAAGACCTCGGCACCGATGCGGAGCGCCTCGGCGAACGTCTCCGCGCCCGCCGGCACGAGCATGAACTCCTGCAGGTCGAGCCGGTTCTGGGCATGCGCGCCCCCGTTGATCACGTTCATCAGCGGCACCGGCAGCGTGCGCGCCTCCTCGCCCCCGAGCCAGCGGAAGAGCGAGACCCCCGCCTCGGCGGCGGCCGCCCTGGCCACCGCGAGCGAGCAGCCGAGGATCGCGTTCGCGCCTAGGCGGCTCTTCGTCGGCGTCCCGTCCAGCTCGACGAGGACGCGGTCGACCTCGCGCTGGTCGCCGGCCTCGAGCCCGGTCAGCGCCGCCGCGATCTCTCCCCGGACGTTCGCGACCGCGCGCAGGACGCCCCGGCCCAGGTACGCGCCCGGATCGCCGTCTCGCAGCTCGACCGCCTCGTGCTCGCCGGTCGAGGCCCCCGAGGGCACCGCGGCGCGGCCGAAGGCGCCGGAGGCGAGCCAGACGTCCACCTCCACGGTCGGGTTCCCGCGCGAGTCGAGGATCTGCCGCCCGTGCACCCGGGCGATCGCGCTCACGGACGCTCCCCCTTCGAGCGCTCGTAGTAGGCGTCCTGGCCCTCGAGGCCGAGGGTCCGCCAGTCCTCGCCCCGCTCGGCGGCCAGCTCGGCCGCGCGCTCCACGCGCTCGACGAAGCGGCCGGCGGCCGCACGCAGGGCCAGCTCCGGGTCGACCTGGAGCTTGCGGGCGACGTTGACGGCCGCGAAGAGGAGATCCCCCACCTCGTGGACGAGCACCGGATCGGGCTCGGTCTCGGGCGCCGGCTCGCCCGCACGCGCGATGCCCGCGCGCAGCTCGCCGAGCTCCTCCTCGACCTTCTTCAGCGGGCCGGCCAGGTCGGGCCAGTCGAAGCCGGCGGCCGCGGCCCGCCGCTGCACCTTGCGTGCGAAAAGGAGCGCCGGCAGCGTCTCCGGGAGGTCGTGGAAGATGCCCTCCCGGCCCTCGTGGGCAAGCTTGAGTCGCTCCCACTGCAGGCGCACGGCGCCCGCCGTGGGAAGCTCCTCCTGCCCGAACACGTGCGGGTGCCGCGCGACGAGCTTCGCGTGGACCGCCCTCGCCACCGCCTCCAGGCCTCCGAGACCCTTCTCCTCGAGCAGCAGCGAGAGGAAGAAGGCCTGGAAGAGGAGGTCGCCCAGCTCGTCCCGGAGAGCGTCGTCGTCGCCCGCGAGCGCCGCGTCCGCGACCTCGTAGGCCTCCTCGACCGTGTGCGGGACGATCGTGCGCGCCGTCTGCACGCGGTCCCAGGGGCAGTCCCGGCGGAGCCGCCGCGTCAGCTCCTGGAGGTCGAGCAGCGCCTCCGCGAGGGACATGGAGCGGACCCTACTGGGTCGCGGTCGTGGTCGTGTCCGGGAGCTCGGGCGGCTCGAAGCCGGTCGCGTAGCGGACCTTGCCCTCGTAGTCGCGGCGCAGCTTCTCCACCCAGGCGGTCATCGCCTCGGTGCGCTTCTGCTGCAGGAGGGTGGCCTTGATCGAGTCGCGGACCTCCGCGAGCGGGGTCGTCTTCGCCTTGCGGACGGGCGAGAGCGCCTCGATCAGGTGGTAGCCGTACTGCGTCTTCACGGGACGGGAGACGACACCGACCTTCAGCTCGAACGCGGCCTGGTCGAACTCCGGCACCGTCTCGCCGCGGCGGATGGTCAGCCTGCCGCCCGAGTCCTTGCTCCCGGGGTCGTCGGACACCTCCTTCGCCAGCGCGGCGAAGTCGGCGCCGGCCCGGAGCCGGGCGTAGACGCGCTCGGCCTCGGCCTTGCTGCGGGCGTAGTCGACCTGCCCGTCCGAGCCCTTCTCGGCGATCAGGATGTGGCGGACGTCGCGCGACTCGGGCGTTCGGTACTGGGACTGGTTCTCCGTGTAGTAGGCGAGGATCTCCTGCTCGGTCACGGTGACGTCCTTCGTCACCGCCTCGAAGATCTTCTGGGAGAGGGCGGTCACCCGCAGCGTCTTGCGGAACAGCTCCTCCGTCAACCCCTGCTCGCGGAGCGCCTGCTCGAGCTTCTTGCGGTCGCCGTCGAAGGGCGCGCGCTTCACGTACTCGGCGAGCTGCGCGTCCACGTCCTGCTCGGTCACGGTCACCCCGAGCTCCTTCGCCGCCTGCTCGAGCTCCTCGCGCTGGACGAGGTAGGCGACGTACTGCGCCTGGATCGACTGGTACTCGGGAGTGCCGGCCTTGGGGAAGTCCCGCTTCTGCGCCTGGTAGGCCTTCTTGGCGACCGCGATCAGCTCGTCCAGCTCCGCCTTCGCGATCTCGGTGCCGGCGACCACCGCCACCGCCCCCTCCGGGACGCCTCCGCCTCCGCCTCCACAGGCGGCGGCGCCCAGCGCGAGCGAGGCTCCGAGAGCGGCGAGAGCAAGGCGGTTGGGCTTCATCCAGGCACTCCCTTATAGCCGAGGAGGTGTTAGGCAGGCGTTGCGATCCCTTCGCGGGACCGTCCGCGGCGGTTCGTCCGCGCACGTCGGGCCATCGCTCATGCCGCCGCGCGCGCCTCGACGATAGCATCGGGGAGCGCCAGGGCCTCCTCGAGCGTCGCCACGCGGAGCGTGACCTCGCGCCGCGAGGTCGAGTAGATCGCCGTCGGCCGGGCCGCGCGCAGCGCGCGCACCTCGCCCGAGCCGAGCGCGAGCGGCCCCACGCTGGCCCGCCCGTCGCGGTAGACGAGGTAGTCGGCCCCCAGGCGGGCGAGCTTCAGCTTCGCCTCCTGGAGGGCGAACAGGTTGGCGACCGGCTCCGGCAGCGGCCCGTACCGGTCCTCGGTCGCGGCGCGCAGCTCGCCCAGCTCGTCCTCGTCCTCGGTCAGCGCGATCCGGCGGTGGAGGTCGATCTTGAGCGCCTCCACGGCCACGTACGAGGCCGGGACGTAGGCGTCCACGCGCGCCTCCACCCGCACCGGGCGCACGGCCACGCGTCGCTCGCCGGCGAGCTCGGCCACCGCCTCGTTCAGCAGCTCGACGTACAGCTCGAAGCCGAGGGCGGCAACGTGGCCGGACTGCTCCGGGCCGAGCAGGTCGCCGGCGCCGCGCAGCTCCAGGTCGCGCATCGCGATGCGGAAGCCTGCGCCCAGCTCGGTGTGGTCGGCGAGCGTCGCCAGGCGGGCCCTCGCCTCGGGGCTGAGCTCGGCGGCGGACGGGTAGAGGAGGTAGGCGTGCGCGAGGGCGTCCGAGCGGCCCACCCGCCCCCGGATCTGGTACAGCTGGGCCAGCCCGAGCAGGTCCGCGCGCTCGACGACGAGCGTGTTCGCCTGCGGAATGTCCAGCCCGGACTCGATGATCGTGGTCGAGACGAGGACGTCCGCGTCGCCGGCGAGGAAGGCGTGCATCCGCTCCTCCAGCTCTCGCTCGGCCATCTGCCCGTGCGCGACGAGGAAGCGCAGCTCCGGGCAGAGCTGCTCGAGCTTCGCCGCCGCCTCGTCGATCGTCTCCACCCGGTTGTGGAGGTAGAAGGATTGCCCCCCGCGCGCGTGCTCCCGCTCGAGGGCCGACTTGACCAGCTCGTCGTCGTACTCGCCGACGGTCGTTCGGATCGGCCGCCGGCCCTCGGGCGGCGTCTCGATCAGCGAGATGTCGCGGAGCCCGGAGAGCGACATGTGCAGCGTGCGCGGGATCGGGGTCGCCGAGAGGGCGAGCACGTGCACCTCCAGCCGCAGCGCCCGCAGGAGCTCCTTCTGCGCCACCCCGAAGCGCTGCTCCTCGTCCAGCACGACCAAGCCGAGGTCCTTGGGGATGACGTCGCGGGAGAGGATCCGGTGCGTCCCGACCAGCACCTCCACCTTCCCGGCGGCGAAGTCGGACAGGATCCTGCGGTTCTCGGCGGGCGTGCGGAAGCGCGACACCATCTCCACCCGCACGGGGAAGTCCCGGTAGCGCTCCCGGAACGTGTTCCAGTGCTGCTCGGCGAGGATCGTGGTCGGGCAGAGCACGAGCGTCTGCTTACCGTTGACGGCGGCCGCGAAGGCGGCGCGGACGGCCACCTCGGTCTTGCCGAAGCCGACGTCGCCGCAGACGAGCCGGTCCATCGGGCGCCCCCGCTCGAGGTCCTCCTCGACCGCCTCGATCGCCCGGCGCTGGTCCTCCGTCTCCCGGTAGGGGAAGGACGCCTCCAGCCGCTCGAGCCAGTCGCTGGAGAGGTCGAGCGCGAGCCCGGGCGCCTGCTGGCGCTGCGCGTACAGGGCGAGCAGCTCCCCGGCCAGCTCGCGCACGGAGGTGCGGGCGCGGCTCTTCAGGTTCTGCCAGGCCTTGCCGCCCAGCTTCGAGAGCGCCGGCGGGCGGGCGTCCGCGCCGACGTAGCGGCTCACCTTGGCGAGCTGCTCGTGCGGGACGTAGAGGCGGTCCTCGCCGCGGAAGGCGAGGTGCAGGTAGTCGCGGGTGACGCCGGCGACCTCCTTCGTCTCGAAGCCGAGCAGTCGCCCGATCCCGTGGTCCTCGTGGACGACGTAGTCGCCGGTGCGCAGGTCGGCGAACGACTGCAGCGCGCGGCCGAGCCGGGCATCCGCGCGGGGCGGGCGCTTGCGGAAGACCTGCGTGTCGGGGAGGAGCGCCAGCCCCAGCTCGCGCCAGACGAACCCGCGCCGCGCGGGCGTGACGACGAAGCGGAGCACCGGCTCCGCCGGGAGCGGCGCGCCCTCCTCGTCCAGCTCGGCCTCGACCCGCCGCAGCAACCGCTGCGCCCGCTGCGCCTCGCCGCGGTGCGGGAAGGCGACGAGCACGCGCCGGCCTTGGCGGAGGAGCCCCTGCAGCTCCTTCTCCGCCTCGGCGAGGCCGCGGGCGGCCAAGGCCGGCCGCTGGGCCTCGAAGGCGTGGTGCTGGGCGCGCGGGAAGGGATCGAGCTCGGCGGCGCCGGCGAGCGGCACGGGCTCGAGGCCCTCCTCCTCCCAGACCGCTCGCACCTCGTCGGGCTGCCAGACGAGATCGGGCGGCCGCTCGAGCGGCGGCACGAGATCGGCGGGGAGCTGCGCCGCGTCGCCCCCGGCCGCGGCCCCGTCCTCCCCCCACCTGCGCTCGGCGGCTGGGTACACGACGGCCTCGCCGAGGGGACGCAGCGCGCGCTGGGTGAAGGGCGAGAACGCACGAATCTGCTCGATCTCGTCCCCGAAGAGCTCGATCCGGAGCGGTTCCCGCCCGGTGCTCGGGAAGACGTCGACCAGCCCGCCGCGGACCGCGATCTGCCCGCGTTCCTCGACCCGCTCGACCCGCTCGTACCCAGCCGCCACGAGCGCCCCCACGAGCGCGTCGAGCCCGGGCTCGTCGCCGAGCGCGATCCGCACCGGCCGCGCGCGGGCTTCCTCCGGCGGCATGCCCTCGGCGAGGGCGCGCGCCGAGGCGCAGACGAGACCGCCGGCGGCGAGCACGGCGAGGGCACGCGCCCGCTCGCCGACGAGGTGCGCCGGAGGCTCGAGCCCGGAGCCGAGCCGGACGCCGCGGCTCGGGAAGAGCGCAACGCGGGCGGGATCGAGGTACCAGCCGGCAGCCTCGGCGGCGTCGCGCGCGTCGGCGTCCTCCGGCAGGAGGCAGACGAGCGCGCGTCCCAGCGCCCCGTGCAGGGCGGCGAGCAGGAGAGGGAGCGCCGGCTCCGAGACGCGCGCCGGGGCCGGGAAGGCGTCGAGGAACGCGCGGAAGCGCTCGCTTCCGGCGAGCGCGCCGACGAGGACGTGCAGCGGAGATCGAGTCTGGTCCATGCCTCTGGCGGGAACGGCGTCCCGCGGGGCCATCGTAGACGGCCGCAGACCGGGCGCCGCGCTCAGTTGAAACGCCGCTGCGCCGCCTCGAGACCCTCGGCGAGGATCGCCTCCACGGCGTCCGCGGCGCGGGCGACGAGCGCGTCCACGTCGTCCTCCGGCTCGAACGGCGAGAGCACGTAGTCGGCGACATCGCGCGGGTCGCCCCGGCCCGGGCGGCCGACCCCGATCCGCAGACGCAGGAACTCCCTGCTCCCCAGCGCCTGCGCGATCGAGCGCAGCCCGTTGTGCCCGGCGAGGCCACCGCCCCGGCGGGCCTGGAGCCTGCCCACCTCGAGATCGACGTCGTCGTGGACGACCAGCACGCGCTCGGGCGGGAGCCGGTAGAAGCGCGCCGCCGCGGCGATCGAGCGCCCGGACTCGTTCATGTACGTCTCCGGCTCGAGCAGCGCGACCCGGCGACCGGCCAGGCGCGTCTCGGCGAGCCGGCCGCTGAACTTGCCCCGGAAGCGGGCCCCGTGCCGCCGGGCAAGCTCGTCCACCACCATCCAGCCCGCGTTGTGGCGATCGCGCTCGTGCTCGCGACCCGGGTTGCCGAGCCCGGCGACGAGCAGGTCGAGCGTCGAGGCATCCTCGCCTCGACGGCGCAGCCGCATTTACGCCTCGGCGGACGCCTCGGGCGACTCGGCCTCGGGCGCCTCGGCCTCGGGCGCGCCCTCCGCCGCCTCCAGCTCGGCTTCTGCCGCCTCGACCTCGACCTCGACGAGGCCGCGAGGCGCCGAGACGGTGGCGATCACGGTCTCGTGCGGATCGTCCAGGAAGGTGACCCCGGGCGGCGGCGAGACGTCCTCGAGGCGCAGCACGTCGCCGACCTCCATCCCGCCCAGGTCGACCTCGAGGTGCTCGGGGATGTCCGCCGGGAGGGCCTCCACGTTCAGCTCGCGCGTGATCTGGGAGAGGACGCCGCCGGCCTTGATGCCCGGCGACTCCCCGACCAGGTGGACGGTCACCGTCGCGTGGATCGGCTGGTCGAGCCGGACCTCGCGCAGGTCGATGTGCGCGAGCGTCCCGCGCACGGGATCCTGCTGGTAGTCGGCGAGCACGGACGGGTGCGCGGTCTTCTGCCCCTCGACGACGACGTCGAGGATGGCGTGCGTCCCGGAGGGCCCGGTCAGGGCCGCGCGCAGGTCGCGCTCGGGGACGACGATCGGCCGCGCGCGCCCCTTCCCGTACAGGACGCCGGGGACGAGTCCCTGGGCGCGCAGCCGCCGGGCGCGGCGGGAGCCGAGCTCCGTGCGTTCCCTCACGATGAGGGGGATCCTGTCTCCGGACACGGGGGCCGATTGTAGCCGAGGTCTCCCGGCCGCCTCCGGCAGGGCCGCGAGCCAGCTACCCAGCGGGTGCTAGAAGAGCTGGTTCTCGCCGGCGAAGATGGCGGAGACGGAGTCGTCCGTGAAGACGTTGCGGATCGTGTCGGCGAGGATGCCGGCGACGGTCAGCACCTCGACGTTGTCCGGCTTCGTCAGCGGGTCGATGGGGACGGTGTCGGTCACGATCAGCCGGTCGATCTCGCTCGCGGCGATCCGCTCCAGCGCGGGGCCGTTGAAGAGCCCGTGCGTCGCACAGGCGTAGACCTTGATCGCGCCCGCCTCCTTGAGCGCGGTCGCCCCGGCGACCAGGGTGCCGGCCGTGTCCACGATGTCGTCGATCATGACCGCGACCTTGCCGGCGACGTCACCGATCACGGTCGTGACCAGGGCCACCTGCTGCTCGGGCCGCTCCTTGTTCAGGACGACCAGGTCGCCGCCGACCATCTCCGCGAACTTGCCCGCGAGCTTCGTCCGGCCGGTGTCCGGGGAGACGACCGCGAGCGGCTCCTTCAGGTTGAGGTCGCGCACGTACTGGGCGAAGAGCGGGACCGCGGTCATGTGGTCGACCGGGATGTTGAAGAAGCCCTGCGCCTGCCCGGCGTGCAGATCCATGGTCAGCACGCGGTCCGTGCCTGCCACCTGGAGCAGGTCGGCGACGAGCCGCGCCGTGATCGGCTCGCGCGGACGCGACTTCTTGTCCTGGCGCGAGTAGAAGTACCAGGGGACGACGGCCGTGATCCGCCGCGCGGAGGCGAGCCGCGCCGCGTTGATCATGATCAAGAGCTCCATCAGGTGCCGGTCGATCGGATCGCAGGCCGTCTGGACGATGAACATGTCCGCGCCGCGCACCGACTCCTCGTAGCGGCAGTACGTCTCCCCGTTGGCGAAGGTCTTCAGCTTCACGCGCCCCAGCTCGAGGCCCAGGTTCTCGGCGATGCGCTGGGCGAGATCGGGGTTCGAGCGGCCGGAGAAGAGCATGAGCCGCTTCTGAGGCGAGAGCGCGAGCGCCCGGCCCACCTGGAGGCCCGGCTGCGGCGTCATCGCCTCCAGCCCGGGCAGCGTCTGCTCAACCGTCCCGCTTTCCACCTCGTCCTTCCTTGTTCTCCTGGCGGGCGCGGGCGATCGCCAGCGCGCCCGGAGGGACATCCTCGGTGATGACGGAGCCGGCTGCGATCCATGCGTCGTCGCCGATCGTGACGGGGGCGACGAACGCATTGTCGACACCGGTCCTGACGTTGCTCCCGATCACCGTCCGCTCCTTGCGCCCCGTGGCGTGGTCGAGGTTGGCTGTGATGTTCCCTGCGCCCACGTTCGTGTCCGGGCCGACGTCGGCGTCGCCGAGGTAGGAGAGGTGCGGGACCTTCGTCCGCTCCCCGATCCGGGAGTTCTTGATCTCGACGAACGTGCCCGCCTTCGCTCCGGCCTCGAGCACCGTGCCCGGACGAAGGTAACAGAACGGCCCCACCCGGGCGCCGGCACCGACCTCGGCGTCGACGAGCACCGCATGCGGCCCGACCTCCGCTCCGGCGGCGACCCGCGAGGCGCCGCGGATGACCGTGAAGGGCTGGATCACCGCGTCCGCCTCCAGCACCGCGTCGGCGTCGATCCACGTCGTCGCCGGATCGACGATGGTCACCCCGGCCAGCATGTGCGCGCGGTTGATGCGGTCACGGAGGCCGGCCGCGGCCTCCGCCAGCTCTGCACGGTTGTTCACACCCTCCACCTCCTCCGGGTGGGGAGCCGCGTACACGGCCACCCGCCGGCCCTCCTCGACGAGGAGCGAGATCGTGTCCGTGAGGTACAGCTCTCCCTGTGCGTTGTGGGGCGTAAGCCGGTCGAGCAGCGGCCAGAGCACGGCGGCCTCGAAGACGTAGATGGAGGAGTTCACCTCCCCGACCTCGAGCTGCTCCGGGGTCGCGTCGGCGGCCTCCACGATCGCCGCCAGCCCCCCGTCGCTCTCCCGGAGCACCCGCCCGTACTGTCGCGGGTCGGCGGGGACGAAGGAGAGGACGGTCGCGGCGGCGCCCTCCCGGCGGTGCGTCTCGAGCAGCTCGCGCAGGAGCTCCGAGGTCAGGCGCGGCGTGTCGCCGGAGAGGACGAGCACGTCCTCGGCGCGTCCCTCGAGCGCAGCGCGCGCGCTGCGGACGGCGTCGCCCGTCCCGCGCGGCTCGGCCTGGATCGCGACCTCGACCCCGGCGAAGGCCCCGGCCGTGGCCGGCGAGGCGACGACGACGAGCGGCGCCGCCCCCAGCTCGCGCGCCGCCGCGAGCACCCAGTCGACCAGGCGCCGCCCGAGGAGAGGGTGCAGGTGCTTCGGCAGCTCCGAGCGCATGCGCGTGCCCAGGCCTGCGGCCAGGACGACCGCGCCGAGCGTCCGCTCGCCTCTCGTCGGCATTGTGGCTGGGGCGCCAGGATTCGAACCTGGGATCACGGGACCAAAACCCG
>Ga0073934_10004263_pt1 | contig 24207 bp, 24 predicted proteins | sample LarsenN4metaG_FD_76834 | JGI IMG/M metagenome (GOLD analysis project Ga0073934, IMG submission 76834) | Hot spring sediment bacterial and archeal communities from British Columbia, Canada, to study Microbial Dark Matter (Phase II) - Larsen... ... | reverse complement strand
ACGGCATGATCGAGCCGTTCGTCGAGGCGCAGCGGCGCGAGGGCTGCATCAGCTACGGCCTGTCGAGCTACGGCTATGACGCCCGCGTCGCCGACGAGTTCAAGATCTTCACCAATGTCGATTCGGCGATCGTCGACCCCAAGGATTTCGCCGCCAACAGCTTCGTCGACCGCCAGACCAACGTCTGCGTCATCCCGCCCAACAGCTTCGCGCTGGCCCGCACCGTCGAATATTTCCGGATTCCCCGGGACGTGCTGGTCATCTGCCTCGGCAAATCGACCTATGCGCGCTGCGGGATCATCGTCAACGTGACGCCGCTGGAGCCCGGCTGGGAGGGCCATGTGACGCTGGAATTTTCCAACACGACCCCGCTTCCGGCCAAGATCTACGCCAACGAAGGCGCCTGCCAGTTCCTGTTCCTCAAGGGCAATGAGCCCTGCGAGACCAGCTATGCCGACCGCGCCGGCAAATATATGGGGCAGAAGGGCGTCACCCTTCCTAAGCTGTGACCCTCGAGGAGGCCAAGGCGCTCGACGCCGCTGACTCCCTGGCCTTTGCGCGCGAAAGGTTCCGGCTCCCGGAAGGGGTGATCTACCTCGACGGCAACAGCCTCGGAGCCCTGCCCGTCGCTACGCCCGGCGCGCTTGAGCGGGTGGCGAGCGAGGAATGGGGCGGCAGCCTCATCACCAGCTGGAACAAGCATGGCTGGATCGACGCCCCGCAGCGGATCGCCGCGAGCCTGGCGCCGCTGCTGGGCGCCCAGCGGCATGAGCTCCTGATCGCGGATTCGACCAGCGTCTGCCTGTTCAAGCTGCTTGCCGCCGCGGTCGCCGCGCGGCTCGGCCGGACCACCATCCTCAGCGAGCGCGGGAATTTCCCGACCGACCTTTATGTCGCGCAAGGCCTGGTCGAGCTGATGCCCGGGCTCCGCCTCCGCCTTGTCGAACGGGACGAATTGGTCAACGCCATGGATGACGACACGGCGGTCGTCTTCCTGACCCATGTCGATTTTTGCAGCGGCGAGCGCCATGACATGCACGGCCTGAATGCCGCCGCCCATGCCCAAGGCGCGCTGACGTTATGGGACCTGTGCCACAGCGCCGGCGCCATCGAGCTCGCCCTCAACGCCGACGGCTGCGACCTGGCGGTCGGCTGCGGCTACAAATATCTGAACGGGGGTCCCGGGGCCCCCGCCTTCCTATTCGTGGCCGAGCATCTGCAGGACCAGCTGCGCTCCCCCTTGCCCGGCTGGATGGGCCATGCCGAGCCCTTTGCCTTCGACGGCGACTATCGCCCGGCGCCCGGAATCGCGCGCTTCCTGACCGGCACGCCGTCGATTCTCGCCTTGGCCGCGCTCGAAGCCGGGATCGCGACCTTCGAGGGCATTGCCATGGCGAAGATCGAAGCCAAGTCCGCGGCCCTGATCGACCTGTTTGTCGCCGAGGTGGAAAGCCGCTGCCCCGAATTGCGGCTCGCCGGTCCGCGGGGTGCCGGGCTGCGCGGCAGCCAGGCCGGCTTCATCCACAGGGACGGTTATCCGATCATGCAGGCGCTGATTGCTCGCGGCGTGATCGGCGACTTCCGCGCCCCGGACCTGCTGCGGTTCGGCTTCAGCCCGCTGTACAACCGCTTCGAGGACGCCTGGCGGGCGGCCGCTGCGCTGGCCGAGATCGTCGCCACTCGTGAATGGGACCAGCCCCGGTTCCACGCGCGCCAGAAGGTGACCTGACCGCCCCTAGGCCAATGCCGCGCGGGCACGGGTGATGACGTCGACCCAGTCATGGAAGGCATGGGCGAGCTTGGTGACGATGTCCTTGAGCGGCCCATCCTTGAGGCAACCATCGGCATCGAAACTGTCGTCGCTGACATGGCCCAGATAGGCCTCAGGCTGCTGCATCACCGGCATGTCGAGGAAGACGCAGGACTGGCGCAACTGGTGGTTGGCGAGCGCGCCGCCGATGCCGCCCGGGGAGGCGGTGACGATCGCCGCCGGCTTCTTGGCGAAGACGCTCTTGCCGTAGGGCCGCGAGCCGACGTCGATCGCGTTCTTGAGCACGCCGGGCACGCCGCGGTTATATTCGGGCGTGCAGAACAAGATGCCGTCCACTGCCGCGACCTGCTGCCGGAACTCGACCCATTCGCCCGGCGGGTCGCCGTCGAGGTCCTGGTTGTAGAGCGGCAGGTTGCCGATCTCGATGATCGCGCATTCGAGGTTGTCGCCGCGGATGGCGCACATCGACCGGGCGATCTTGCGGTTGATGCTGTCCTTCCTGAGGCTGCCGACGATGATGCCGATCCGGTAGAGTTGCATGGGACTTCCCCTTCGCATTTGAATCGCGCGGACCGTGGAATGGTTGCCTAGCGCCGTTTGCCTTGGTGGCGGATGTTGGCGGGCCGGCCGCGACGTGGTTCGGGTCGCTTGGCCCGCACCCGGTCACGGCGCGGCCGCGACGAGCCGCTATAGCTTCCCTCCGGCAGTTCGAACCTGAGCCCGCCGGACACCGGATTGGCCTCGGCCAGGCGCAGCTCCAGCCGCTGGCCGACGCGATAGGTCTCGCCGCTCTCGTCGCCGACCAGGGTCCGCGCCGTCTCGTCGTAGCGGAAATATTCCGTGCCGAGGTCGGCGGCCAGCACCAGCCCGTCACCGCCAAGCTCGTCGACCGTGGCGAAGAAGCCGAACGGCTGGACCCCGGTGATCCGGCAGCGGACGATCTGCCCGACCTGGTCGGCGAGGAAGGCGGCGACATAGCGGTCGACCGTGTCGCGCTCGGCCTCCATCGCCCGCCGCTCGAGCATCGAGATGAGCTCGCCGGTGACCTCCATCGCCTCGGCCTCATGGTCGGTCAGCCCGCCCTCGCCAAGGCGGTAGGTGCGGGTCAGCGCGCGGTGGACGACGAGGTCGGCATAGCGCCGGATCGGCGAGGTGAAATGAGCGTAGGTCGGCAGCGCCAGGCCGAAATGGCCGAGCCGCTCCGGCGAGTAGCGCGCCTGCATCTGGGTGCGCAGCACCTGCTCCATGATCTCCTGGCGGCCCTCGCGCTCGCCGAAGCGCGTGATGATGGCGTTGAATGTCGCCGGCCTGATTACCTGGCCGAGCGCGAACTCGAGGTCGAAGGTGGCGAGGTAATCCTTGAGCGCGACCAGCTTCTCGCGGCCCGGCACCTCGTGGACGCGGTACATGACCGGCGCCTTCTTCGCCTCCAGCGCGCGGGCAGCGGCGACATTGGCGGCGATCATATAATCCTCGACCAGCCGGTGGGCGTCGAGCCGCTCGCGGGCGGCTACGGACAGGATGCGGCCCTTCTCGTCGAGCACCACCCGGCGCTCCGGGATATCGAGCTCCAGCGGCTCGCGCTTGTTGCGGGCGGCGAGCAAAGCGGCCCAGCACCCCCACAGCGGTTTCAGCGCTTTTTCAACGACTTGCGGATCGACCAGGCCGGTCACCCCGTCGATCGCCGCTTGCGCATCTTCATAGGCAATGTTTGCAGCCACGCAAATCTTGGCACGAGTAAATTTCCAGCTTTTGAGCTGCCCGTCGCGGCCGACGTGCAGGTGGCAGGCCATGGCCGCCCGCGGCTGGCCTTGCTTCAATGAACAGATGTCGGCGCTGAGTTCCTCGGGCAGCATCGGCACGACGCGGTCGGGGAAATAGACGCTGTTGCCGCGCAGCCGCGCTTCTTTGTCGAGCTCGCTGCCGGGACGCACGTAGAAGCTGACGTCGGCGATGGCGACGATCGCGTCCCAGCCATCGCCGTCATCGCGCTTTTGGGCCCAGATGGCGTCGTCATGGTCGCGGGCGTCGGCCGGGTCGATGGCGACGATGGGAAGGTGGGTGAGGTCTTCGCGGTCGTCGCCGAGCGGCAGCTTGGCCACCTTCTTCGCCTCCGCGGTCGCCTCCTCCCGGAAGGCATCGCGGATGCCGTGCTTGTGGATGGCGATGAGCGAAAAGCTGCGCGGCGCGAACGGGTCGCCGAGCACGGCGTCGACCCGCGCCGACACCCGCGGCGGCCGGCCGGACGGCTCGCACAGTACCAGGTCGCCGGGCTGGGCGTCCTTCAGGTCGGAGATCGGCATCTCGCGCCGCTCCTTCTTCTCGACCGGGGTCAGCCAGAAGCGGTCGCCTTCCTTGCGCACCACGCCCAGCACCAGCTCGGCGGCGCGGGCGAGCTTCTTCATAGGCAAGGCGACATGGCCGGACCCGCGCTCCTCGGTGCGCGCCAGGATGCGGTCGTTGAGGCCCAGCGCCGAGCGCTTGCCGCGCTCGATCACCCGCAGCTTCGGCGCCGGCGTCTCGGCATGCCATTGCTCCGGCACCGCCCAGACGTTGCCGCCCTCGTCGACCGAAGCGATACGCAGCACCGTCACTTTCGGCACGCCCCCGGCCTTGTGGAAGGCGCGGCCGGGCGATGAATCGATCAGCCCCTCGTCGGCCATGTCCTTGAGCAGCGCTTTGAGCAGGATCTTGTCATGGCCCGACAGCCCGAAGGCGCGGCCGATCTCGCGCTTGCCGGCCGGCCGGCCGGACTGGGCGATGAAGTCGAGGATCTGCTGGCGGGTCGGCAGTCCGCCGGGTTTGGGTTTGCGGGGCATGGTGCTCCTACGCCGTCATGCTGAACTTGTTTCAGCATCCATTGCGACGACCGCACCGCCCTTCACGACGATGGACCCTGAATCAAGTTCAGGGTGATCTTTTTGCAGGCGGGACATAGGGCTTGAACGCGCCGCCCGGCACCGCCGAGGCGACCGGGCTTTCGAAACCGTCCTTGCTGACCGACGAGACGCCGAACACCCAATCGTCGACGCGGATGTGTGGAAGTGTTGCGTAGAGATCGACAAAATTGGCGCATCTCTTGTTTGCGTAGGAAGCGCAATCGACGTCCGTATGAAACTCCGTGCGTTCCCAATTCGATGCGTCAGTCCGGCGCTTATAAACTCTGTAATCCATATAGGAATCGACCCCGGCAGGCTGTCGCCACTTCACCGTCGTATCCGTGCTCACCGCCCCCTCGACCGTCGGCTCTGGCGGCGGCGGGGCGCTGGCCAACCAGGCGAGGGCGGCGACGTTCAGCTTCGTCACCTTCGCCAGGTACGGAAAATCCATCTTGTCGATGGTGTCGCCGTATTCGACGCCTTTCTCGACGCGCACATCCTGGTGCTGGTGATTGTAATTCTCGACCGCGACCGAGAATCGCACGGCCGGGAAACCGGCGTTGAGGAACTCGGTATGGTCGCCGCCGCGGCCGTGGCGGTCGTTGCGCCAGATCGGCAGGACGTCGAGGCCGATGTCGCCGTGCAACCGCTCGGCCAAAGTGTCGAGGAAGCGCGACAGGTTGCGCGAGGGCGAATCGTTCTCGCCGCCGAAGCGGCGGATGTCGGCGGCCAGCTGCTCATGCCCCTGCCAGCGCGGGCCTTCCGAGAAGATGCGGACCTGCTTGTCGTTGCAGACGCCGTCGGAGCCGCATGAGTTGCCGATGATGTCGTTGTTGAGGTTGGCGATGACGTTCCAGCCCTGCGCTTTGGCGTAGTCGGCCATGATCTTGCCGCCGTTGAGTCCCTGCTCCTCGCCCGACAGCGCCGCATAGACGATGGTGCCGGGGAACTTGTGCTTCGAGAGGATGCGCGCCGCTTCCAGCACCGCCGCTGTGCCCGACCCGTCGTCATTGGCGCCGGGCGCGTCTTTGGTGAAGTCCATCGGATCGGAGACGCGGCTGTCGATATGGCCGGTGATGATGACGACGTCGTTCGGCCGCTCGCTGCCGCGCTGGATGGCGACGGCGTTGCAGACCCTGGTCGGGGTCGGGATGCGCGGCAGCTTGGTGACCGTGTCGCAGACCTGCATCGTCGGCAGGCCCGTTTTCTTCATCTCCGCCTCCGCCCAGCGCACCGCGGCGCCGATGCCGCGCTTCGGGTCGGTCTGCGACGACAAAGTATGGCGGGTGCCGAAGCCGACCATTTTGGCGATGCTGGCCTTCATCCGCGCCGCGTCCACGGCCCGCGCATAGTCCGCGACCCGGGCTTCGGGCGGCGGCAGCGGCGGGGTGGCCGCGCTGGCGGCGAAAACGGCGGCGGCGGAGAGGAACAGCAAGGCACGCATTGGCTTGGACTCCTTGTCGGCCCCAACTGGCATTTGGCGCGGCACAGGTCTAGGGGAGCCGCGACCTTCGAAACTCAACCCGGGACGCTCACTCAATGTTGCGTGCAATCGACCATTATATCGCCGGTTCCAGTTTTTCCTCCGGCACCCGCGAAGCCGACGTGTTCGACCCCAACCAGGGCGCCGTGCAGGCGAAGGTCCGCCTCGGCACCGCCGCCGACCTGCAGAAGGCGGTCGACGCCGCCAACGCCGCTCTGCCCGGCTGGGCGGCGACCAACCCGCAACGGCGCGCCCGCGTCATGTTCGCCTTCAAGGCGCTGGTCGAGGCCAATATGGACAGCCTCGCCGAGCTGCTCGCCTCCGAGCACGGCAAGGTCATCGCCGACGCCAAGGGCGACATCCAGCGCGGGCTCGAGGTCATCGAGTTCGCCTGCGGCATCCCGCACGCGCTGAAGGGCGAATATACGCAAGGCGCCGGCCCCGGCATCGACGTCTATTCGATGCGCCAGCCGCTTGGCATCGTCGCCGGCATCACCCCGTTCAACTTCCCGGCGATGATCCCGATGTGGATGTTCGGCGTCGCCATCGCCTGCGGCAACGCCTTCATTTTGAAGCCGTCCGAGCGCGATCCGTCGGTGCCGGTGCGGCTGGCCGAACTGATGAAGGAGGCCGGCCTGCCCGACGGCATCCTCAACGTCGTCCACGGCGACAAGGAGATGGTCGACGCCATCCTCGACCATGACGAGATCAAGGCGATCAGCTTCGTCGGCTCTTCCGACATCGCCCAGTACATCTACTCCCGCGGCACGGCGAACGGGAAACGGGTGCAGGCCTTCGGCGGCGCCAAGAACCACGGCATCGTCATGCCCGACGCCGACCTCGACCAGGTGGTGAACGACCTCGCCGGGGCCGCCTTCGGCTCGGCCGGCGAGCGCTGCATGGCGCTGCCGGTGGTCGTGCCGGTCGGCGACAAGACCGCCGACGCCCTGCGCGAGAAGCTCATCCCGGCGATCGAGGGGCTGCGGATCGGCGTCTCGACCGACGCGGACGCCCATTACGGCCCGGTGGTCAATGCCGCCCACAAGAAAAGGGTCGAGGACTATATCCAGATGTGCGCCGACGAGGGCGGCGAGCTGGTCGTCGACGGCCGCGGCTTCATGCTGCAGGGCCAAGAGCAGGGCTTCTTCATCGGCCCGACATTCTTCGACCATGTGAAGCCGCATTTCCGGTCCTACCAGGAAGAGATTTTCGGCCCCGTGCTGCAGATGGTCCGCGCGCCCGATTTCGAGACGGCGGTGCGGCTGCCGAGCGAGCACCAGTACGGCAACGGCGTCGCCATCTTCACCCGCAACGGCCATGCGGCGCGCGAGTTCGCGGCGCGGGTCAATGTCGGCATGGTCGGGGTCAACGTGCCGATCCCGGTGCCGGTCGCCTATCACACCTTCGGCGGCTGGAAGCGTTCGGGCTTTGGCGACATCAACCAGCACGGCATGGAAGGCGTCCGCTTCTGGACCAAGACCAAGACCATCACCCAGCGCTGGCCGGACGGCGGCGTCGGCGAGGCGGCCAACGCCTTCGTCATTCCCACCATGGCGTGAACCAAGACCAGGCAGGCGCGTTGGGGCGGTCATGAAAGCCGTCCTTGCCGCCTTGCCGCTTGTCTTCATGCTCGGCGCTGTCGCCTGCAGCAAGGCCGACCCGGTCGCCGAGGACGCGGAGAATGCGGCCGGGCTCGAGCAGGTAGTCGAGAGCGCCAATGCGACCGCCGAGGCGGTGCATGACCAGGCCGACGAGACGCCCCCTGCCCCAGGCACCAACCAGAGCGAGCCGGTGCTCGCCCAGCCCACCCCGGGCGGCGTCATCCCGGCGCTTTACCAGGGCCGCTGGGGCATGGTGCCGGCCGACTGCACCTCGAAGCGCGGCGATGCCAAGGGGCTGATGACGATCGGCGATACCAGCATCAAATTCTATGAATCGACCGCGACCCTGACCGAGCGGCGGCCGGCCATCGCCACCAGCTTTTCCGGCCTGTTCGCCTTCCGCGGCGAAGGCCAGGCCTGGGAGAAGGTGATGACCTTCACCCGCACCGGCGACAGTTTGAAGCGGGCCGAGAAAGACGGCAGCTACACGTACCGGCGCTGCGCCTGACCCATCTGTCATTGCGAGCGAAGCGAAGCAATCCAGCCGTGTGACTGGATTGCTTCGTCGCTAACGCTCCTCGCAATGACGGGCTGGTGAAATGCGCCTCACGGATGCTAGGGGCCTCGCCCATGTCGCACCAATTCGACCTCACCGACGACCAGCTCCAGATCCAGGACATGGCGCGCAAGTTCACGGCCGACGCCATCACGCCGCACGCCGCCGAGTGGGACGAGAAGCACATCTTTCCGCGCGACACGATCCGCATGGCCGCCGAATTGGGCTTCGGCGCCATCTATGTGTCCGAGGAATCGGGCGGCATCGGCCTGGGCCGGCTGGAGGCGGCGCTGATCATGGAGGCCATGGCCTATGGCTGCCCCTCGACCAGCGCCTTCATCTCCATCCACAACATGGCGAGCTGGATGATCGACCGCTTCGGCTCGGACGAGGTGAAGCAGAAATACCTGCCGGCGATGATCACGATGGAGAAAATCGGCAGCTATTGCCTGACCGAGCCGTCATCGGGCTCCGACGCGGCCGCGCTCAAGACCAAGGCGGTCAAGGACGGCGATTCCTATGTCGTCTCCGGCTCAAAGGCCTTCATCTCGGGCGGCGGCGAGAACGAAATCTACGTCACCATGGTCCGCACCGGCGAGGACGGCCCCAAGGGCATTACCGCCCTGGTGATCGAAAAGGACATGAAGGGCGTCAGCTTCGGCGCCCAGGAAAAGAAGCTCGGCTGGCATTCGCAGCCGACCGCGCAGGTCAATTTCGACGAAGTGCGCGTACCGGTCGCCAACCGCGTCGGCGCTGAGGGCGAAGGCTTCCGAATCGCCATGATGGGGCTCGACGGCGGGCGGCTGAACATCGGCGCCTGCTCGCTCGGCGGCGCCCAGCGGTGCCTCGACGAGGCAATCAAATACACCCGCGAGCGCAAGCAGTTCGGGCAGGCCATCGCCGACTTCCAGAACACCCAGTTCACGCTCGCCGACATGGAGACGGAGCTGCAGGCGGCGCGGCAACTGCTCTATGCCGCGGCGGTCAAGGTCACCGCCAACGCCCCCGACAAGACCAAGTTCGCGGCCATGGCCAAGCGCTTCGCCACCGACACGGGATCGTCCGTCGTCGACCGCGCGCTCCAGTTGCACGGCGGTTATGGCTATCTCCAGGATTATCCTATCGAGCGCTTCTGGCGCGACCTACGGGTCCATTCGATCCTCGAGGGCACCAACCAGGTGATGCGGATGATCGTCGGCCGGGAGCTGACCAGGCAGTGATCGCGGACATGACCCGCCGGCTTTCCGAAGCCGCCGAGAAAATGCTGAAGGGCGAGGTCAAGGCGACCCTGCCGTTCGATCCCTTTGCCCTCGCCCAGGCGGGAACCGACTTCGCGCTCGGGCTCGCGGCGCGGCCCGCTGACCTGCTCGAAGTGCAGATCACCGCGGCCCAGCAATGGGGCGATTTCTGGACCAGGGCCATGTCCGGCCAGCCGACCGAAGCGCCGCGTGACCGGCGCTTCGCCTCGCCGCAGTGGCAGGACGATCCCTATTTCCGCTCGATCCGCGATTCCTATCTGCTGGCATCGCGACAGCTGCGCGACCTGGTGTCGGTCGGCCATCAAGGCGACGACAGCAGCCGAGCCACCGTCCGCTTCCTGCTCGACCAATATCTGAACGCTGTCGCGCCAACCAATTTCGCTTTTACCAATCCGGACGTGCTCAAGCGCACCAAGGAGACCAATGGCGCCAACCTCGTTCAGGGGTTCGCCAACCTCATCGAGGACCTGGCCGGCGGCAAGGGGCTGGTCCAGCGCCGCAGCGACCCCAATGCCTTCGAAAAAGGCAAGACCATTGCCGCGACGCCCGGGCAGGTCGTCTTCCAGAACGACCTGTTCCAGCTGATCCAGTACGACCCGGCGACCGACAAGGTGGCCGCCGAGCCCCTTCTCTACGTCCCGCCGCTGGTGAACCGTTATTACATGATCGACCTGGTGCCGCGCCAAAGCCTGGTCAAATGGCTGGTCGACGAGGGGCGCACCGTCTTCGTCATTTCCTGGGTCAACCCGACCGAGAAGCACCGGGACAAGGGCGTCGGCGACTATGTGCTCGACGGCGTCGTCGCCGCCCTGGAGCAGGTGGGCAAACGAACCGGCCAGCCGCCCGACCTCTTCTCCTTCTGCCTCGGCGGGACGCTGGTGGCGATCGCCCTCGCCTGGCTGGCGGCCAGGGAACGGGCGAACGAGGTCAATTCGGCGACCCTGATTGGCTCCTTGGTCGATTTTGCCGACATGCGCGACTGGTCGGCCTTCGTCCACGAAGGGCACCTCGCCGCGCTCGAGGACCATCTGGAGGCCCAGGGCTATATCGACAGCGTCGAGCTGCAGCGCCTGTTCGCGGCGATGCGCGCCAACGACCTCATCTGGTCGAGCGTCGTCAACCATTACCTGCTCGACAAGCCGGCGCCGCCATCCGACCTGCTCTACTGGTTCGAGGACGGCGCCCGCATCCCGGCCGCCTTCCTCAAAAGCTATAACCGCGACCTGCTGCTCGAAAACAAGCTGCGGGACCCGGCCGGTTTCGAGGTGGACGGCACCGCCATCGACCTTGCCGCCATCCCGACGCCGATGCTGGTGGTCGCGCTCAAGGACGACCATGTCTCGGCCTGGCAGGCGGTCTATTCGGGTGCACGCAGGCTCAGCGCCGACTTCATCCTCGGCGGATCGGGCCATAATGCCGGCGTCATCAACCCCCCGGCCGCGGGCAAGCATGGTTTCTGGACCAACGACGAGATGCCGGAAAGCGCCGAGGAATGGCTGGCCGGCGCCACTCGCCACGAGGGTAGCTGGTGGCCGAGCTGGACCGAGTGGCTGTCCGCCCAGGGGTCGCGAAAGATGGTCCCCGCGCGGACAATCGAGGACGGCATCGAACCGGCGCCCGGCAGTTACGCGAAGATGCCGTGATGGATGCGATTGCTGGCCAGTCGGACGTGCTGACCGTCAAGGAGGGCCTCGCCGGACGCCTGCGCCTCAACCGGCCCAAGGCGCTGCACAGCCTCAACCGGCAGATGGTGCGCGACATGGCCCGCGCCCTCATCGAATGGCGCGACGACCCTGACGTTCGCATCATCCTCATCGACCACAGCGAAGGCCGCGGCTTTTGCGCCGGCGGCGACGTCGTCACCATCGCCCAGAGCGTCGACGGAGCGGAAGAGGCGGCCCGGGCCTTCTTCTTCGACGAATATCGGCTGAACCACCTCGAATATACCTATCCCAAGCCGGGCGTCGCCTTCATGGACGGCATCACCATGGGCGGCGGCGTCGGCATCGCCTGTCCCTGCCGGTATCGGGTCGCCACCGAGCGCACGGTGCTGGCCATGCCAGAAACCGCGATCGGCATCTTCCCCGACGTCGGCGGCGGCCGCTATCTGTCGCGGCTGCGCGGCCGGCTTGCCCAGTTCCTGGCGCTGACCGGCGCCCGGCTCGACGGCGCCGAATGCTTCCGCCTGCGGCTCGCCACCCATTATCTGCCGTCCGACCGGCTCGAGGACGCCAAGGAACGGATCATGGCGCAGCCGTTCCGGGTCGAAGCCATCCTCGACGAGCTGAGCGAGGAGAATGTCCCCGAGGCGCGGATCATCGGCAATCTGAAGAAGATCGACCGCTATTTCGCGTCCGACCGGCTGGAGGAGATCCTCGACGCGCTCGACGCCGGCGCCGACGAGGGCGATGAATGGGCCGCTGCCGAGGCCGCGACCATCCGCAAGAAATCGCCCATGGCCTGCAAGGTGACCCTGAAATTGCTGGTCGAAAGCCCCTACCAGCTGCATTTCGTCGACGAGATGCGGATGGAATATGGGATCATGGTCCGGCTGATCCATCATCCCGATTTCCGCGAGGGCGTGCGCGCCCTGCTGATCGACAAGGACAATGCGCCCAACTGGCACCCGACCAACCCGGCGGTGATCGGCGACGGAGAGGTCGAAGCCTTCTTCGAACCGCTGCCGGTCGAGGAACAGTGGCGGCCGTTCGATTTTTGACCCGCAGGGTCATCCCGGCGAAGGCCGGGATCCATGTCAGGACGACATGGCAGTGAGTGAAGACATTGGCCCCAGCCTGCGCTGGGGCGACGGAGGTTAGAGTGGCGGAATACGAAACCATCCTGGTCGAAAAGAAGGGCGCGGTGACTTTGGTCACCCTCAATCGCCCGCAGGCGCTCAATGCGCTCAATTCGACGGTGCTGAAGGAATTGATCGCGGCGTTCGCGGCCTATGATTCCGACGACAGCCAGCGCTGCCTAGTGCTGACCGGGTCGGAGAAGGCCTTCGCCGCCGGCGCCGACATCAAGGAGATGCAGTCCCAAGGCTTCGCCGAAATGTACGGCTCCAATTTCTTCGCCGGCTGGGAGCAGGTGACGGCGACCCGCAAGCCGTGGATCGCCGCGGTCGCCGGTTTCGCGCTCGGCGGCGGCTGCGAAGTGGCGATGATGGCCGATTTCATCATCGCCGCCGACACAGCTAAGTTCGGCCAGCCGGAGATCAAGCTTGGCGTGACGCCGGGCATGGGCGGATCGCAACGCCTGACCTGGGCGGTCGGCAAGGCAAAGGCGATGGAAATGTGCCTGACCGGCCGCATGATGGGCGCCGAGGAGGCCGAGCGCAGCGGGCTGGTGGCCAAGGTCGTCCCCGCGGACCAGTTGCTCGACGAGGCGCTGAAGACCGCCGAGGCGATCGCCGGCATGGCCCCGCTGGCCGCCATCGCCACCAAGGAAATGGTCAACGCCGCCTTCGAAATGGGCCTGGCGCAGGGCATCCGTTTCGAACGCCGGCTGTTCCACGGCCTGTTCGGCTCCGAGGACCAGAAGGAAGGCATGACCGCCTTCGTCGAGAAGCGTCCGGGGAATTGGAAAGGCAAATAGAATGGCACGCGTCGCATTCATCGGGCTTGGCAACATGGGCGGCGGCATGGCTGCCAATCTCTCCAAGGCGGGCCATGACGTGCACGCCTTCGATTTGAGCGCCGAAGCGCTCGATCGCGCCGTCCAGCACGGCAGCAAGAAAGCCAGGTCGGCGGCCGACGCCTGCAAGGACGCCGACGCGGTCGTCACCATGCTGCCCGCCGGCCAGCATGTCGCCTCCGTCTATCGCGAGTCCGTGCTCGGCAAGGCGCCGGCCTCGGCGATCCTGATGGACTGCTCGACCATCGACGTCGCCACTGCCCGCAGCGTCGAGGAGGAAGCGGCGGCGCAGGGTTATACGATGGTCGACGCGCCGGTGTCGGGCGGCATCGCCGCGGCCGAAGCCGGCACCCTGACCTTCATGGTTGGCGGGTCGGACGAGGGATTCGAGCGCGCCCGCGAATATCTCGAGAAAATGGGCAAGGCGGTGATCCATGCCGGCGGGCCGGGCGCCGGCCAGGCGGCCAAGATCTGCAACAACATGCTGCTCGGCGCGACCATGGCCGCGACCTGCGAAACCTTCGTGCTGGCCCAGAAGCTCGGGCTCGACCCGCAGGTCTTCTTCGACATCGCCTCCAAGGCATCCGGCCAGAGCTGGTCGATGACTTCTTATTGCCCGGTGCCCGGGGTCGGCCCGGAAACTCCCGCCGACCGCAATTACGACGGCGGCTTCATGGCCATGCTGATGCTCAAGGACCTGAAGCTGGCGATGGAGGCGGCCGAGGCCGCCGGCGCCTATACGCCGATGGGCGCGGAGGCCGAGGAACTCTACCAGCGCTTCGTCGACCTCGGCGGCGGGACCAAGGACTTCTCGGCGCTGATCAAGATGATCGACGATAGCTGGCAGAAACCCGATGGGGATGCCAAGGGTTAAGGCTGGATCGACAAGGAGAGTTGCATGAGGTTTGTTGCCGCCGTCGCCGCTTTGGCCCTGCTTGCCGCCTGCGAGAAACCCGCCGACCGAAGCCAGCAGGCATCGGCCAACAAAGACGGCAAGGCCGCCGAGGCCGCAAGCTCGACGGTCGCCGCCGCCGCCGCCAAGCCGCTGTCGAAGAAGGCCGCGCTCAAGCTGATGCACGACCGGCACGAGGACATGGAGAAGATCGGCAAGGCGGTGAAGGCAGCCCGGCAGCAGATCAACGCCGCCACGCCCGATGTGGCAATTGTCCGCCAGTCGGCCGCCATCATCGCCGGTCTCGCGCCCAGGGTGCCGTCCTGGTTCCCCGCCGGCACCGGGCCGGACGTCGGCAAGACCATGGCCAAGCCGGAAATCTGGCAGAAGCCGCAGGACTTCGCCGCCAAGAGCCGCGACTTCCACAAGGCGGCGCTGGCATTCGATGCCGCCGCGCGGGCGGGCGATTTGACCTCGATCAAGGCGCGGTTCGGCGACCTGGGGAAAACCTGCAAGGCATGTCACGACCCCTATCGGAATGAGCACGAAAAGCATTGACCCGGTTGTGAAGCAGCCGGTCTGGGACCTGCCGACGCGGCTGTTCCACTGGATGCTGGTCGCCCTGATCGCTTTCAGTTGGTGGTCGGCCGAGAACGAGGAGCTGGACCTGCACATCTGGGCGGGCCTGGCGGTCCTGACGCTCGTCCTCTTCCGCCTGCTGTGGGGCCTGTTCGGCAGCTCGACCGCACGGTTCGCCAATTTCGTGCGCGGGCCAAGGCGGGTCCTCGCCTACCTGCGCGACATGCGCGGCTGGCGGCAGGCGGGCCACACCCCGCTCGGCGCGCTCAGCGTCATCGCCTTGCTGGGGTTGGTGGCGCTGGAAGCCGGCCTGGGCCTGATCTCGGCCGATGAGGACGGGTTCTACGAAGGCCCCCTCGCCTTCCTCGTTTCGCCGGACCTTTCCGAGATCGCGACGGAACTCCACGAGGAGCTGTTCAATGTCCTTCTCGCCCTGATCGGCCTGCACGTCGCCGCCATCCTGTTTTACCGCTTGGTCCTCGGCAAGAAACTGATCGGCCCGATGGTCACCGGCCGGGCGCAGCTGGAGCCCGGCGTTGAGCCGATGCGCCCCGGGAAATGGTGGGCGGCACTGTTTTCCCTTGCCGTTGCCGTCGGCCTGACCCGCTGGATCATCGCCGGCGCGCCGCCCTTCGGGGGTTGATCGCCGGCCGGCCAGGGGCCACATCGCGCCCATGCTGATCGAAACCGAGCTTACGCCCAACCCGGCGACCCGCAAGTTCCTGCCGGGGAAGACCGTCATGGAAACGGGCAGCCGCGATTTCCCGACTTCTGAGGCCGCCGAGGCTTCGCCGCTCGCCGAGGCCCTGTTCGCCACCAGCCTCGTCGATGGCGTCTTTTTCGGCCGCGACTTCGTCTCGGTCAGCGCCGCGCCGGGTGTCGACTGGGATGCGCTGGAGCCGGAAGTGCTCGGCATCCTTCTCGACCATTACGTCAGCGGCGCGCCCTTGTTCAGGCCGGGCACGGCGGCCGGGATCAGCGTCGCCGATGACGCGCCGGCCTTCGCCGAAGACCCGGCCGATGCCGACATCATCGACCAAATCAAGGACCTGATCGAGACCCGGGTGCGCCCGGCCGTGGCCCAGGATGGCGGCGATATCGTCTATCGCGGCTACAAGGATGGAACGCTCTACCTCGCCATGCAGGGCGCCTGCTCGGGCTGCCCCTCGTCCGCCATCACCCTGAAGCGCGGCATCGAGGGCCTGATCAAGCATTACGTTCCCGAGGTCGAAACCGTCGAAGCCATCTAGGCGGTTTCGAATCCGCTTGCCCCGGCGGACGGCTTATGCCCAAATCCCCCGACTTTTGGTGGAGCACCTAGAGCCCGTGATCCTAGCGCTCGACACATCGACGCCGGCCTGCACAGTCGCTTTGTTCGCGGCCGACGGCAGCCTGTTCGCCGCCCGTGACGAGGTCATCGGCCGCGGCCATGCCGAGCGGCTAGTGCCGCTAATCGCCGAGATGCTGGACGGCCACATGCCCTCGGGGCTGCTGGTCGGAGTCGGGCCCGGCAGCTTCACCGGCCTGAGGATCGCCATCGCCGCCGCCCATGGCCTGGCCATCGGCTGGGACGTGCCGGTCCATGGCATGTCGTCCCTGGCACTGCTTGCAGTGACGGCGCCGGGCGACGGCCCGGTGGCGGCCGCGCTTGCCGGCGGACATGGCGAACTGTTCGTCCAGCAATTCCGCCGCGGCCCGCTGAAGCCCGTCGGCGACATGGTGAACCTGCCGCCCGCCGAAGCCGCCGAGATCATCGACGCGCCGCTCGTCGTCGGCACCGGCGCCGAGGCCCTGGTCGCGGCGCGGGGATTCGGCGAGGCGCTGCCGATCCTGCCTTCCGCCGCACGCGCCCTCAGCCTGCCCTTGCGGCTGCGGAGCCTGGTGCCCAAGCCGCTTTATGCCCGGGCGCCGGACGCCCGGCCGCGCGAGGCGGCATGAGCAGCGCCGCAGATGTGTCGGACGTGCGGCTAACACCCGGAGAATCGTCGGACCTCGACGCGGTGATGGACGTCATGGCGTCGGCCTTCGACCCCAGCTTCGGCGAAGGCTGGACGCGGTCGCAATGCGCCGGAATCCTGCCCTTGTCGGGGGTGGCGTTGGTGCTCGCTCGCGACGATGACGGCGCCGTCCACGGTTTTTCCCTGCTGCGGACGGTGGCCGACGAGGCCGAGCTGCTGCTGCTGGCGGTCGCGCCGCGCGCCCAGCGGCGCGGCGTCGGCGGGGCGTTGCTCAACCATTTCATCGAGCTTGGCCGGGCGCGCGGCGTCCGCCGGCTGCATCTGGAAGTGCGGGACGGCAATTCGGCGGTCGCCATGTATCAGTCGTTCGGATTCAAGGCGGAAGGCAGGCGTCCCAAATATTATTGCGGGCAGGACGGCAGCCAGCATGATGCGCTGACAATGGCGCGCGAGCTTTAGTCATACTCAGGTATCCCCAGTATTTACCCTATATTGCCGAGCTGAATTCGCTGGAGTAATGACCCGGCTGACTGTGGCTTCGGGACGGGTCGCCACGGCCTTTCCAGCTCGGGGAAACCTCATCATGACAGAAGAAGCCCAGGACGAAATCTTGATCACGCTGACCGCGGACATTGTTGCCGCGCATGTCAGCAACAATAGCGTCGCGGTCAACGACTTGCCGGTACTCATTCAGAATGTTCACGGTGCGCTGGCCGGCCTTTCGGGCCGTTCGGCCCCGGAGGTACGTCCCGAACCGAAGGTGCCGATCCGCTCGTCGATCAAGCCCGATTTCATCGTCTGCCTGGAAGACGGCAAAAAGCTGAAGATGCTCAAGCGCCACCTGATGACGCATTACCAGCTGACCCCGGACCAGTATCGCCAGAAGTGGGGGCTTCCGGCCGATTACCCGATGGTCGCACCCAATTATGCCGAACAGCGCCGCAACCTGGCCAAGGCCATTGGCCTTGGCACCAAGCGGCGCAAGACGGCCAAGAAGAAGTAAGCCGCGTTCCCTCCCCGGCTGCAACGCCGGGGAGGTGACCGCTTTGACGCTGATTGCGCGACGTTCTAACGAACCATCATGACGCGTAAGATCGATATCGAGGCGCTGTGCGCCGACAAGGGCCTCCGAATCACTGAACAGCGCAAGACCATTGCGCGTGTGCTCGGCGACAGCGAAGACCATCCCGACGTCGAGACCCTGCACGCGCGCGCCGCGGCGATCGACCCGAATATTTCCATCGCCACTGTCTACCGGACGGTTCGGCTGTTCGAGGAAGCCGGAATCCTCGAGCGCCATGAGTTCGGCGATGGCCGCTCGCGTTACGAGGCCGCGTCTGAAGCCCATCACGACCATCTGATCGACGTCGAAACCGGCAACGTCATCGAGTTCGTCGACGACGAGCTAGAGATGCTTCAGAAACGGATCGCCGAGAAGCTCGGGTTCCGCCTCGTCGACCATCGCATGGAGCTCTATGGGGTCGCCCTCGACCGCGGTCGCTGATCAGCCATCGTCGCGGCTGCGCGCCGGTCGCCGGCTCGCCGGACTGCTCCTGCTGTTCGCCTTCTGCGCGCCGCTGCACCTGCTTTCCCGCTTGTTCGGCCCGTCGCCCTGGCCGCGGCGGTTCCTGAAATATGTGGCGCTGCTGAGCGGCGCCGATGTCCGCTGCGAAGGCTGCCCGGCATCGCGCGGGATCCTGCTCCTCGCCAATCATGTCAGCTGGCTCGACATTCCGATTCTCGCCGCCACCACCGGCTGCGCCTTCGTCGCCAAGGCCGAGGTCCAGGACCATGCGTTCCTGCGCTGGCTCGCCGACCAGAATAAGACGATCTACGTCGATCGCGCCAACCGCCGATCGATCCATGGCCAGGTCGCCTCGCTGGCTGACGGCCTCAAGCGGCGCCAGCCGCTGGCCGTCTTTCCCGAAGGAACGGTCGGCGACGGCGGCCGCCTGCTGCCCTTCAAGCCGTCGCTGCTGGCCGCCGTCGCCCCGCCGCCGGAAGGCGTCGCCATCCGCCCGGTGGCGATCGATTACGGGGCCGTTGCCCCGATCATCGGCTGGGGCACGGGCGAGCCGGGAATCGCGAACTTCCTGCGCGTGCTTGGGCGCAAGGGCCGCTTCCCGGTGGTCGTCAGGCTTCTCGGCACGATCCCGCCGGATGCCGACCGCAAGCGGTTGGCGCGCTCGGCCCATGATGCCATTGCCGAGGCGTTGGCGCCTTCCGGTATGGCGCCGGCTCGCGTATAGGCCCCGCGCACATGCGAGAATCCCCGAAAACCTTTCGAGTCAAAAGCTTCGGCTGCCAGATGAACGTCTATGACGGCGAGCGAATGGCGGAACTGCTCGGCGCCGAGGGCCTCAGCCCGGCCGGTGACGGCGAGGACGCCGACCTCGTCGTCCTCAACACCTGCCACATCCGCGAGAAAGCGGCGGAAAAGGCCTATTCGGACATTGGCCGGCTCAAGCGCGACGACGGCACTCGGCCGATGGTGGCGCTGGCCGGATGCGTCGCCCAGGCCGAGGGACTCGAAGCCCGCAAGCGTTCGGCGATGATCGACATCGTCGTCGGGCCGCAGGCCTATCACCGCCTGCCGCAAATGGTCGCCGAGGCCGCCGCCGGCGCCCGCCCCGTCGACACCGACATGCCCGCCATCTCCAAGTTCGAGGCGCTGCCTGCCCGCCGAAAGGCTGGCCCGAGCGCCTTCCTGACGGTGCAGGAAGGGTGCGACAAATTCTGCACTTATTGCGTCGTCCCCTACACACGCGGCGCCGAGGTGAGCCGGCCATTCGCCGACATTGAGGCGGAGGCCCGTGCCCTGGTCGAGGGAGGCGCGCGCGAGATCACCTTGCTTGGCCAGAACGTCAACGCCTGGGCGGACAGTTGCGGCGGCCTCGACGGCCTCATCCGCGCGCTGGCGAAAATCGACGGGCTGGAGCGCATCCGCTATACGACCAGCCACCCCGCGGACATGACCGACGCGCTGATCGGGGCGCATGGCGAAATCGACAAGCTGATGCCGTACCTGCATCTGCCGGTGCAGTCCGGCAGCGACCGGATCCTCAAGGCGATGAACCGCAGCCACAGTGCCGAATCCTATCTGCGGACGATCGAGAAAGTGCGCGCGGCGCGGCCCGACATCGCCATTTCGGGCGATTTCATCGTCGGCTTCCCCGGCGAAAGCAGTGAAGATTTCGACCAGACCCTCGCCATCGTCGATGCGGTCGGTTACGCCTCAGCCTATTCGTTCAAATTTTCAGCCCGCCCGGGCACTCCGGCGGCGACGATGGAAGGAGCGGTCGAGGCCAAAGTGATGGATGAGCGTCTCCAGCGGCTCCAGGAGAAAATCGCCGCGCACGCCCTCGCCTTCAACCGCGCTTGTGTTGGTCGCGACACCCGCATCCTCATCGACCGGAAGGGCCGCGGCCCCGGCCAGATGATCGGCAAATCGCCCTGGCTGCAGTCCGTCCATGTCGAAACCGGCGCGGCCATCGGCTCCATGCTTGATGTCACCTTGACCAGTGCCGGCCCCAACAGCCTGGGCGGCGCCCTGCGCGCCGCGGCGGCGGCCTGATGTCCAAGCGCGACCTCGCCGCCGTTCCCGCCAACGAGCAGGGCCGCGCCCGGCTGGAGCTGGAGTTCGACCAGCCTTACCTGCTCGGCCCGCTGTTCGGCGATTACGACCGCCATCTGGTGATGATCGAGGACCGGCTCGGCGTGAACATCGCCGCGCGCGGCAACCGCGTCATGATCGAGGGCGAGCCCGACGCCGCCGCCCGCGCCCGCGACGTGCTCGTCGGCCTCTACAATCGCCTCGACCAGGGCCATGACGTCGACGGCGCGGCCGTGGAATCGGTGATCGGCATGGCCGCGCAGCCGAGCCTTGATGGCATCATCAACGAGGAAGTGGCCGAACCGCCGCGTGTGATGATCCGCACGCGCAAGAAGACCATCGTCCCGCGCTCGCCGGTGCAGACCGTCTACATGGAAGCGCTGGGCCGCGACGACATGATCTTCGCCCTTGGTCCCGCCGGTACCGGCAAGACCTACCTCGCCGTTGCCCAGGCGGTGTCGATGCTGATCGGCGGCCAGGTCGACCGGCTGATCCTGTCGCGCCCGGCGGTCGAGGCCGGCGAGCGCCTCGGCTTCCTGCCCGGCGACATGAAGGAGAAGGTCGACCCCTATCTGCGGCCGCTCTACGACGCGCTTTACGACATGCTGCCGACCGAGCAGGTCGAGCGCCGCATCGCCAGCGGCGAGATCGAGATCGCGCCCTTAGCCTTCATGCGCGGCCGCACCCTCAACGACGCCTTCATCATCCTCGACGAAGCACAGAACACCACGCCCCTGCAGATGAAGATGTTCCTGACCCGCTTCGGCATGCGCAGCCGGATGGTCATCTGCGGCGATCCCAACCAGGTCGACCTGCCCGAGCCCGGCCGCTCCGGCCTCGCCGATTCCGTCTCGCGCCTCGAGGGCATCCGCGGCATCGCCACCGTCCGCTTCACCTCCGCCGACGTTGTCCGCCACCCGCTGGTGGGCCGCATCGTCGAGGCGTATGAAGGGCCGAACGCATGAAGCTCGACGTCGCCATCGAAGCCGATCCGGAGTGGGACAGTAGCAGCGGCTGGTACGCGCTGGTCCGCCGCGCCGCCGAGGCGGCGGTGGCGGAAAGCGCCTTCCCCCAGCTCGCCGCTTCGGTCCGGCCGGTGGAGCTGTCGCTGCGCTTCACCAGCGATGACGAGGTCCGGGCGCTGAACGCCCAGTGGCGCGGCAAGGACAAGCCGACCAACGTCCTCTCCTTCCCCATGGCCGAAGCCTATGAGCTGGACAGCGCCGAGGAAGAAGGTCCCGAGCTGATGCTGGGCGATGTCATCCTCGCCCACGGCGTCTGCAGCCGCGAGGCGGAGGAAAAGGCGATCCCGTTCGCCGACCATGCCGCGCACCTGGTCATCCATGGCACTTTGCACCTGCTCGGCTACGATCACCAGGACGAGGCCGCGGCGGCCGACATGGAGGCGCGCGAAGTCCGCGCCCTCGCCCGGATCGGCATCGCCGACCCCTATGGGGATGGCCGCTGATGGCGACGCGGCATGACGAGGAGAATGGCGGCTCGCGCCTGTGGCGCGGAATGCGGGCGCTGATCTTCGGCGGCGAGCGCGAGCCGACCTTGCGCGACCAGATCGAGGACGCGATCGACGAGGCCGAGGACGGCAGCCAGGTGACCGGCGACCTCAGCCCACAGGAGCGGCTGATGCTCCGCAACCTGCTGCATTTCGGCGACCAGACCGCCGGCGAGGTCGCCGTCACCCGCGGCGACATCGTCGCCGTGCCCGACACGATCAGCTTCGATAAGCTGGAGGCGACCTTCGCCGAGGCCGGCCACAGCCGGCTGCCGGTCTATGGCGAGAACCTCGACCAGGTCATCGGCATGGTCCACATCAAGGACGTCTTCGTCGCCGCCCGCGACCCGTCGAAGGACCGGTCGATGGGCGCGCTGATGCGCACGCCCCTGTTCGTTCCCGAATCGATGGGCGTGCTGGAACTGCTCGCCCGCATGCGCTCGCAGCGCATCCACCTTGCCATCGTCGTCGACGAGTTCGGCGGCACCGAGGGGCTGGTCACCATCGAGGACGTCGTCGAGGAGATCGTCGGCGACATCGAGGACGAGCATGACGAGGCGGAAGCCACCCGGCTGGTGATGCTCGACGACGGCCTGTGGGAGGCCGATGCGCGCATCGAGCTGGAGGAGCTGGCCGCGGCGGTCGACCCGCGGCTGACGTCGGAAGAGGACGAGGTCGACACGCTCGGCGGACTGGTGTTCCTGCTCGCCGGCAAGATCCCGTTGAAAGGCGAATGCGTCGTCCATCCGACCGGCTGGCGGCTGGAGGCGATCGATTCCGACCCGCGAAAGATTCTGCGCGTCCGGCTGCACGCGCCGCCGGCGAAAGGTTCGGCGGCCTAGTCCCTGGCGAACAATTTCGCCGGGTCGGCCATTGCCTTGAACTCCAGCGCATTGCCGGCAGGATCGAGCAGGAACATCGTCGCCTGCTCGCCGGCCTGACCGGCGAACCGCACCGTCGGCGGGATGACGAAGTCGACTCCCGCTGCCACCAGCCGCTCCGCCAGTTTCTCCCATTCCCGCATCGGCAGTACCGAGCCGAAGTGCGGCACCGGCACGTCGTCGCCGTCGACCCTGTTGGTAACGCGGGCCCGTATTTGGTCGGGCGCGAGGTGGGCGACGATCTGGTGGCCGAAAAAATCGAAGTCGACCCAATGATCGGCGCTGCGCCCTTCCGGGCAGCCGAGCAGGCGGCCGTAGAAGTCGCGGGCGGCGGAAAGGTCATCGACCGGAAAGGCGAGATGGAAAGGCGGCAGGCTCATGCTGAAACCCTGCTAGCCGCTTCGCCTGTCGTCGGCTAGCGAGGGCGCGCATGAAGCTGTTCGCCATCGCCTTTGTATCCGGCGCAGTCTCCGCCTTTGCCTTCCAGCCGGTCGGCTGGTGGCCGCTGATGCCGCTCGCCTTCGCTGCCCTGTGCGAGCTCCTCGCCCGCGCCGGATCTCTGCGCCGCGCCATGTTCACCGGGTGGCTGTTCGGCCTTGGCCAGTTCGCCGTCGGCCTCAACTGGATCGCCACCGCCTTCACCTTCCAGGCGGCGATGCCGGCCTGGCTCGGCTGGGTCGCGGTCGTCATCCTCTCGCTCTACCTCGCCGTCTATCCGATGCTGGCGGCCGGCCTTGCGTGGCGGATCGGGCGGGACAAGCCGCTGGCGCTGGTCCTGGCGCTCGCCGGCGCCTGGGCCGTCACCGAGTGGCTTCGCGCCGGCCTGTTCACCGGCTTTGCCTGGAACCCGGCCGCGGTGACCCTGGTGGACACGCCGCTGAGGGGCCTGTCGGCGGGGATCGGCACCTACGGCCTGTCCGCGGTCGTCGTCCTGATCGGCGCCCTGCTTTGGCTGGCGGCGAGGCGGCAGTTCAAGCCTGCTTTGGCCGGGGCAGCGGCAGTCGCGCTCGCGGCGATCCTGTTCTGGCCGCGGCCGCCGCTCCACACTCCCGACCTGAAGCCCATCCGCATCGTCCAGCCCAACATCGGCCAGCAGGACAAATGGCGGCCCGGTTTCGAGGAAGAGGCCTATCGCCGGCTCGATGCCCTGACCGTCAAGGGCCGGCCCCTCACCCGCCTGGTCTTCTGGCCGGAAGCGGCGGTGACCGAGCCGCTCGAGGACGGCCGCCTCGGCGCCGACCGCCAGGCGCAGGCCGAGCGGCTGCGCGCCACTCGCGCGCTCGCCATCGGCGATGTCCTGCTGACCGGGGCCCTGTCCTACTCTTCGGCGGACGGCCGGCGTGTCACCGGCGCCACCAACAGCGTCTACGTGCTGGAGCCGCTGGGACGCATCGCCGGCCGCTACGACAAGGCCCACCTCGTCCCCTATGGCGAATACCTGCCGATGCGGCCCTTGCTTTCAGCCATCGGCCTGTCGCGGCTGGCGCCCGGCAACATCGACTTCGCCGCCGGCCCCGGCCCACGCACCATCGTCCTGCCCGGCGACTGGGGTAGGGTCGGTTTCCAGCTTTGCTACGAGATCATCTTTT